>JYMV01032147.1_pt1 | contig 11293 bp, 8 predicted proteins | sample 338911 | NCBI WGS metagenome assembly JYMV01 (sample SAMN03354496, study PRJNA234377) | hydrothermal vent metagenome | biome: Deep sea; feature: Hydrothermal plumes at the Eastern Lau Spreading Center, Western Pacific Ocean; material: Seawater | place: Tonga | collected 2009 | depth 2000 m m
GCTACCCAGACCCCGCAGGTTAAATGCCGTCGTGTTACTCGACGTACCCTGAATGGTGTTAGTCGTGGCAGAACCGGCGTTGAACGTCATGTTCTGCACAACCTGCCCCATGTTGACCGTACCTTCGGCGGCCAGGTCTTCGCTGCTAATGGTGGTGACAGGGGATGCTGCAGTGAAACCTTCACTGCGGCGGATGAATGAACCCGTGACAACAACTTCTTCAACTTCTGGCTCGTCCTGCGCCATCGCTGGCAGTGAAACAGCAGAAGCAAACACGGCCAATGAAGCGCCGGTGGTTAGTTGTCTGATGAGTGTTGATAGTACAGATGGTTTTGTTTTGATTGTTACAGCAGTCACTTATACGCCCTCGTATCATTGTGATTATATATGGTCGTACTCACATTTTTTAATGACGGATACCGCTTATGCCTGGCTCTCCTCTAGAACAAACTGGCGTTGTCTGTTCTTAAACCAAACACGAAATCCGCTATTTTCTATGCGCCCGACTGCATATCACATGCAAGGACTGGTCAAACACTCCAACTACATAAAGCCTGATCATATAGCCTAAAGAGCGCACCAGTTCCAATGTGATCCGGGTCGCATCATTTAAACACTAACAAAGTCGTCACAATTTGTGAAGAATTGTTTCAGCAATTCTTCAAATTGCTAATTGATCAAGATCAAGATAAGGGGATTTTATGGGAAAGGCAGGCTTTATACTGACATATTCAGTCTTTTCGCAAAGACAGAATATAATTTTTCATTATAACTGTTTATTGCCTGCATAAAATCTCTTTTCGTCGCTTTTATAACTCACCTTACCGATAGAAGGAATTTTTGACGAAAAATAAGAAATCAGAGAAATTTTATTCGACAACAACCTTGAGGACTTGTCCCACTTTCAGCATATCGCCAGCAAGGCCGTTCTGGGAGCGCAGTGCATCAACACTGGTCCTGTAACGATTGGCGATTCTCCACAGTGTTTCACCACGACGGACCTGGTGTTCAAGTTCCGTTGGCTGACTGACAGGGCTTTCCTGAACCGCCACGGTGGTGCCCTGGGCACTGGATTCTCCTGGAATGGTCAGTACTTGTCCAACTCGAATCAGGTCACCACGGATACTGTTAGCGGCACGGAGTTGATTGACGCTGACATTACTCCTGGCAGCAATCGCTACCAGCGTATCACCGGATCGAACCTCATAGTCATGAGAATGACCAAGAATGCTCGCCAGATAAGCCTGATAGGGTTCTGGGAATGCTGCCACGTGATAATGAGGGGGTCGACGTTCCCGCGTCACATCCAGCACCTGACTGCTCTCAAGCGATAGCAGCGTTTGCTCCAGCCAGCGTCTGCAGCGACTGTTAGCAGGAACTCGCAGATCAAATGCCATCCCCGTCGGATGGACAGAATCAGTGGCAGCATTAGACGGCTGACGGGCAATTGGCCGTGTCATGCTGGTCACCGTCATTTTTTCACCACAAGCGTTATAGTATTGCGCACTCAGTCGCTCAACCAGCGTTTTCACGGATGGTTGCAGGTAAGGATAGGATACATTGTGAATCGCCATTGTTGGCGTCGGGCGAACAAGCTGCAGATTGCCCAGTTGAATCATGTCGTCCACATCTCTGGACGTATGCGCAAATTGATAGCCGTGCGCGACAGCATGACCATGCTGTTGCTCCATGGAAGAACGTGACCCACGCAACGTCTGCGCATGTGAGACAGTTGCAAAAGCCAGCACAGTGATCATCAACAGGAAAGTTGTCGTTATTTTCATCCCTTCTGCCCGCCACTCAGAAATTGGGTTGCTTTGAAGATACCGATGGCGCCCTATTCTCAGGTGAATTATCCGGTTTGTCCAGCACTGGTTTGATTTTTATAACAAAAAAACAATACCAGACATAATTCGTGTTGCCAAATATACCAACTACTGGTCAGGATCGCCAAGTAGCACTTCCTCTGATAAACAATTTATTCATAATTATCAACAAGTTAAAAAACAACAAGACATGGCATCAATCATGCTTGTATCGACTTATATCTGCTGAAAAGGGATTTTCCTTAGTCAGCAGTATTATTTAACGGGCGATCTGGTTTGTCAGCCTGCAAAAGAATATAGTTGGCCTCAGGGCGGTCTGTTGATTGCCACTGCGGCGAAGGAGGTTTCTCAGTCGTGTCATTACCCAGTCGTACACGCTACAAAACATTTCAGCCACTACCGCTGATTGTAAAGGCGTTCAGCCTGCTATTGATTGCTGCCTGCCTGATCCTGGGCGTCATTGGAGTTCTTTTGCCTGTCATCCCGGGCGTGTTGTTCTTTTTTATTGCTGCTTTGCTTTGTACCCGGGTATCCAGCCGCGCGTTCCACTATGCACACCGGAATGCATGGTACCGCCGCCAGTTGGACAGTTGGCACCGTTCCAACCAGCTGCCAGTACTGTCGCGTGTGAAACTTGCCACGCTGGTCGCCATCCGGTCTGTTGTTGATGTGATCATCGGGACTGGGAAGATACTCGCAAGAAAACGAAGAACGCCCTGATTTATTCGCGACGGATCACGACCCGAATTGCGCCGCGATTTTCACTAAACACATCAAGCACCGTGCCTTGTTGCTGCAGGAAATTCAGTTCTGCCAGCAGGGCATCGCGTATACGGCCACCACCAGTGATTACCCGCAACTGCTGTGTGTAATGCAGTCCCCAGCAATACTGCAAAGCCTCCTCGAATTTGACCAGTGCTTGAGCAACTGTTTCATGATGATGCGCAATGTCAATGACCTCAGTGCTGCCGTCTGAAGTTTCAAACAACGGACTATCACATTTATCACAAACAGGTTGCCGATGCCTGTCCCGGATATCTGGGTGCGACAGTGCATGAGGCATACCACATACCAGACAGTCTCTCTCCAAACCGTCAAATCCAGTTTGCATATTGGCCACCACAAAAAAACCGTGCATTATGCGGATTGCTAATCACAGAAACAACCAGAGTAGCCTCCATGACCGCATTCCGTAACCGTGGCCGGTTGACGGCCAGCTTTTCACTATTTATCACATTAACCTTATTTCCTTTTTACCTCCATGCCCAGAGAGCCCCTGAGCAGGTCCAGGCGCTGGACCAAATACTCGCTTCAGCGGGATACACGGGGGTGCTGGTGCTGATGAATCCAGCATCCGATGTACTGCTGCAGGGGACCTATCACAATACTGCAGATTCAATACCGGCACTCAATCTCGATAGCAAAGCTATTCCTGCCTCAACATTCAAAATCTTCAGCACAATGGCGGCGCTTCAGGAAGGTGTGGTTGAAAACGCAGAATCTGTTATCCCCTGGGATGGCGTTGAGAGGAGTCGCCCTGAAATCAATCAGGACCTGACCCTGGCTGACGCTTATCGTTATTCTGCCGTCCCGCATTATCAGAGCATGGTTCAAACCATCGGTGAGCCACGCATGCAGTACTGGCTTGATCAGGCTGAATACGGCAACCGGAACCTGGGTGGCGGGTTGACCACGTTCTGGCTGGCTGGCGAATTGAGAATCACCCCTCGACAACAACTGGACCTGTTGCAAGCACTCAATGAACAGACGTTACCTTTTGATCTTGAGGTGCAGCAACAAGTCAAAGAAATCATGATCAACCGGGAGGAAGCCGGGGTGGTTGTTCGAGGAAAAACCGGGCTGGCTGTGTTTGATAACGGGTTAAATACTGGCTGGTGGGTTGGCTGGACAGATGATGGCGCTGAGCGCTGGTATTTTGCCACGTTGTTGCAGGCCGGCCAGCACACCATAAACGCATCTGATAACGCTCAGGCTGCATTGATTGCCAGCCGACAATCCGTTGTTGATCGTGCGCTTAGAGAACTGAAAATACTGCCTCCATCCACGCAATAGCCTGAAGGACAGAGGCAAGTAACACTTCAATCAGGGAACGGGGGTTTTCAATGCCTCGTAGAAGGCATCCACTTGTTCCCCTTCATTCTCAGGCGATTGCGTCATCAGTGACACCACAGGAATGACTACCAGGGGGACCAGCGTCGTAAAATAGGCAGCGACATCGTTTTCCAGATTGAAAATCCAGGTATTCGCCGCCCAGGCAACCAGCCCAAGACCATATCCGGAGGCGATGCCCCAGAAAACCGCAACTTCCGTGGTCTTGCGCCAATAGAAGATAAAGCCAATGGCTATCGCTGGGGGGACCACCATGGCAAAACCCAATAACAGCAGCTGTAATACGGAACTGATTGGCAGCACGCAGGCAAGCGCACCGGCAAACAAACCATATATCACGGCGGTGATGCGATAGGACCGCAATTTCTTTTCTGGCGTAAATTCACGGGAACCAGGAATCCAGTCATTCACAAACAGCGTCGCACTCGACAACAGAATTGGCCCACCCGACGAAATCAATGCCGCCAGCACGGCAGCCAACGCGATACCACCGACAATGGGTCCGGTGTCGGTCGCTATCTGTGTAATTGTTCTGTAGCTGGACAAGCCACTGTCAGTACCATATCGCGCGACCGCTTCAATACCAATGATCGATGCCAGAAACGGCATGAGTGCGGCCAGCACACCGGCCAACAGGAATGCAGGTATGATCAACTTTTCTGATTTCGCAGAACTGGAGTAATTCACGTACACCGAAGCTGCCGGTGTATGAATAACGGCTGAAAAGCCCATGGCGATGATCGGGAACCAGCCCAGGCCCACGAAGCTCCACCAGCTCGAGCTATCCCTGCCTGATGTTGCCAGTGCCAGATCCACTTTCTCACGAATCCCGCTGATACCCCCAAGCTCAGCGCCAGCCAGCAATGCCACTGCCATGAAACCGAGTGTTACAACGACGACATGAATGATATTGGTCGCGGATGCTCCTCTGATTCCCGACAATGCGGTCGCACTGACGATAATCAATGCGCCGATCATGATGCCGACGTTACGGTCAATTCCGAACACAGCACTGATGATAATACCGATCAGCAACGGTTCCAGGATATTGACGATCAGATACTCTGTCTGAACACACAAACTGGTCAGGCGAGCATTGCGGTAGGTGCCGTAGCGTTTCACAAACAGCTCACCGACTGTCACCAGTCGCAAACGCCGATAAGGAATGGCAAAAAAGATACCCACCAGCGCCAGCGCAAGAAAAGAGTTGACGCCATACCACATATTCCAGACACCGGTATTCATGGTGTCACCAGCCACGCCGTAAGTTCCGGCGCCACCAATACGGGTACCGGCGATACCTGCGGCGATCATCCAGACACCCATTGCGCTGCCACCGATGGCCCAGTCATCTGAATTGGTGCTGCGTTTGGTGAGGTACATGCCGACCAGGGTTACCAGACCCAGATAGACAATAATCGTTATTCCTGCCAGATCCATCTTTCCCCCCTAAGGAATATCCTGGAACTTCTTGTAATGTTGAAAGCCTCGGATTCTAGTCAGACTTCGCCAAATAAGTTAACCCAAAATCGGCAAAACGACAGGAAAACCGTTTACCTCTTGATGAATATCAGTCTCTGACCCAATCAGTACAGTACAACACTGCGAATGGATTTCCCGGCATGCATCAAGTCAAACGCCTCATTGATGTTTTCCAGTGGCATGGTATGAGTAATCAGGTCATCAATATTAATTCTGCCTTCCATGTACCAGTCCACAATAGTGGGCACATCCGTGCGACCTCGAGCACCGCCAAAGGCACTGCCACGCCAGACTCTGCCCGTCACTAACTGGAAAGGTCGCGTGGAAATTTCCTGACCCGCACCCGCTACGCCGATAATGACAGATTCGCCCCATCCCTTGTGGCATGATTCCAGTGCCTGACGCATCGTGTTCACATTACCAATGCACTCAAAGGTGTAATCCGCACCACCATGAGTGATATCGACGATGGCCTCGACCACATTTTCAACCTCTTTCGGATTGATAAAATCTGTCATGCCAAACTGCTTCGCCAGCGCTACCTTGTCAGGATTAATATCGACACCCACGATCTGGCGAGCCCCCACCATGCGAGCGGCCTGAATCACATTCAGTCCAATCCCGCCCAGGCCAAAAACGACAACCCTGGAGCCCGGCTCAACTTTGGCATCAAAGACAACGGCACCAACCCCAGTAGTGACACCACAACCGATGTAGCAGACTTTATCCAGCGGGGCATCAGAGCGAATCTTGGCCAGTGCAATCTCAGGCAGGACGGTGTAATTGGAAAATGTTGAGCACCCCATGTAATGCCTGATTGGCGTACCATCAAGCGAGAAACGGCTACTGCCATCCGGCATCACGCCCTGTCCCTGGGTGGTTCGGATTGACTGGCAGAGATTAGTCTTGGGGTGCAGGCAATAATCACACTCTCGGCACTCCGGTGTGTACAGCGGTATCACCGTATCACCTTTCTTTAATGACCTGACACCGGGGCCCACGTCCACAACAATGCCTGCCCCTTCATGACCCAGAATGGCCGGGAAAGCGCCTTCAGGGTCGTCACCTGACAGCGTAAATGCGTCGGTGTGACAAACACCGGTCGCCTTCAGTTCCACCAGTACCTCACCTGCCTTTGGCCCCTCAAGATCGACTTCGCATATTTCCAGTGGTTTGCCCGCTGCAAATGCGACGGCTGCCTTTGTTTTCATGTCGTGCTCCTTACAAATAGAAAAAACTGTACAAAATGATGTCCTGACACATCATGATTTCAGCAAATGTTTCGCGTGAAAACGCAAATGCGCCTCGATAAAAGTCGCAATAAAATAGTAGCTATGGTCATACCCTGACTGGAACCGGACTCGGACATCCGTGCAATCGCCAACCACATCAATCAAATCCCGGGTCAGCAACTGTTCCTTGAGGAATTCATCATCTTCGCCTTGATCAACCAACAGGGGCAGGTGCCACCCGTCCCGTCTGATCAGTTCAACCGCGTCATATTCTATCCAGCTATCCCTGTCACTCCCCAGATAGGCTGAAAACGCTTTTTCGCCCCAAGGACTGGCAGTCGGGTGAACAATCGGCGAAAAAGCTGAAACGGACTGGAAACGCTCCGGATTACGGGCAGCAATCATCAACGCGCCGTGCCCCCCCATGGAATGTCCTGAAATCGACCGCTGATCACTAACCGGCAGGTTGGCTTCAATCAATCCGGGCAGTTCCTCAGTGATATAGTCATACATCCGAAAATGCGATCCCCACGGAGCCTCAGTCGCATTTACATAGAAGCCAGCGCCCTGCCCCAGGTCATAGGCAGCATCATCGGCAACATCGTCTCCCCTTGGGCTGGTATCAGGAATCACCAATGCCACACCCAGCTCAGCAGCAACACGCTGTGCACCTGACTTGGTACTGAAATTCTGGTCATTGCACGTCAGCCCCGATAAAAAGTATAAAACTGGTACCGGATGGTCTTTACTGGCACAGGGAGGCAGGTACACGGAAAACTGCATGGCACAATCCAGTACGGATGACTGGTGTTGAAATCGTAGCTGATAACCGCCGAACAGACGCTGGCGGCTCTGTTCGGTCAATGATTGATTCTGGTTGTCTTGGGAATGTCTGGACATAATAACCTTTTCTCTCTTATGCTCAATGGCGATCAAGATAAACGAAACCCCCATTGCAGGGCAATGAACGCATGATGACAACATGCCTGTTTGCCGCGATTCCGGCAAGCGTAATCGACAGCGAGAGAGTTTGTGACACCCTCCACTTCTGAGCCCGGCGACAACCTCGGTTACGATAGCAAAACGGCCACAGCTGTGGTGATAGCCAACATGATTGGCACAGGTGTGTTCACCAGTCTCGGCTTTCAGCTCATTGATATCCGTTCAGTATTTGCCTTGCTGATGTTGTGGTTCGTCGGTGGTATAGCAGCGCTTTGTGGTGCATTGACCTATGCAGAGTTGACCAGCCGACTGCCTCGATCCGGTGGGGAGTATGCTTTCCTGTCTCGTATTTATCATCCCGCCGTTGGCTTTATTTCAGGCTGGGTTTCGCTGACTGTAGGTTTCGCAGCACCGACTGCACTGGCGGCAATGACATTTGCAGCATACCTGGCTTCGGCAACAGAACACGTGATAGAAATCAATCGCATGATCACGGCACTCGCTCTGGTCATCATCGCTACCTTTGTTCATGGCAGAAGTCACCGTGCCAGCGGCCGCATGCAGGACTGGTTTACATTGATCAAAGTTGCTCTGATCATTGCATTTGTTGTGCTGGTTGTCAGCACCGTGACATTAAATGGGTCCGCACAACCCATACAGTGGTTGCCTCTGAGCACCGATAGCGCAACATTGCTCAGCCCTGCTTTTGCCGTATCACTGATTTATGTCAGTTATGCCTACGCAGGCTGGAATGCCGCGACGTACATCACTAACGAAGTCAAGGACCCTACGCGCACGGTTCCCAAGGTTCTGGTCGTTGGCACTTGCATTGTTATGCTGTTATATCTGGCACTTAATGCCACATTCCTGATCGCTGTCCCGATGGATGATATGGAAGGCCGGATCGAAATAGGCGTAATCGTAGCGCAGTATACCTTCGGGCAAAGTGGCGGACTGGTGATGGGGGCAACTCTGTCGCTATTGCTGATATCGACAGTCAGCGCCATGACCATTGCCGGGCCCCGAGTACTGCAAGTCATGGGTGAGGATTTCCGGCTGTTCAGACGGTTATCAGAAAGGCAGGCTAATGGCGTTCCCAGACTGGCGATATACGCACAAGGTGCATTAACAGTCGTTTTTATTGTCACTTCAACATTTGATGCAATTCTGGTGTTCTCGGGATTTCTGCTGGGTTTGAGTTCACTTGCCACGGTGCTTGGCATCTTCGTTTTGCGTTATCGCGAACGCAAGGACAGCCCAGGTTCACCTCACACTGGCTATCGCACCTGGCTCTACCCGTTACCCCCGCTTATCTACAGCGCCATTGTCATCTGGACACTGGGATTTATTTCGGTGACCCGCCCCTTCGAAGCGATTGCTGCCGCTGTTATTCTGATAATGGGGCTACTGGCCTACTGGGCCACCGAACATTTCTCCCGCTCTCACCGCGCTAAACACGAGAATTAATTCAATAAAACCGGTTAAACCACATGTGTTGCCTGCCCCGCCACAATGTACCAGGTAATCAGCAAACTGTTGATCCATGCGCCCAGCATGTAATGCCCGGTCAGTCGCCAGCACCAGGTACTGATGACTGCCACGATGGCCAGCAAGGGAACAAACTGGAACATGACAATCGTGTTAAGTGGCTCCCCTGGAGTTAACAACCGCCCTGTGATAAACAGGCTGGCATACTGAAGTATCAGAAAGACAAAAAAACCGCCTGCCAAAATGCCAACATTAGACCAACGCTCTTGTGAAGCGGTATCGGTGGCGACGCTTAATCCGGTATGCAAACTGCGTCCCAGTAGTACAAAGAAAATAGTAAAGAACGGCAAATAAGCCAGGAAGCTTTTGAACTGATCCAGATTCATGCGCTTCAAACCGACAAACCAGAAACGAAAATCGGTTTTAAACAGAAAGTCTACCGCCAGTACAACAACATAGGTTGTCAGAACCACCATAATGGCCAGCACCAAACTTAGCCCTGGACTGGTTTGCAATGACAGCGTACGCCCCTTCACCCAGACTCCTATCACCGACAGCACAACGCCGTTAAACAAAGCCCAAAGCAGCACCTGATTACTGATCGATTGAGGCAACAGATTGTTGGCAGAAAAGAACGCTGAGCCCAGAGAGAAAACAGGATAGAAACTGGCCACCGGGATCAAAGCACCAGCGAGCGCCAATGCCCACCATTTGCCATTGCGAGTTTCCCAGGCACTTTGCCGATTGCCAGCACGTAGCGACTCGAAAGCAGGTAGCTGCAAATACTGCCGGGAAGCCGCCAGCACAAACAACACAATACCAACAAACGCCAGCAACGTGCCGATTTCTTTTGCAAACCAGATCTGAGACTGAACACCTGGATTACCCCCGTCCAGGGTCAGTGCGAACCAGTCAATGGTGTGAGCGACAGCGGTGTGAGAAATATGATTTCCCGGGTGTGTGACCGCAGGGTTGTGCAAGACCCGGGCGTTGCCGGCCGGGACACTGCCATAAACCCTGCCGATTTGAACCGGATCCGTCACCCCAAAGAGAGTCTGCAGCTTTTCACTATTGGCTACCTGACTACCCTCGGCAACCCCCCACATGGTCGGCGCAAATTCATCGAATTGAGCAAATACCACAGCTACATTGCGCGGCCAGTCAGGCGTTCCTTCTGCCGCAAAGCCACTGCCCGTACTGGACCCTTGCAGCACCATGGACTGGTAGGCATCAGGCATCGCTGCAGCCGCAGCCAGGACTGTCCACCCGCCCATGGAATGCCCCTCCAGGCCGATATTGTCAGTATCCACGATATCCAGACTGCGCAGATAGCGCAGCGCTGCCGGTCCACCGAATCCGTTACTGAACGCTGGCCCTTCAGAATAACCATGACCTGACTGGTCAAGAGACAGGACGACGTATCCTCTTCTTGCCAGTTCGATGGCAAAGGGCGACTGAACTTCCCGCGAGTTAATGTAACCATGCACAGCAAGAATACCCGGTGCCGGATTCTCTGATGTGACGCCAGGTGGCACATATAACAGTGCACTTAGGGTCTGGCCATTACCACCGCTGAAGCGAAGGTCTTTGATGGTAATACCACCGGCTGTTTGCACCCAATGCGCAACCGCACTACCTATAACGACAAGGGCAATGGCAACAAACCACAAATTTTTCATTTTTTTCATTATTATTCTCCCCCCTAATCAACCCACTGTCAGGCTGAAACTTTCTTGTTAACCATGGCTTGCTCGTAAAAAGCAGACTTATCCCGATACATGCGGACATCCGCCGTGCTTAACAGACGATCCGCATTCGTGCCATCCACAGGACACACGGCTGCCCCCATACTGATGGTAGAGTTGAACGTCTTGCCTGGCTGATACTCAAAATCCCGATTCAACGCCCGGGAAAGCCGGGTCATTAGAATACCCAGTGCTTCCTCATTCTCGATATGGCGAGCGATGACAATGAATTCATCCCCGCCAAGCCGTCCTGCAATATCCCCTTCCCGGATACTGCCCCGTAGCCTGTCCGCGGTATCTGCCAGCAGTCTGTCACCAACCAGGTGACCAAAGCGGTCATTGACGGATTTAAAAGCATTCATATCCAGCAGAATAACGGCAAAGTTACCTTTATTTCGCCCCTGGTCATTCAGGCAACGTGCCAGTGACTCGTCAATACTGCGCCGGT
>JYMV01022476.1_pt1 | contig 11291 bp, 5 predicted proteins | sample 338911 | NCBI WGS metagenome assembly JYMV01 (sample SAMN03354496, study PRJNA234377) | hydrothermal vent metagenome | biome: Deep sea; feature: Hydrothermal plumes at the Eastern Lau Spreading Center, Western Pacific Ocean; material: Seawater | place: Tonga | collected 2009 | depth 2000 m m
CGATTATTTGGTGATATTCCCGCAAAAATTTGTCCCAGTTTCCTGGACCTTCTTCCACGTAGCGTAAAGTCAGTCCAAAATCAGTTTTAAGCCCTGTTCCAATCCGGAAGACAAGTGTCTGTTCCCAGCGTTCATGATCCAGAATCATGCGAGACGCGGAGAGTTCCTCTTGAGAATCGATAACTATGGTGTTGCTTGCCTGTAACATTGTCTCGATTTGGTAAAAACCTGATTCGAGAGTACAAGGTGTGAGCGGAGACAATTCAAGAAAAATGGCTGACATCGACTGCTGGTTACGATGCGGCAATGGATTTTGACATTCAGCAGCTTGTACCAATGTACCCCGGAGGAACAGCGGGATTAAACATCCAAACAGAAATATTTTTTTCATTAATCATTAAATTAAGTTTTAAAGTACACCTAATTTTTCTAGCAGAAGCGTCCTCAGGAGAAAAGCCATTTTAGCTCAGAGTGGATTATAATGCTTTTGGTTTGCAGTAAGATTATGTTGTGATAGAATGTACTGAATTACTGCAAAGCAACTCTCTCATGTTAGTTTGAAGTACCATTTAGGGGAAATATTAATTATTTTTATTTTGCATAAAATTTTCACCAGTTGGAAAAACGATCTGTTTTACTGGAAGATAAGTACACTTTGAGAGAAGGTTATGCTTTCATGACTGGAATCCAGGCTCTGGTGCGTTTGCCCTTAGTGCAGCGTGAACTGGATCTGAAGGCTGGACACAATACAGCAGGTTACATCAGTGGTTATCGAGGCTCGCCTTTAGGTGGTTATGATCAGCAACTGGCACGTAATAAAAAACTTCTTGATGAACATTACGTTAAATTCCAGCCCGGAGTGAATGAGGATTTAGCAGCAACAGCGCTTTGGGGAACACAGCAGGCGGAGTTGAGTGGTGAAGGAAAATATGATGGGGTTTTTGGAATTTGGTATGGCAAGGGTCCCGGGGTTGATCGGTCTGGCGATGTGTTAAGACACGCTAACTTTGCGGGGACATCGAAGTTTGGAGGCGTGCTGGCATTAATGGGGGATGACCATACGGCAGAGTCCTCAACTACTTGTAATCAGAGTGAATTCGCCATGTTAGACGCCATGATTCCGGTTCTTAATCCTTCCAGTGTTCAGGAAATAATTGATTTTGGAATTATAGGTTGGATGCTTTCTCGGTACAGCGGATGCTGGGTTGGTTTAAAGTGTGTACATGATACCGTTGAAGCAACTTCTACAATCAATGTTGATGTTGCAAGACTCAAATTGGAATTACCCAATGATTTTAATTTTCCTGTAGATGGTTTAAATATTCGCTTTCCGGACACGCCGCAGGCGCAGGAACGGAGAATGCACGAATTTAAGGTTGATGCAGTACGCTCATTTTGTCGGGCAAACAAACTGGACCGAACAATATGGCCTGGAGGAAACGCAAAAATTGGTATTGTTACTGTTGGAAAATCATACCTTGATACTAGACTAGCTTTTGATGAACTGGGAATTGACGAAACTGGAGCAGAAAAGTTTGGTGTACGACTCTACAAAGTAGCCATGCCTTGGCCGTTGGAACCGCAAGGTATACTTGAATTTGCCAAAGGGCTGGATTTGATTATTGTAGTTGAGGAAAAGCGGGCTCTAATTGAACCACAAATAAAAGAATTCCTTTACGATCTTTCCAACCGTCCAAAAGTGATAGGAAAAACAGATGAAACTGGAGAACCATTGTTTCGAACTGCTGGAGCGCTTGATCCTAACCACATTGCCGCAACTATTGCTCGACGAATTTTGACTTTTCGGACAGATGAAAAGCTAAAAAAACGTTTGCAGGAAATGGAAATCCGCATGGACTCTTCACTGTTACCTCAGGAATCAATGGTGAGGTTGCCGTACTTTTGTTCCGGTTGTCCTCACAATACGTCCACGGTAGTTCCGGAAGGCAGCATTGCAATGGATGGACCGTGATACAATTGGATTCACTCATATGGGAGCAGAGGGAGCAAACTGGGTGGGGCAGGCACCGTTTAGCACACGCAAACATATTTTCCAAAATATTGGAGACGGTACTTATTTCCATTCCGGAACCATGGCCATCCGTGCAGCAGTATCTTCCGGAATAAACATTACCTACAAAATTTTGTTCAATGACGCAGTCGCCATGACCGGCGGACAAGGTTTTGATGGACCGATGACTGTTCAGAGCATTATTCAGCAGATGTATGCAGAAGGTGCAAAAAGGGTGGATGTAGTCAGTGATGAACCGGAAAAATTTACTCAAAGCTCCGGCATCCCGGCAAACGTAAAGGTTTACGACCGCAAGGATTTGGATATTCTGCAGCGAGAATTGCGTGAAATTGAAGGCGTGACGGTGCTGATTTACGAACAGGTTTGTGCTGCAGAAAAACGTCGGCGACGGAAACGTGGATTAATTCCGGATCCACCTCGCAGGATTTATATCAATGATGATGTTTGTGAAGGCTGCGGAGATTGTGGTCTTAAATCAAATTGTGTTGCAGTTTTACCTCTTGAGACTCAATTTGGCAGAAAACGGGTGATTGATCAGTCTGCCTGTAACAAGGATTACAGCTGTGTCAATGGTTTGTGTCCCAGTTTTGTGAGTGTCATTGGCGGAAAAATGAGGAAAAATGCTCCTTCTGCCAATATGGATGTTGAATGGACCTCTTTGCCTGAACCAAAGCTACCTGTAATTAAAGGCACGTATAACATTGTTTTGACCGGAGTTGGAGGTACTGGAATTGTGACAATTGGTGCTTTACTGGGAATGGCTGCACACCTTGAAAAAAAGGGAATTGGTATTCTTGACATGATTGGATTGGCACAAAAAGGCGGTGCAGTTTTATCACATTTGCGCATAGGGAAAAGTCCGGAAGATATTCATTCACCAAGGATTGCTTCTCAAGGTGCCGATTTGGTGATAGGAGGAGATTTGGTGGTGACAGGTGGACATAAAACTCTTTCAGTCATAAAATCCGGACATACAAAACTTGTGATAAACAGTTATGAAATGATTACCGGTGATTTTACCAAAAATGCGGATATGCTTTTTCCAAGCCTGGAAATCAAACAGGCAATTCAGCAAACAGCTGGAACAGACAATACCGAATTCCTGGATGCATCACGCCTGGCAACTGCCTTGATTGGTGATACTATTGCCACCAACATGTTTATGCTCGGCTTTGCTTTTCAACGAGGTTTAATTCCTTTGGAACGTAGTTCTATTGAACAGGCTATCGAAATCAACGGCATGTCAGTAGAGAGTAACAAACAGTCTTTTTTATGGGGCAGGAGGACAGCACATGATGGAAAACGCGTGCGGGAGTTGACGGCCTCGATCGTAGAAGGTTTTCTTCTTGAGGATCCTACTGAAGGATTGGATGAACTCATACAGCATCGTGCGGACGTCTTGACTGCATACCAGAATAAAGCTTATGCCAAGCGATATTTACAACTGGTGGAGCGTGTTCGCACCATTGAAACCGACCGTCTTCCAGGTAGTTTATCCTTGACTGAGGCGGTAGCACGATATTATTTTAAATTACTTGCTTACAAAGATGAATATGAAGTAGCTCGTCTCTATACTAACGGAGATTTTTTGAAAAAAATACGGGGCCGTTTTGAGGGAGACTTTCGGCTGAAGCTGCATTTAGCACCACCTTTGTTTTCTCATCGTGATTCACATACGGGGGAGCCGATCAAATCTGCTTTCGGTTCATGGATTTTTCCTGTGTTGAAAATGCTGTCACGGTTTAAGTTCCTGCGCGGAACTGCTTTTGATCTATTTGGAAAAACAAAGGAACGCCGAATGGAGCGGCAGTTAATTCAGGAATATGAACAAACAATTAAGGAACTTCTGCGTGGACTGACAAAGAAAAACCAAAATATAGCGCTGGAAATAGCAAAAATACCGGAACAGATTCGTGGTTACGATATGGTGAAACAGCGACATTTTGAAACCGCAAAGTCTACCGAAAAGAAATTACTAACGCAATTCAGGGATTCTGCAAAAATCACAGTAGGCTTGAAAAGTAGTGAGCCGGTCAGTTAACTGCCGTCCATAATACCTGGTAATCATACTCCACTACAGGGAAGATCTTTTGTTCACGAGTTATACTGTCAGCGAACTTTTTTGCCTTGTAATTCAACAGTAACGGCCTCAAGTCCCCAAATATCTTTTGCGTATTCAGCAATAGTACGATCACTGGAAAACTTACCTGATCCAGCTGTGTTCAAAATTGACATTCTTGTCCAGGTATTCTGATCTTTCCAGGTATTCATCACCTTCTGCCGGCATTCATCATAGCTCGCAAAATCTTCGAGCAGCATGTATTTATCCTCAAAAACCAGTGAGTTGTAGAGATCATTGTAAAGGTGTGGCTTGTCACGGTTAAAATATCCTGTGTTGATCATCGAAAGCGCTTCTATCAATCCGGGATTATTTTGGTATGAAACTCTGGGATTGTAACCGGATTCTGCCAAAATACTAACTTCATCCGAACTTAAACCGAAAGTGAAAATATTTTCCCTGCCGACTTCTTCTGCAATCTCGATATTTGCACCATCCATGGTCCCCTGTATTAGGGCTCCATTTAAAATAAATTTCATGTTTCCGGTACCTGAGGCTTCAGTACCGGCAGTTGAAATGTGCTGAGAAATATCTGTTGCTGGAATTATTTTTTCTGCAACTGAGACATTATAATTTGGTACAAAAACAAGATTTAAACGCCCCTGCACTGCAGGATCACTATTGATAACACGCGCCACATCGTTGGCTAAGTTTATGATGAGTTTTGCCATGTAATAACCTGGTGCTGCTTTACCGGCTAACAAAATTGTGCGTGGAACGAAAGGAAGTTCCGGATGCTCCAGGATTTTGTTGTAAAGATAAGTCACATGCAAAATATTCAGTAATTGCCGCTTGTATTCATGGATCCTCTTTATCTGGACATCAAATAGTGATTCAGGATCGATTATTACTCCACTGGTCTGCTTAAGCCAATTTGCCAGTTGCTCCTTTTTTATGCGCTTGACTGAGCGCCATGCTTCCTGGAATTCAGGATCATCGGCAAATGGTTCCAGTTTCCTTAATTTCTGTAAATCCGTAATCCAGCCACCGCCAATTTTTTCTGAGATTAATTCAGATAATTCCGGATTTGTGTTTCGCAGCCAAAGTCTGGGTGTAATACCGTTGGTTTTGTTTTGGAAACGTTCAGGAAACAGTTTGTAAAAATCTTTAAAAACTGTAGTTTTCAGCAATTCTGTATGAAGCTCCGCTACACCGTTAATCGTGTGACTTCCAACGATTGAAAGATAAGGCATACGGATTTGTTTGTGATCATTTTCCTCAATAAAGGAAATTCTTTGTAATAAATCTGCGTCATCCGGATATTTTTCTTTCACACTTTCCAAAAATAAATCATTTATTTCATAAATAATTTCAAGGTGACGCGGCAGCAAACGTCCCATCAAATCAACGGACCAGCGCTCCAATGCTTCCGGAAGGACGGTGTGGTTGGTATAGGCGAAAACACGTGTGGTGATAGCCCAGGCCTCATTCCATTCCAAACCTTCTTCATCCACAAAAATCCGCATCAATTCCGGAATTGCAATTGAGGGATGAGTGTCATTGAGCTGAATTGAAACATGTTCCGGAAATTTATCAAAAGTCTCCGAATGCACCTTGAAACGTAGAATGATGTCCTGCAGTGAAGCCGCTACAAAAAAATACTGCTGCTTAAGCCGCAATTCTTTTCCGGAAAATCCTTGATCGTTCGGATACAATACTTTTGAAATGGTACCGCTGCGCTGTGTTTCCTCAACCGCCTGAATATAGTCGCCGCTGTTAAATAATTGAAAATCAAAACTTTTTGAAGGTTTGGCTGACCAAAGACGTAAATTATTAACTGTATGATTTCCAAATCCGGCAATGGGAACATCGTAAGCCATTGCCAACACTTCTTCTGTTTCTACCCATTTCCGGGACAATTTACCTTTCTCATTCGTGTATTTTTTTACACGACCAAAAAAATGGACAGGATAAACCACTTCCCATCGAGGAATTTCCCAGGGGTATCCCTCTTCCAACCAGTTGTCCGGAGCCTCCACCTGTGCCCCATTTTCAAATTGCTGTTTGAATATTCCGAATTCATAGCGGATTCCATATCCATGTGCAGGCAGTTGCAAAGTCGCCATTGATTCCATAAAACAGGCAGCGAGCCGCCCAAGACCACCGTTGCCTAAACCTGCATCATGTTCAAGCTCCTGCAGTTCTTCAAGATCATAACCGATTTTCCGGATTGCATCTTCACCAGCCTGGCTGATGCCCAGGTTGAGCAAATTGTTATTTAAACTTCTGCCGATCAGATATTCCAGTGAAAAATAATTGACTTGTTTACATTTCTTTTTGAGGTAGGTTTGCTGTGTATCATTCCAGAACTCAACCAGCCGATCCCGGACTGACAGGGCGAAACTCCGGTAGACATCAAAATCTTCTGCAGTAAACCGATTTTTACATTGCGAGAATTCAAGATGATTTGCAATGGATTCGATCAACCCATCCCGGTCCATTGAACGGTACGTGGCAACCAATTCCCAAATATTCTCCATTTCTTTTCGTGTCTGTGGCATTCTTTTCGGTTTTATATATTTTGAGGGTTAGTTATGGTTTTCTGGCAGACCGGGATTACATGCCTGCCATTTTCTCAAAAACCAAACATCCAAGCGGAGGTAAATTAACTGTGGCGCGGTGTGGCTGACCTTGCCACATCTGGGGGCTAGTGATGATTTGCTGCTGTTGGTTGTATCCGGATCCGCCAAATTTCGGATCATCTGTGTCCAATAATTTACTGTAATGACCAGATTCCGGAAATCCAGTCAAATAATCATCACGGGGTACTGGTGTGAAATTGAAAATAAAAACTAAATCTGGATCGGATACTTCATCTGCACTTCGTCGGATGAACGATAAAACGCTGTTGTCCTGATCATGATGATCAATCCATTGAAAGCCTGTCCAGTCAAAATCGTTGGTGAACAATGTAGGTTTACTGAGATAGAAATGATTAAGGGTCCGGACATATTCCTGTAATTTTTGATGATCCGGAAATTGCGTTAAATGCCAATCTAAGCTCCGGTTTTCACTCCACTCGTCCCTTTGTCCAAACTCTGTTCCCATGAATGTCAGCTGCTTTCCCGGATGTGCCATTTGAAAAGCGAGATACATTCGCAGTCCAGCAAAATTTTGCCAGTCGTCACCTGGCATTTTACCAAGCATTGAACGCTTTCCGTGAACCACTTCATCGTGAGAAAGCGCAAGTACGAAATTTTCGGTAAAGGCATACATCAATGAAAATGTGATCAAATGATGATCGTATTTGCGGTGCACCGGATCTTTTTCAATGTATCGCAGAGTGTCATTCATCCAGCCCATGTTCCACTTTAGATTGAACCCTAAACCTCCGGCATATGTGGGATGACTAACACCGTCCCAGGCGGTAGATTCTTCTGCAATTGAGAGAATTCCAGGATGGTAATGAAACAGCGTTTCATGAAGCTGCTTCAAAAATTCTATTGCACCAATATTTTCACGACCGCCATGTCTATTTTTAACCCATTGCCCTTCCTTTCTATTGTAATCCAAATACAGCATTGCGGCGACTGCGTCTACTCTTATGCCGTCAATATGATATTCGTCAAACCAAAATAAAGCATTACTAATCAGAAAGTTACGAACTTCGTTACGCTCATAATTAAAAATTAGCGTGCCCCATTCTTTGTGCTCACCCTGAAGTGGATCTTCATGTTCATAAAGTGCAGTGCCGTCAAAACCTGCAAGTCCATGAGAGTCTTTAGGAAAGTGCCCTGGAACCCAATCCAGAATCACGCCTAATCCGGATGTATGGCAGCGGTCCACAAATTCCATGAACTCATGTGGTGTACCAAAACGAGAAGTCGGCGCAAAATAACCGGTAACCTGATAACCCCATGAACCGTCTAAAGGATGCTCTGCTACAGGCATCAATTCAAGGTGCGTGTAGCCCATTTCAACCGCGTATGGTATCAAGCGGTCAGCCAGTTCCGGATAGGTCAACGAACGGTTGTCCTCCTCAGGAACCCTCTGCCAAGAACCTAAATGCACTTCGTAAACATTGATCGGCTGCCGGAGAGGATCTCGATTTTCTCGTTCTTCCAGCCATTTTTGGTCTTGCCACCGAAAACCGTTCAATTCTGTTACTACTGAAGCCGTTGAAGGACGCTGTTCTGCAGTAAAAGCAACGGGATCACTCTTTAATAAAATTTCGTTTTGTCCGGTTTTAATTTCATACTTGTAGAGCATTCCTGCAGCTACCTCAGGAATAAAGAGTTCCCAAATACCGGAGTCTCCGAGAATTTGCATGGGATGCTTTCGTCCGTCCCAATAATTGAAATCTCCAACAATACTCACACGCTTGGCGTTTGGTGCCCAGACAGCGAACAGTGTACCTGGAACACCATCAATTTCTACGGGATGTGCACCAAGTTTGTGGTAAAATCTATGGTGATTCCCCTCAGCAAAGAGAAATTGATCGTATTCTGTAAGTTGTGTAGAGAAATAATATGGATCGAACCGAATATGTTCATTTCCGTTTTTGTAGGAAATTTTCAAACGATAAGGCTTTAGTTCCGGACGCGGAGGTATTTTCAGTTCAAATAAACCTTCTGGGTGAATTCGTTTTAATGAGGTAGCCTCAGCTTCCGTCTCGTTTTCCCAGAAAAGCGAAACCTTTTCTGCATCCGGTTCAAGAACACGTACAATCCAAACTTGCTGCTTATTTCTCTGACGGACTTCGTGAAAGCCGAGAACGGAGCGTGGTTCATGGAAATCACCGTGCAAAAACTGCTTGATGGTTTCCTTGGATAAAGTAAGTTCAGCCATTTTGAGTATGTTGTGAAAAGATAAAATTTCTAACAACTTATTCTCATATAAAAGATGCTTCTGGGCAAGCTATCTTTTGTGGACGAATCTAGTTGATTATGATTTGAATATAGTCCAATGCGAATGGATTGATCATGAACTACGAAGTTCGCAAAAAGCTTGTATCATAGAGAAAAAAAGTTATTATATCAACTGCATCTATTTTAAAGAAATCTCAGCTTATTTTAGACCAATCATCAAATGTTTGTTTGGTTATTTCCCATGGAAAAGGAATAATTTGCCTCAGTTAAATATTTCACCGGACAACATTCAAATAGAGATAAAGGACGGAGAGTCCATTCTTACTGCTTGTTTGAGAAACAATATCTCCCACCTTCATGCCTGTGGAGGCATGGGCCGATGCTCTACCTGTAGAATTGCTGTGAGTGAAGGAATTGAAAATTGCACTCCAGCTAACAAAACAGAGCAGATTCTTGCCAAAAAAATTGATTTACCTCCGGAATTCAGGTTGGCATGCCAAACCGAAGTGACGGGCGATGTCCATTTTCGACGTTTACTGCTGGACAAACGGGATCTGGTCATTGCCAGCCAACTCAACAAGGGTAAATATGGTCCAGTTGGTACAAGCAGAAAACCGGCCATTATGTTTTCCGATATCCGTGGATTTACTCCGTTTACTGAGTCAGTTTCCTCTTATGACATAATGTACATCCTCAATCGGTATTTTGATATCATGGGTGAAGTCATCATCCGAAACGGAGGGGAAATCAACAATTACATCGGAGACGCAATTCTGGCATTTTTTGGTTTGGAAGATTCTGGCGACCCGATCTTCCGTTGCATTAAAGCCGGTGTAGAAATGCTTGAAGCCATGGATGAATTCAAACCTTACCTCGAAAAAAGTTTTGGCAAGACTTTTGACATTGGTGTCGGAATCCACTATGGAGATGCAATTGTAGGTATGGTAGGTACAGGAAGCAGTCAGCGTCTCACGGTCATTGGTGAAACTGTTAATACTGCCAGCAGGATTGAGTCAGCCAACAAGGAAGCCGGGACACGCCTGTTGATTTCAGAGGAAGCCTATGAGCAGGTAAAGGACAGGGTTGAGGTAGAGGATTTCGTCAGGATGAAACTAAAAGGTACCAGCCTGCGCAAAACATTATATGAAATTTCTAAAGTAATTGGAGAAACAACTGCAAAACAGTCTGAATCTATTCGTTTTTCTTATGGACACAAGTGGCACAAAACACTGCCGGTTGAAGACCTTGAACCGGGTGAAAAGAAAAAGTTCATTCTTGGATCCGAAAACATCTTGCTTGTGAATCTGGAGGACCAGGTTTACGCAGTCAATAATGCCTGTCCTCACATGCATCTTCCGTTGGATACGGGTCAAATCAGTGATAAAGGTACGATTCTATGCCCATTCCACGACAGTGAGTTTTGCATAAAAACGGGTGAAGCAAAACGCTGGGCTGAAACCATGCCAGATGGGATACCGGAAAATTTTGCGCATTTGATTAAAAATATAAAAGTTTGCCCTTTAAAAACATTTCCCCTTCAGATCGAAGATGGTTTCATCTGGATTTGCATGAATGAGGAATAAAAATAAAAACCTGAAAATATAACTGATTTACCAATGAAAATTAATTCTCGCATTTATGTTGCAGGACACCTTGGTCTGGTTGGTTCTGCAATTTACAGGTTACTCAAAAAGAGAGGATTTGAAAACCTCATTACCCGCACTCATTCCGAACTGGAACTGATGGATGCAGTGGCAGTTCAGAATTTTTTTGAGGAAACAAAACCTGAATTTGTTTTTCTCGCTGCAGCAAAAGTAGGAGGTATTCACGCAAACAGTACTTACCCTGCTGATTTTATGCGTGAAAATTTAGTCGTTCAAACGAATGTTATTCACGAATCATGGAGGAATGGTGTAGAAAAATTAATGTTTCTAGGCAGTTCATGCATCTATCCTAAACTATGTCCTCAACCAATTAGTGAGGAGTCTTTACTGACTGGTGAATTGGAACCAACTAATGAGGCATATGCTCTCGCAAAAATTGCTGGTATCAAAACCTGTCAAAGTTACAATCAGCAGTACGGTACAAATTTTATTTCTGCAATGCCAACCAATCTTTATGGAATCAACGACAACTTTCATCCGGAAAACTCACACGTCCTGCCGGCCTTGATACGGAGATTTCATGAAGCAAAACTCGCCGATTCAGAGTCGATCAGCATCTGGGGGACAGGAAATCCAAGGCGTGAATTTTTGCATTCAGATGATCTTGCAGATGCGGTTTTGTTTCTGATGGAAAATTATAATGATTCTGAAATAGTCAACGTCGGCTG
>JYMV01026008.1_pt1 | contig 11291 bp, 14 predicted proteins | sample 338911 | NCBI WGS metagenome assembly JYMV01 (sample SAMN03354496, study PRJNA234377) | hydrothermal vent metagenome | biome: Deep sea; feature: Hydrothermal plumes at the Eastern Lau Spreading Center, Western Pacific Ocean; material: Seawater | place: Tonga | collected 2009 | depth 2000 m m
CTGTCTTCACCTTTTTCACCTGCCTCTTCTCTTCTGTCGCGTCCTCTTTTTACCTGTCCCATTTATTCTCCTCCTTCACACCATTTATGAGTTTTCTTCCCGCCTTTATTCTTTTCTATGCTCCTCCATCCACTCCCTTGCCAGTTTCTACGGTTCGGCGATTCTGGCTCCAAAGGATTATTTGCTAATATTTTCATCCCGCACCGACTCCACATATTTTTCCATCGACTCCAAAAACTTTGTCACCCTTACCATCGAGTTAATATCTGTTAGATATTTCCTTCGGGCACGGTCTTTGTTCCCTGCCTTCCTCGGGTACTTCTCCCAAGCCTCTTCAAAATATTTATCCCAACGTGTATATAGGGTTTCTTCCTTAGAAGAAGAAAAGCTATCTTTTCTAAAACATTCCCCGCCTAATTTCATATCCTCTGACTCGTGTTTTTCCTCATGGCTATTCCCGTCCATTTTTTCCATCGCTCCTTAATTACAGTTGAAACATCTTTTCCTGACATTTCCCGATTGAATATACCGGAACCCCTTTCGAGGCCCCGGCCTTAATATCCCGGCTATTTTTACTCCTTCTTTTTGGTTTCCCTATTAGAAGGGGTCTGGTCACCAGGACTCCGGCATACACAAAAAAGTTACCGGGAAATTTCATGCTGTGGGCTTCGGTATAAGGCAGGACTCCTTGAAGCAACTGCTGGGCCATATACGCATATTCCCCTTCATCACGTTCAAGGGGCAAGCCCAAAAGCCGGAGCCGGACCCAAACGACCACTCCCAGGAAAAGCCCAGCCATTAATAGGAGACAGGTCTCTTGGGATTTTATTCTGAGTTGCATGGGCCTTTTCTTTTGGTGCTCCTGGAGAAATTCATTTGCAGAACGGGGAAGAGGCTTGGGAAGAACTTGTATAGCGGGCCGTTTCTTCCATAACGTAAGGGGAAAAAGGTTCAATGAAATGTAAATAGGTTGACGGCAATCAGATATTCGAACTGTAGGCCAAAAACCTGCTCTTTGGCTGGCAAGTATGGAAGGATTTAACAATTGCTGTCCGGATGTATAAAAGATAAACCTGGGTGGCGTAGACCAATTTATGGCTCTTGGTTCCTCCTTCTTTCATGCAAGGAGTCTCTTCGCATTTCTGACCGGCGAGGAGTCTGGCGTTTGTCGGGGTTGATGGTCAATGAGGTTTTTCTCCGACCCTCCTGCCTTCGGCCAAGGGCCAATCTTCTTTCCTCTTTGCGCTTATCTCCCTCCAAAGTATCCAGAAACAAAATTTCGGCCAGTTGGGGATAGTTTTCTTTATCGGCAATGATAGCCTTTGTCCTAGAGGGAGCATTATCACCGATGGATTTTGCCAAGGGACTGGAGTCATCAAGGGTTTTTCGAAATTCTTTTAGCAATTGATTCAAGGCAGACTTGAATTTCCCCTCTTCCTGCAAATCCCTGCCATGAGACCAAAATTGCGCTATATGCTCTTCTTCCATTTTTAATACCTTCTCTAACCCCAACTGGTTTTTCCAATAGTATACGTATATCTAGTTAAATTTTCCCATTTTTCCCTCCTGAAAAATGCGGTTTTTTAGAAATATCTATTTTTTTATTTGGTTCCCCAATATCATAAAATGCTGCCCAAATTACAGAAAATTCAGATACTTCATAAAAAAACAATTAGTTACATAAATCCATCCGCGATGGAGCCCAAACAATCAATAGGCGGAGTTTTGGTAGTTCAGTCAGAAAATATAAATTTAAGCTAAATAAGTTGGGTTCTGACAGACTCTATGCTATTATTGCCACAGAGAAGGGTTGGCAGATTGATGATTGTTTTTTTGTTGAAGACCATCTGGATGAAATCGGATTGCAAAGTTATGGGTTTTATTGACTCAACCGTCTAAGTACAAGCTTGGATGGTTTTTTTTGCACCGAACTAGGCCAAAATGCTGACCTTAATTTAAATTTGGGAAGCCCTAATTTCCGGTTCAGAAAAAAGGTTCCCGCTAATTTGCAGGAGAGTATCTAGCATGGCTCAAGGAAAAGTAAAGTGGTTTAACGAAAGTAAAGGTTATGGTTTTATCGAATCCGATGATGGGGAAGATTGTTTTGTTCATTTTTCAGAAATTCAAAGCGATGGTTTCAAAACTCTCCACGAAGGCCAAGCCGTGGAATTTGAAAAGACTATGGGTCAAAAAGGACCCCAAGCCTCAAAAGTTATTCCTAAATAAAACAATTTCAATTATCTTTTTCCGGCAGAGTTTTCACTCTGCCGGTTTAGCTTGACCACTAACCCATTGCGTACACGACCTATTCAAATGAGGGCAATTAATGCATGAAGTAAAAGTTTATGATAGTTCAGGAAAGTTGAAAAAAATAATTTCTGTTAAAACCCTAACCAAAAGATCTGACCAGCAAATCAATTCTCCCTCCTTATATATCAAGAAGGGACGTAAGGCAAAACCTTCAGTCAAAGTATTAGACAAGGACCTCAAGTCCGTTCAAGCACAATAACTCCTGCGGTTTGGGGCTCCTTTTGCATAGATTCCCAGTATGCGAAAAAGCCCCGGCACTGTTTTATCCCGCTTTATCCAGAACGCCTCCCTTTCAATCCGCTCCTTAATTCTTCAGGGGTTTTCAACTAACCTTTGGGCTCATAGTAATCCAAACCGGCATGGTCAATCACCTTCTCGCCCATTAAAATCCTCAGGGTATTCCGCAATTTATCATCCTGGTCAAACAATGAATTGACGGGTTTCAGGTCAGGTCTGCATTGTGGGGATTTAAAATAAAAAGAAAGCCATTCTTGAATACCTCGCATTTTCGCTCGATTAGCCAGATCAAGGAATAAGACCAAATCCAAAACCACCGGTGCCGCAAGAATGGAATCTCGGCAGAGAAAATTGATCTTCAACTGCATTTTCTGGCCCATCCACCCCTTAATATCGATATTATCCCAGCCCTCTTTAGCGTCTCCTCTTGGCGGGTAATATTCGATTCGGATTTTGTGATAATAATCACCGTAAAGTTCTGGATAAAGTTCGTCCTGAAGAATACTTTCGAGAACCGACCCTTTACTCACCTCCTTAGAACGGAAAGAATCGGGATCATCTAAAACTTCTCCATCGCGGTTACCAAGAATATTGCATGAAAACCATCCATCCAAGCCCAACATCCGTGCTTTGAGTCCTGGAGCTATTATGGTTTTTATCAAGGTTTGGCCTGTTTTAAAATCTTTCCCAGCAATAGGCACACCATTTTTCAGGGCTAATTCTACCATCGCTGGGGTATCAACAGTCTGGTTTGGAGAACCATTGGCAAAAGGAACACCCATTTTGATCGCCGCATAGGCATAAATCATAGAGGGAGGAATAAAAGCCAGGTTTTCTTTTAGTGCATTTTCAAACCGTTCAACGGTCTGAAAAGCTTCATGGTCCATATTGTCCTGATAGACTTCCGTAGAACCACACCAGCACATGACTAGCCGTTCCAAGTCCTGCTCTTTTTTAAAATTTTCAATGTCCCGCATCAACATTTCCGCCAATTGCATTTTATTGGCAGCTTTTTTTACATTAGGTCCGGAAAGGTTTTTTACGAAAGCCGCATCAAACACTGCTGGCCAAGGCTTGATTTCTTCTAATTGTTTACGAATGGGTTCCAGTTCCTGTTTATCTATCACCCTACAGGTCAAAGCTGCCTGGTAACAATTGTCGTCATAAATATCCCAACCACCAAAAACCAGATCCTTGAGGGACGAAAGGGAAACAAAATCCTTAATAAAAGGGTATCGCGGATTATCCCTTTTCCCCAGCCGAATGCGTGACATCTGGGTGACCGAGCCGATGGGTTTGCTATAACCGGCATTGACTAATAGTACTCCTGCGATCAGCGTAGAGCTTACCGCTCCCATACCCGGAAGCAGGACCCCTAATTTGCCCTTGGCCGGATCAATTTTTCTAGCCATACCAGAATATTTATCTGTACTTTCGTTCATAATTTAATTGACCTTAAAAAGAGAGATGCTTCCATCAATAATTTTATTTGTTAAAATAATTTATAAGATAAGCAAGTACGAAGAGTAAGTCGAATTACAGAGTTTTATATTACAATACTAATTGTTTTAATTTAGAACAAGGGCAGATTTATTAATGTAGCATATCTCACTTAATTTAGGTCTACAAGCTAACTATTCCCATAAGATGTGGCTGATATAATTCAGCAACCCAAATTTTTGATGACAATAAACTCAATCCAACCCCATTCTGAGTCCACGGAAAGAAACTCTAGCGGAGTTCTTTTTCTTAAAAAACCCGCGGCAACCGAAAACCTTATCGAATGGTATTCTTCCAAAATTGCCGGAGTTCCCTTTGCCCTCAGAAACCTTCTCACATTTCAAAGAGTTAATATTAGGAGCTTGGCTGTCTTCATGGAAGACTCTCAAGGAGATTTGGAAAAGTTATCCGATAAAATTTTAAAAGATTCGCGAATATCTCAAAATATTGTTTGGATAGGCAATATTCTTCAGCTAAAAGAATGGATCCAAAACAACCCCAACCAAGTCTATATTTTCAACGGCTCCGTTCTCCATGACAAAAATAAGCTGAACAGGCTTATCAATGCACTCCCTCAAAATGAAAAAGAAACCCTGGAAACTTTTCCCGTAAATCTGGAAAATCTGGAAAATCTTTTATTAAATGATCAAAATGACCTGGTAATTTCGCCCGCAACCAAATCCTCAGAAAAACCACAAACGGGTTTACCCATTTACGTTCAAGGTTCAAAAGAAGCAGAGATACAAAAACGGGAGGATTTCAAAACCCTCCATGAGGGACAGCTAAAAGGGTCTGGCCTCAATCACGACAGCCCTATTACCCGTATATTTTCCAGACCCGTATCGCGCTTATTGACGCGCATGTTCTTAAAAATACCAATAAGCCCCAATCAGATTACCCTTATCAGTTTCTCTTTGGGCTTGCTGTCCGCATTTTTTTTCATTCAGGGTTCCTATTCAACCAGTGTATTCGCAGCACTGTTTCTGGTTTTATCAACCTGGGTAGATGGTGCCGATGGGGAAATAGCCCGCCTGAAATTCATGGAAACTGATATTGGAAAAAAACTGGATATCTATTGCGACAACATCATTCATTTTTTTGTTTTCATCGCTATCGGATTCGGAATTTATGAAAAAACCAGTGAAAGCATTTATTTATACCTTGGTGGGCTGGCAGGACTGGGAGGGTTGATAGCTTTTTTGCTATTGAGCCCGGTACTTCTGGAGAAAAGATCGGCCGCAAAGCAGTTGCACCATGCCATCGAACCCAATCTGGCCGAAAAATTCGCCAACAGGGATTTTATTCATTTTCTTTTGCTAGTTTCCCTGATCGACCAACTGGAAATTTTTATTATCGTCGCAGCGGCAGGGGCTAATTTATTTGCAGGATTTTTAGTATATTCCAAGCTTCTTAAATTGAGAACGCCTTAAAAAACTTACCTTGTCTTTAAAATTTTACTTACTTGGCACAATTTTTAGCCAGATTCGATAAATATTTTTCGGCTTGTTTAAAGTTTTCGGGGTCATCAATGTCACACCAGAACAGCCCGTTTATCGGCATCACATTTGCGTACCCGTCTTGAGCCAAAAAACGAACCCCACCTGAAAGGGAATCATCTCCCAATTCATCTGAGGATTTTTCAATAGCCTCAAACAACCCAGGATCGCAAAGAAAAATTCCTGTATCAAAACAATTGTATGGCTCTATTCCTTTCCCAATTTTTTGAATCTTATTTCTTTCAGCAAAAACCCTTGTTACATCGCCCATATCAACAAAGGGATTTTCTAAATCTTCGTCCACAGCCAGCAAGAGTCCTTTGTTTCTAGGAGAATGACGGATCAACTGGCGCGCTATTTCAGGATCAAATATATGGTCGCCCATCAATAGGAGAAAGGGTTCGTTCAGATACGGCCGCGCTTTGAGAACTGAAATGCCATTTGCTCGCTCCCATTCCTCATTTTCAATCATTGTTATGGGAACTTTTTTAGATCTGCTCACTTCTTCCAAATGTGAACGGATACTTGCTCCCTGATAACCAATGACAACGTAAAAATCATCTACATTGGCTTCCAAGGCAGAATTGATCACTCTTTCAATAAGAGGAATATTTTTAAGCGGAACCAGCGGTTTAGCTTCGGCAAGAGGTCTCAATCGACTGCCCTGCCCAGCTGCAATGATTAAACATTTCATAATAAACTAAAGATCGCCTGAGATAAGGATGGTAAAAACATTTATTCCTGACAAAAAGTAAACTCAATAAAGCATCCGGCATTTTTACACATAGATACTGTCTCTTCAACCATTTGTCATTTCTGAACCTAACTATATAGAATCATTGTTTATTTCATTTTGAGCGGCTTTTATCAGATCTGATGGTTTCGTGGAATATTGCCATCCAATGGCAAAACCCAGAATTAACCATACAATTTCCCGCACCCGCCTCATCAGTGCTGTAGCCACCCCCAAAGCAGGTTGCCCGGTAATAGCTCCAGTTGCCAGCAAAAAGGCAGCCTCCTGGGTACCCAATGTTGCTGGTATAAAAAATGTTCCTGCTCGGACCAGCTCTACCAATGTTTCCAGGACTATTGACTCCGAAAACGATATAGGATGTCCAAGGAAATATAAAATAACGTAAACTTCCACAGCACCCAAATACCAATTCAAAAGGTTTAATCCCAGAGCGCCGAAGAATTGAGAACGTTGTCTTGTGTAAAACCGAACCAGTCGCTCATCAAAATCTTGAAGATGGCTGAGAAACTTCTCTAATCGACGTCCCAGGGGCCGTTGACTGATCCAGCCACCCGCGATAGAAGTAATTTTCAGTCGCTGAATAATATAAAATGCAAAAATTCCAATAGTAAGTACGCTTAAGCTAATCGTGGAAAAGATATAAAAACTTTGTGGGAGGTTCGAATCAAAAAGAATGAACAAAACGCCTGATGCCATAAAAAGAACCATGGAAATAAGATGCGTTGATTCAATAAGAATGATTGAAGCGGCACCTTCCTTATAACTGATACCGTAATGACTTTTCAGGATGAAACCTTTGATAGGAGCCCCACCAAAGGCGCTGAATGGCAGCATCTTGCCAAATGCTGCCCCTACCATTCGCACTTTCCAGAGGTTATAAAGCCAGTGAAAATTGACTTTCGTACTTGGTAAAGTGAACTGCCAGGCTACCGTATCAACCATGAAGGCAACCCCATAAATAGCCAGGACAAAAAAGATGCCCCAGCCAGTTTCAACTAGCTTCAACCATAACAAATTGAGATCTGTCTGCGACAAAACATAAACCAGCAGGCTGATTCCCACCAGCAGATATAGAATTCTTATTGGCTTCACTCTATTATCAGATCCTATCTAAATTTTCCACCGGCGGGCACTCCTTGTGAACTGAAGGCACCAATAAATCTGTGCACCTATTGCCGCAGGAGGGAGAAGATACCAGAGCACCCCTCCCAGGCTAAGAAACAGGACGATAAAACAAAAATCGCTACGAATGACACGGGCATTCAGAACAAATCGATCCATTTTGGTATCATCGTCTTTGGGCGAAGAATCCTCATGCGTCAACTGGCTTGCGTGGCGTTTGGTTTTGTTCTGATAAAGCTCCAGGGCATAATTCACACTGCCGCCAAACCCCGCCACAATACCTGCCCAAAGCCACCACGGCTGCCCCGTAGCAGATGTGGCCCCCCATCCAAGACCTATAAAGAAAACGGTGTGCACAAGCCAGTCTACAAACGTGTCGTAGCGCATTCCAAAAATACTGCGCATATCTTTGAGTCGGGCTATTTCCCCGTCGCAATTATCGAGGACATAACAGATCAAAAATAATAATGCCCCTGTGAGTATGGAAAAATAATCTCCCTTCAGGCAGGCGATGCCTGCTGCCAAACCAAAACCCAAAGACATGGTTGTTATTTGGTTTGGCGTAATCGAAGTCTTCATCAAAAGCAATGATATTCGGTAAGACAAATGTCTGATGAAGGGCTGAAGGTTCCTAGGAGGTTCCAGCCTTTTTCCTGCTTCGGTTTGAAATGTCTTTTCAGGAGTAATAATATTTTTCCGGGTTGGATAATCTATGGAAGAGGAATTTTTAAAATCGTCGCCTACTCGACTAAATTATTAAATACAAACCTTACTTTGGGCCTACACCAAATGCAATTAAATTTACCATTCCCTAATTCAGCAAGCCATTTGTGTCCATTTACTACTTAAATTTTTATATCTTTGTATCTTTTTTAATTTTATTGGGAACGGGCCTTTGAAATTGCTACAATTAACTTATGCCCTTGAAAATTGCCTTAGTAAATATGCCCTTTGGGTTTCATATATATCCTTCCATCCAGTTGGGGACGCTCTCGACCTTGCTGAAAACCCATGGTTGTGAGGTAAAAAGCCATTACCTGAACCTTCATTTTGCGCATCAACTAGGCCTGCCAATATACAACCAACTCTGTGAAAAAAGGTTCCTGATTGGCGAATGGCTATTTTCGCATGCCCTATTTGGGGACAATGCCAGGAATCAGGACTATATGAACCATTTTTCTCCGCATATTGATGATGTTTGCCGTTCCATTGAGCGTCCAAAGGAATATTTGGTCGATGTAAAAACCAAAATGGTTCCCGAATTTCTTCAATGGTCCCGGGATGCCTGCGACTGGGGAGCCTTTGATGTCATAGGCTTTTCCTCGACATTCAACCAAAACGTCGCCAGCCTGACCCTTGCTAAATTGATCAAGGAGAAATATCCACATGTAAAAATCCTGTTTGGCGGGGCCAATTTTGAATCCGATATGGGATTGGAATATTTTCGCGTATTCCCATGGATTGATTATGTTGTACCTGGAGAAGCGGAAGACGTATTGCCACAATTGGTCAAATATCTCGAACAGGGCGGGCCCGTTCCCCGGGGCGTGGTTCACCGCTGTGACGGGGAAGTACTGTATGAGGAGCCCGAGGTTATGTTCGGTAACTTTCAGGATTACGCGGCTCCTGATTATGATGATTTTTTTGACCAGTTGCGGGAAATCGATCCTCAATCTTCTCTACTGGAAAACCCGGTAATACTTTATGAAACGGCCCGGGGTTGCTGGTGGGGGGAGAAACATCACTGTACTTTTTGTGGCTTGAACGCCAGCACCATGAAGTTCCGGGCCAAGTCTATCAAGCAAGTTCACACCGACCTCGCACAGCTTTCAAAAAAATACGATTCCTTTCGTTTCCGGCTGGTCGACAACATCCTGGAAATGAAATATATCGATGGTGTTTTTGGTGAGCTAGCTGAAAACAACTATGACCTGCATTTTTTTATAGAAGTAAAAAGCAACCTGACCAAAAAACAAATCAAGACTCTGGCACAGGGCGGAGCAAAAGTGATTCAGCCGGGAATCGAAAGTTTCAGCCTGAATCAATTATTGGAAATGGATAAGGGCGTCCGGCCCATGCAGAATATTCTCTGCATGAAATGGGCCATGTATTATGGCATTGAGATCAACTGGAATATCTTGATCGGGTTTCCCGGCGAGACCGATGACGATTATCGACAGCAAATTGACTTGATCAAATTACTATTCCACCTGCCGCCGCCCGAGTGTGTCGGCAACCTTTGGCTCGAAAGGTTCAGCCCCTATTTCAAACGACCGGAAGAATACGGAATAAAAATAACCGCACCGGGGGAAGCCTACCCCTATGTTTATGACCATCCTGATGTCGATTTTTTAAAAATCGCTTATGATTTTGAATTTGAAACCAGCAACCGAGTTGATCCGCAACTGAAGCAGGAATTATTTCAAATAGCTGAAGAATGGAAACAAAGGCACCAGTCGGAACAGTTACCTTTCCTGATTTTTACCAAGTCCATGGATTTCGTGACCGTTTATGACGATAGGTCGCTGGAGTCCGTCAAAACAAGGTTGGAAGGACCACATGCTTGGGCATTCATTTTCTGTAACGAAGCACCCAAATCTCTGGAACAAATTCAGAAACATCTCCGGGAAAAAATTGGGCAAGAACCAAAAGATGGTCTGACAGAAAATACCATTACATTTCTTGAGGAAAAAGGCCTCCTTTATGGAGAGCGCGGCAAATACCTGAACCTGGCACTTCCGCATAACTCAAATCTTTAAATACCAAGGCCATGAAAAAACCCGGATCAAAAGGCGAGCATAACCTGCAAAAAGAATTCCAAACCGAAAAACGTGCTTTAGCCTTTTACCAGAACCAATTGCTCAATCACCTCAATCCGGAAATGTGCCGGTTTATTATGGGACAGGAATTTGTTTTTATTTCCACTGCTGACGCAAATGGAGAGTGCGATGCCTCATTCCGCGCAGGCCATGCCGGTTTCGTGGAAGTTCTGGACGAAAAAACCCCTTTCCCGAATACCGGGGCAACGGAATTCTGGCGAGCATGGGGAACATCTCAGAAAACCCGCATATAGGAATGGTTTTTATTGATTTCTACCAAAGCTCGATTGGACTTCATGTGAACGGGAAAGCAGAAATCTTTTCCAACGAGGATCTGGAATCCGATCCAGCTCCGTCAGGAAAAATAAAGATGGCGCTTAAAACGTCCGGCCCACGGAAACCCATCTCATGGATAAAGGTTCAAGTGGAGGAGGCGTATATCCACTGCTCCAAGCATATCCCCCTCATGCAAAAACTGGATAAAACCATTCATTGGGGAACCGATGACGAAAAACTAAAAGGCGGCGATTTTTTCAATGCCAAAAACTGCTATCGCGATCCCTCAACATGATTGGACGAGACGGAAGGAAATGCCGCTTTAGGGTGGGACTATCTTCAGGCGTCTGGCCTTAAAGAAAGGCAGACAGGGCGGTGTAGTATTGATCTTTAATATCCTCTTCAAACTTTTCAATCGGTAACTCAGCAAACCCAAATTCTTGGAGAATTTTCGATTTGACCGGATTGGCAACCACCTCACCGCTGGTTCCGAGTTTCATTTCATCGACCATACTATCGGCCAAATGGATGATTTTGGTAATCAAAGGATGGTCTTTCGCTTTTCCAGGTCGGTGATGATAATACACCGGTTCATAGAGTAATGAGGGCAGACCCCAGCCTTTCAGCAATCCCCCACCGATTTTGGCATGGCTGGCGCCAAATATTTCCCGCTCGACATCGAATAAATTTTCTTTTTTATTTTTGCAACGCGCTAATACTTTTTCCGCCTCATCCGGAAATTTTTTGTAAATAATAAGACTTCCAATATCATGAAGC
>JYMV01017501.1_pt1 | contig 11290 bp, 10 predicted proteins | sample 338911 | NCBI WGS metagenome assembly JYMV01 (sample SAMN03354496, study PRJNA234377) | hydrothermal vent metagenome | biome: Deep sea; feature: Hydrothermal plumes at the Eastern Lau Spreading Center, Western Pacific Ocean; material: Seawater | place: Tonga | collected 2009 | depth 2000 m m
CAGAGATCAAGAATTGCAGTGAGTGGATGAGGAAAGAATTCGAGCTGCTGCAGCCGGAGCTTGTTATTCCTGTAGGCAAACTAGCTATCGAACAATTCTTTGGCAAGACGCAACTTGCAAGCATTATCGGAACCAAACATCGCCAGGTCGCGTTTGAACACGAATTCGATATCATCCCGCTTCCGCATCCCTCCGGAGCTTCCACGTGGCATCGCATGGAGCCGGGGAAGACATTGCTCGGGCAAGCCTTGCGGCTGGTCGCCGAAGAGCCGCTTTGGAAAGCAATCGCGCGCAAGACATAGTCCGCGAAAGCGTAGTCCGCGAAAGCCTAGTCTGAAAAAGCGTAGGGGCGCATTGCATGCGCCCTTTTACTACGTCGAAGGTATCTATCATCCGTCCTTACTTCGTCGAAGGTATCTGGTCATCCTGCGCAAAGACAGAAGCAAGCTTGGTCTTTGCTCCGGACAACCAGACACCTTTTCTTCTGAAGAAGTAGAAAGAATAGAAGATAAAGAGACAGCATCCTCGCCGTTACTGTCGAATTGAACATTCATTTCTAAGTCAGGAATGACTATCTTATTCTCGGAAGCCATTGGGCGGTGCTGCAGCATCGCCCTCTCTACATTCTCACCCCGCCCCAGCGCTGTTTCGCGCCCTACAAATCGCACGCAATGCGCCGCCGCATTACAGCGCGTCTCTCTGCACCGCATTAGGTCGCATGCAATGCGACCCTACAGTGAGGCAAAAGGCGCATGCGCACGACTTCACTTTGAGGTAAAAACATGGTGAGCAAATTTACTCGGTCCGGTCCTTCTGACGTGGCTCCAGCTGCGCGCCTTATGGAGTCGTTATACGGCGGAAATTGCAAATGTTCCAAACGTATTCAGAAGGGCGATCAAATCTGGTACGACCCGGTTACGAAAATAGTCGAATGCTATTCATGTGGACGCTCTGCAAAAACAGACGCAACAAAAGGCGTCAGCAAAGTCGCAGAAGTCGACGAAACACAAGCCACAATAGATCGCATCAACAATCTAAAGCGACTGCCTGAGCGCAGCGCAAAAGCGGAAGCGGAGATAGTCACGCTGACCAGGCGTTTAAAGTCCATGGCAAAAAAGGACAAAAACGCGCTCAAATTTTTCCGTCAAGGAAAAGAAGGAAGCGTCTTCATTGCCAGATACACAAGTGTATGCAGGAAGTGCCGCAAGACAGTCGACATAGGCGAAACAGCCATCTACATCAACAGCGCAATCATCTGCAGCAAATGCGGTATTGGTTGAAGAGCTGCCGAATGTAAATCCAAAGGTTCTCGGGAGACAGGTGACTGTTTCCCTTAGCCAAGCAGTTTAACTTCGTTAGCGCGTCAAGACACCATTCAAAAAAGTTGCGGTAGCGAGATCAGCAAATTCACTGGCAGTGACTTGTCCTTGCGGTTTAAACCACGTGTAAGTCCAGTTAACTGCACCCATCAGATACATCGTCAGTGATGTCACCTGTGGTGGCTTAAGATCAGGACGAAGTTTCGTGATCAGATCTTTGATTTCCTGCAAGACTTTGCGCTCTTCTTCTTTGATTTCAGTTTGCTGATTTTCAGGCAAACAATGCAAATCATTCAGCAGCACCACGTGCTTGTCGCGCGAACTCATATAGAGTTCCATCAGCGCACGCACCAAACTGCGCAACTGCTCCTCAGGTTTGTCAGACTCCTTTGTTGCATTGCTGGCGGTTTCCGACAACAGCTTGCAATGGACCAGGAGCATGTCGTAGAGAAGCGCTTCTTTCGAATCGTAATAGTGATAGAGAAGTGCTTTCGAGACCCCGCAAGAATCAGCCAGCGCAGCAATCGACGTGCCGTTGAATCCGTGTTTTGCAAACATGGCGGCGGCGGCATCAAGAATGCCTTGCTGACGTTCGAGATAGTTTTCTGCGCGAGGTCTGACCATCGCCCTATATTAGTGGATCAGGCGGGGAAAGTTGCCAAACGTAGACTGATTTGAAGTTGCCCTTAGAAAATCGGAATAAATCCGACCAGGTTAGCCCACAATCAGATTCGTCCGTGGCTTTTAGAAAATCGGGATGATCTTGTCTGCGTCGAAGGCGACGGTTTCACCATCTACGTCGATTTCCGGAAGTGCCGGGAATTTAACGCCATAAGGCTCAACAATGGTCTTCAAGCGCACAACCGCCGTTCTCCAATTCTCTTTGCGTTTTTCCAACGTGAGAATGCCAAAGCCGGCTTCGCGTGCCTTTTCTTCCAGCAAGCGTTGTGCAGGAATGAAGGTGGGCGGCAATTGCCAGAACTCTGCCGGGGGCTCGAAGAGAATGCCGGACAGGAAGATGAATCCAGCGCGGAACTGCTTGGTGACGGTTTCTTTGTCTTCCTCGGACATCTTCGGCAGAACTTCTTTGAGAAGAGCCAAGCAGAAGCTTAGGTGTCTGCCTTCGTCTCGGCCGATGTTCTTGAACGCTTCCTTGAATACCGGAATGTCGGTGCTCTCGTACATGCTGTGGAAGAGCGTCGAGGAAGCCACTTCGCCGAACAGGAAGGAGCTGAAAAGAATAGGCATCGGATAGTGCTCAACGGCTTTCTTGTAGCCGGACCAATAGCGGGCGCCATTGTGATAGAGCCATTCGACGTTGTTGCGAGCCAATCTGCCCAGTTCGGTCTCAGGCTCGTAGCCGAGCGGTCCGTTAGGCGTAAGCATTGTGATTGCCTTGCCGCAAACTTCTTCGTGATGCAGTTCATCGCGAGTCACAGAGAAGAAGCACTTGCGAATTGAGTCTTCTTCGTGTGTTTCGTACGCGTGAATCATGGCGCGGGCAAAAACTGCCGGTCCGGAGGCATCAAATACTGAAAGCAGCGACCACCAATAAGCGATTGCGTAGCGCTGGTCGAGGGTCATGCTTTCGACATCGAGCGTGTGCCACGGCAATTTGCTCGGCGACCAACCCGGATCGCGGGAGCTTTCATAGATTTCCATCAAACGAGGAGTTTCTACGCGCCAGTCGAAGGGGAAAATGTTGAGCCTGTCGGTAATTTTCGGCGCGTCTTCGCAATTGAGAAGCAGCTCTTCAGGATTGGGCATCCGCTCATGCTGCGTGGGTGCGCTGACCATTTGGTCACCCAAAGACTTACCGGACTGATCCAGCATATCGGCGGTTTCCTTTACAGGCAAAGCAGTTTTGGGCATTTTCTTCTCCACTTGCTCACACCCCCTATCTGACAGGGCTTAATTTCATTTACCGAACGTTCGGTCAATTAATAGAATACCATGGCTCAACTGGGACCGCCAACAATACATAAGGTGAAAAGTTGTTGGATTTTCCCAGATTTTTCTAACAAGGCGCAAAACCCAAGTACAGCAAGGCAAACGGGCTTTTTTGGTCAATATCGAACCCATGAACAATTTGAACATAAGCCCATTGGCGCGATGTTTCGGGACTTTGGAATCGAGGTTTTTGTTAGATTTTTCAAGTTATTTCCAACAAAATTAGATGTCCGAATACGCGCCCTAGTCGGCGGCCTAATATCTCGACATGACACTCTAACGTGACAACATCCATCACTCGGTAACCAATTCGAGGTAGTCAAAACACGCTAAACATGCGGTTTATCAGAACCGCTTCATTTTTATATGCCGCAGTTTTGTATCTTTTCCTCTGCCACAATCATCCCTTTGAAACCAAGCAAGAGCCTCAGCTCATGCCGAGGTTCCCGTTTTACCCCTATAGTCAAACTTATGTCTTCTTATTCGGTACCCGCACTTGTTTCACACATAAAGCCGGTCTATGGTGGCGTTTCGGAAAACGTTGAGGGGAATTTTGATTATGGACTTGAAGAAAAAATCCATATTGTTGGTTGCAAGTTCGCTCTTTCTGTGCGGCTCTCTAAGTGCTCAGAGCGACGTTGAGGCACGCACCGCAAAGAAAACACTTAAGGCGAGAATCAGCCAGGAACAGCTTATGGCTGACGAACTTGTACGGAAAGGAAAGTACAACGAAGCGGAAGAACTTTATAGAACGGCTTTGAACAAACAGCCGAAAGACCCGAATATTCGCAATGGTCTGGCATACGCATACGCGAAGAGTTTCAAACTCGACCGCGCCGATGAAGAATTCGACAAAGTTTTGAAAGAAGATGCACACAATGCGATGGCGCACTGCGGCAAAGCACAAGTTCTGCTCAACAGACTGCAATCTTCTAATGGCACCTTCCGCAAGAACAAGGATGCGCTCGTAAAACAAGCCGGCGCCGAATGCAATCTGGCGCTCGCAACAGATCCCAATCTTCCTGAAGCACACTACACACTCGGTCGCGTATTCAAGGAAGAAGGTCGGCTCGACCAAGCAGAACAATCATTTTTGAATGCTATTCGCGCCGACAAAAATTACTCCGATGCGTACGCTGGTCTCGGACTGGTACAGCTCGAAGGTGGTCGCTCGGCTGAAGCTATGAGCAGCTTCAAGCAAGCAACCGCTCTCAATACCGGCAATTCAACAGCGCACTACGGGCTCGGACGCGCATTACTGCAACAAGGAATGGCTGACGAAGCGATCAAAGAATTGAATACATCCTTGTATCAGTTTAGAAACAGCGCGCCCGTTCACTTCGAATTGGGTAAAGCATACGCAAGTCAGGGCAACATGGTTGCAGCAATCAAAGAGTTTCAGGAAACAATCAGAATCAAACCTGAGAGTGCATCTGCATACATCAAAATTGCTGAAATTCGCGAGAATCGCGGCGATATCGAGCATGCAATCGCGGAGCTGCGGTCTGGTCTCGATTTGATGCCGAGCAATACTGACCTTTTGCAGCGCATCGCCACCAACAGCTTGCGCCTCGAAAAGATTTCAGACGCAATCAAAGACTACGAAGCAGTGTTGCAAACTCAACCAGGTAACGTCGCTGCAGTCGAAGGTTTGACCCGCGCTCTTTATCTGAGAGCGCAGAAAGAAACCACCGGTGCATTCATAGCCGACAACGATTACGAAGCTGCAGAAGCTTCAATCGCTCGTGCAATTCAGATGAACCCGAACAATCTGCAACTCAGATTGGCGGATGCCAAATTGCGTTCGCTTTCCGGCAAACCGGTCGATCTCTCCGTCATCGGTACGCCGAAAAATGATGGCGAACGCGTCGCCTATGCCGAAGCATTGCTAGCGCAAAACAAGTTCGCCGAAGCCACTGAGCAATTCAATATGTTGGTCGGCAATGCGAACACCGCTAAGAGTTTGGCAGCACTCGGTGATCTGACTTTGATGATCAAAGATCTCGATAATGCCGAGCATGCCTTCAAGAAGCTCGCAACAATGCCGGGCGGACAAGATAGTGCAAAACGCGGATTGCATCTGGTTGCAAAAGCACGCGAGACTACAAAGCAAGATTTGAATCTTGCCAATGACCTTGCTCGCCGAAAACAGTTCAACAGCGCAGTTGACAAATATCACACTGCGATCTTCAACGACCCTCGCAATTCCAGAGCACGCCTCGGTCTTGCCGAGACACTGGAGAAGTTTTTCCAACAAGATTCCAAAGCACTCAGAGAATCAGTTATGCAATACAGAGCATACGAAAGCTTGACTCCAGGATTGCCACCAAAAGAATTGGAACGCTTGCACAAAGTCACTGCACGACTTGAGATGCGCGCTACCAAATTGGAAAGAGCAGTAGCCGAAGGCAAAAAGCCGAACATTATTGCTCGCATGATGCAGCGCTAGTAAAACACTGGCAAAACGCTAATAAAACTAAGGTTTAAGGATAGGTGCGACCGCTACCTATCGGACCCCCAGCAAAAGACCGAGTCGCACAGCTCGGTCTTTTCATTTGGCGTTTAATTACCTTGGATATTCGGTTACACTCGTTATTGGGTCGACCACTATCCAAACTCAAATGACTGAATCAAACATCGAGAGAGAATCTGCCTCAGAGGGTGGCTCAGATAACGGGAAAGAACTTCCCGCCGTCATTGAGAGTCGGGTCACAAGAATTTCGCGAATAATCGGCGCTCTGTCGGAGTTTGAACAAGAAGAACTCAGCAGCGAGATTCAGGCGCTGAAGGTACGCCGTGCTCATGCTCGGCTTGCAAACACGAGAAATCTAATCATTTTCAGCGTTCATTCAGCACTCGTCGCGGGCGTTTCCGCCGGCTTGTTGATTGGAGCGCTAATGATGAGCGTAGCGATTGCCTTGGGCGGTGATTTCATTGCTCTCGGAACAATAATTCAAATGTCCATCGCTTTCGCCGGTTCGATTGCCTTGTTTTCTGCTGTCTATATGTTCTTGCTTCTCAAAGCTGCAACAACTTCCATGGCTAGGGAGCTTTCACTCAAGCACAGCAAGCTCTACAAAATGCGGAAGGTCGAGATTCCCGTCCCACTCAAAGAAGGCATCGAACTAAGCATCACGGCTCTCGCCTCTAAGAAGGGTTGGCATCTTGAATCAATAAACAGAGACGAAGGCACTGTGATTTCTCAGACTTCAGCTTCCAGTCGCAGCCCGGGCGAACTGGTCGGCATGAAAGTCGATCCACTGACTGAAAACTCTTGTGTGGTAAACATCTACAGCAAACCAATGTATACGGCGCTTGATTTCGGAAAGAGCCTCTACAACGTTAATTTACTGGCGAAAGAAATAGAAGAAGCGGGAGTGGTACACCAACTCTTGAAGATGCAATAGCACTGGATTACTTCTCCGGGCATTTATTGCACATTCAGCTTCTTGAACAATTCCAACATCAAAAGTACGGCCGATAGATCAGTAAGCAGCGCATGAGCGATTGCGGGCACAATCACGGACTTTGTCTTGCGGTACAAAATGCCAAGGCCGGCCCCATAGATCATCAGCATGATCGTGCCAAACTCAGCCCAGCCCGGATACATCACTAATTGCATGATCGGGTAATGAAACGCTCCATATGCAAATGAAGACCAGATCAAACCGCAATGCGGGAAATCGGGACAGAGTTCATCCAGCTTGTTCATCACGAAACCACGCCAGAAAAGCTCTTCCAGCACTGGATTTACAACAACGATATAAATACACAGCGGTGTGAAAACTTCACGCGTGTACCCGAGCGTTTTCATCAATTCGAAAACATGGGTGTCGGAAAGCACCATCGAACCGAGATATTTATAAGTGAATATCGACCCTAAGGAAAACAAAACACTGGCAATGATCAGACCAAGCAATTCAAGATAGTTGGGTGCGCGCAAAGTCTTACGAAACGCTTCTTTGCCCCAAACAATGCCAGGCAAGAGGCAAAACACATGATACAAAGCCAAGCTCCAAACGGCGCTCTTGAAGAAGTTCATGCCCAACCAGATGACAGAATAGGGCAAGATCATCATGCAAATGATGATCCAAAGCTCGCGCAGCCGAGCATACTCCTTCAATGCTGCAGCGATGGTTGAATTGCTGTCTTCGTCCGGCGAATCTGACATAAGTTTCCTAAACCGCTTTCAAAGCATACAAGGTTTTCAAAAATCAAGAAGCGGCTTAGAACAGTTTAGCTAGTGATGGTCGACCTTGGGTGAGTGAGATACAAATCTCCCCACAGGTTTAGGACTCGCGGTCTTGATAGATTCTGCCGGAATATCTTCGGTAAACGGATAGTCTCGAAAAAGTGTCTCGCCAAGCCCAAGATATGGGTCGTCGATATCAGCGTGGAGAACCTCGCGATAAAGCTGTTTGGTCACGTCGTTTGGTTTTGCACCCGGGTGAGCAAGCAACATTGCATGCACAGGACCGCGACGCTCCTTTTCATTGACTTCTGTATCTTCATGCAGTTTCTGCCAATGTGCCAGTTCTCCAGGCTTCGAAAAGTCCGGGTGCTCTACCAATTCAGCAGGTTTTGATGCCGGTCTAAATCCGGACTGCCAACCCGGAGGACGCAGAATAGTCTTAATGCTGATCTCAATTGCAATCTTGGACATATCGGCAAATGGTCGCACTTCCATTGCCTTCCCGCTGGTCTTAATCGACTCGAATTGCGCATGATGATAATCCGCGAGAAACGCTTTCGGATCTCTCGTACTCGGCAGGTAGTGATGCACCCAGAACAAGCTGTCCAGCTGTTTCAAGTACTCATCACGTTCATACAAGCCGGGAAGAATATCGACAATAGTACCATCGGCGGTGAGCACATACGTCGCAACATTGCCGTGCAACGTTCGTGTCAACTTGCGACCATTGCCGAAATCGATAGTGACTATTGGAACCTCGCGCACGCTCACCCAGACGGGCTCGAACTTATCATTGATGTCGTTAGCAACTTTTTCATCCGAGAACAGCACGGTTCTCGCCAGGCGTGCATTCGTTCAACAAAAACGGTCATCTAAGTGTCCCATCATTTGAAAGAGTAAAACTGGTTTGCCGGATTGCTTAGAAGCATCCATGGCAGTCTGAATCGCTCTGTGCCAATGCACTTTTCCGGGTGCAACCTTCTCTTGCTGTGGTTTCAATGCAGGCTTGTGAGCGCGAGCGGGCACGTCCTTAGCCGGAGATGAAACTTCCTTAGCTGGAGTTGAAACTTCCTTGGCAGGAGTTGAAACTGACTTTGCGGTTACCGCTGGTTCGAGCTTAGACACGGGAGCTTTGAACCTGTCGAGAAACAAACCCTTTAACGGCATCTCGATCCGCCCTTTGCTCATATCCCGCATTTCGACCGTTCTTTTGGAACCATCGGATTGCGCAAGAGCCGGCAGGCTGGCTATTGTGCCTGTAAAAACTGCTATTAGAGCCAAGGTATCGCTCGCTCGACGGGACATAGATTCCTCACAAGGTTGGTCGCCACATGAATGCAATTATGGTGAGCGCCTGTTCGAAAACGGCCCGGGTTAACCCCAGACTTAAAAGGCGGACAATCCTGGAGATGATCTCGGCGCCCTTGAGAATTAGGACGCATCTCACTTATGAAACGCCCTAAATACGTACCGTGTACAATAGGCGGTTCGTAACGACTAGGGAGGACCTTTGGAATGAAGAGAAAGCAATTCGTAACCGGCGCCATTTTTGCTGCAGTCGCGTTTTTTCCGCTTGCTGCATGGTCGCAGTATGCAGCGAACTTCGTTTCCGTAGGCACTTCCACGCTTCCAGCCGGTCAGTACCTGATGAGCAATCTCTCGACTGGACAGTCGCTCTTCGTAATCGTTAGCCCGCAAGGACAAATGACTGCGCAAGATCCGCGCGCAATTCAAGTTTCGCTCGGTCCTTCGAGTTCTATGCCTCTCGGTGGACAACCAACCGTAGGCAACCCGATCACCGGTGCCCCAACGGGTGGTGGTGGATTTGGCGGCATGCTGAAACAGGGTCTGGATACTTTAATTCAGAACAAATTTGCACAACCGCAAGGACAGTAAGCGAATAGCCTGAAGCGAACAGCCTGAAGCAAATAGCCTTAGGCGCATAGACTGCGCGGCAACGGGAAGCGAAAACACTCATTCAAAAGGGGCTCTCTCGAGCCCCTTTTTTAGTTAGTGCTTAACAGCAGTTCCGCGTCAAACTAAATCAGTGCGTGACTCTTAGTCGTCGTCGCGGTCGCGCTTCTTTTTGTCCTTGTCGTCATCATCGTCATCATCATCTTCGTCATCATCATGATGCTTCTTGGTAGATGCAGACGATGAAGTCGCTGTTGACGAGCCGTTAGCTTCCTTTTGAACCGATGGAGCGCTCTGCTGCTTGGGCTCTTCCACCTTGGGAGCCTCTTCGGTTTTCTTCTGTTCGCTGAAATCGATCACTGTGGTGGTTTCAATTTCCGTTGTCTTCGCCGGCGCCGCATCAACCGGTGTAGTCGAAGTACTGGACGTGGAAGAACTCGCCGAAGACTCAGTTGTAGGGGTAGAAGTAGACGTAGACGTAGACGTAGAAGTCGTAGTTGTTGTCGACGTGGTCGAGGTTGTTGATGCCGGTGCGCTGGTAGTTGCCGGAACACTAATCTCTGATGCACTCGTAGTCGTTGTCGTTGACGTGCTCACAGGCGTAGAACTGCCGTCAGGAACAGAAGTGGTGCTACCTGTGCTTGTCGTCGTTGTGCTGGTTGCAGTCGTGGATGTAGCCGGGGTTGCACCAGTCGCAATATCAGTCGGCGTGCCGAAGAGCTTGGTCTCTTCTACGAATGCGGCAACCGGCTGATAGAAATTCGCATCGACCGATTGAGTTACTGTTTTGGTCACGCCCATTTTGCCTGCAGTGATGGCTACATCGCGCGAGCCAGTCTCGTTGGGCTTGGCGAACTTAGCGGCAAGCAAATTGACCCACATTTTCTTTTCGACAACGTGAATCTTGAAACCCTTGATGTTGGTCGCGGCAACCGTTCCGTCTGTGCCTTCGTTGAGATTCAACGTGACCAGCTTTTCCATAGCGATCTGATCAACTTTATCGTCGCCGGTGTTGTTCTCGATGCGATTAGGGATCGTCACAGTGACAATAAAGTTGCCTTCATCTTTGTCCTTCACAACAATGATTGTCGCTTTATTGTCGCGAATCAGCTTTTCAGCATCTTTGCCAAGTTTGCTCGGTTCGATGACTCGGCAGAATTTGCCAAGCTCATTGGCTTCAACCTGCAAATCAGGATCGGAAATACTGCACTTTGCAGCAGTATCAATTGCACGCTGCAAATAAGCCATGCCGTCACCATAGTCACCGCATTGACGGCAGGCTTGAGCGAGACGCTTCAGGGTCAGTTCCAGATTCGCATCAGCAGGTGCTTCTCCTACAGCTTCTAACGCATCAAGACACTTGCCCCAGCCTGTTTCAGCCTTCTTCCATTCCCCGGCATCAGTTGCAGCCTGCGCGGTGGCTTTCGCCTTCTCGAATTTGGGATTCTCGCCATCGGCAAATGCCGGTGCTATAGCTAAAAACCCCAGAATGCTCAGACTAATTGCAGTGCGTTTAAAACTCATAACCCCTCGCCTAGACGTAATAACATTCAATCAAACTTTTCCCTATTTTTGTTTCTTTTCTCGACGCCCCAGAAATTCACTCAAAGCCTTTGGATCGTCTGTAACTATTCCATCCACGCCTTGTGAAATCAGCTCTTCCCATTCGGGCTTCTTGTTAGGCGTCCAAACATTGACTTTCAACGAAGCATCATGAGCAGTATCGATAACATCTTTACGCATACTGCCAAAATACGGATGCCAGGCTGTTGCACCTACTTGTTTTGCGTATTGACCCACATCGTAAATAATCGGGTCGCCCAATAGCGCAATCGCATATTTGGAACTCTTCGCATGCAAACGCTTGAGCACTTCATGGTCGAAAGAACTGACGATTATGGTGTCAGGATACTTG
>JYMV01052161.1_pt1 | contig 11288 bp, 8 predicted proteins | sample 338911 | NCBI WGS metagenome assembly JYMV01 (sample SAMN03354496, study PRJNA234377) | hydrothermal vent metagenome | biome: Deep sea; feature: Hydrothermal plumes at the Eastern Lau Spreading Center, Western Pacific Ocean; material: Seawater | place: Tonga | collected 2009 | depth 2000 m m
TTTAGTTTGAGAGTGGGATCAATTTGAAGAGATGAAGCTAATTTATTTTATATATTCACTTTTTCATATGGAATGGTACTTTTTACTCTTGTAAATTCTTAAGCCAACCTCGACAATTTATAACATACTTCCTTGCTTTGGGGAGCTTTCTTGTTCGCCGATTTCGTCTGCTGAATAAATAAAATAATAGTAGGATGCAAAATGAGCAAAAAATTGGGGAGACTTCCAAAAAACACCGTTGATTATTTTCCACATCATGTAAAAGAAGATAAAACGGTTAAAATATTAGAATATAAGTTCGGTGCTAAAGGATATGCTGGTTATTATAAACTGTTAGAACTGATTGGCGATACTGAACTCCACAGACCAGGATTTAAGAAATCTGAAGACAAATACTATGCTTTACATCGTACAGGATTGGATGAAGATGAATTTGTTGAAATGATTGATTTGTTAATAGGTATCGGTAAAGTTAATGATGGATTATGGAAAAGTGAAAAGGTGATTTGGATAGATGACTTTGTAACTTCGCTAAGTCCAGTTTATTTCAACCGTAGAAAGCCCTTACCAACTAAAGATGGAGTAGTTTCTACTAGTAGAAACTCACAGGAGAGTAAAGTAAAGGAAAGTAAAGTAGAGGAGAGTGAAGCAAAAGACATGACACCCACACCTCAATTTGATTTAAATAAATACTCTAAGAAATATCCTGCTTTGGATGTAGAACTATCTTTTGGGAAGTACAAATCACATTGTGAGAAAAAAAGCCAGTTTATTAGTGACACTGATTTTAGTCTCTGGGTAAGAAGCGACATGAACAGTGGATGGAATCAAAAAGCAGTATCAGATGTGGACAAAACTAATGAGTTTGTTACTATGTATTGCGTTGATGGTCATGGTACAAAGAAGGTAGATGAAAATAAAACATGGAATTCCTTCTGTGATGAATGCGAAAAACAAATGGTAAGTGAGAATGAAATGAGGCATATCAGAGGTAAGCAATTGGAAAAGCAAAACAAACAAAGCTAAAGAATGACAACACTTTTTAGGGTAGCAATATGGTAGCAGAAAGGCCTAAATTTGGCCCGTAATTAACGATTAACGGGCATGAGTTGCTAAAGCCTAGTATTGGGTTACCCCCTTCGATAAAAGTGTCGGAGCGGCGAGATTTGAACTCGCGACCCCTGCAACCCCATTGCAGTGCGCTGCCGGACTGCGCCACGCTCCGAATTCAATTACACTATATCACTCAGCAATAATATCAAGAATTTTCTGCAGTTCCTCCTTGATCTCACCCAGTACAGTTTTCTGTTTTTCGCTTATGCCGGAAGACGCAGAACCTTCCTCACCATTCCCCATGTCCTCAACTACACTGTTTAATTGCTTCCGGGCACCCACAATAGTGAACTTTTTATCATATAATAAAGACTTGATCGTTAAAATGGTGTCAATGTCTGACTGCCTGTAAGTGCGGTTCCCTGACCTGTTTTTTTGGGGCTTTAACTGTTTGAACTCTGTTTCCCAGTAGCGAAGGACATACTGCTTCAATCTGGTCAGTTTGCTGACCTCCCCTATTGAATAATATAGTTTTTTAATGTCCATCTTTTGAGGATTCGTAAATATAATCTATCTAAACAAACACTTTAACTTAATGATTGAACTGCTCATAGTCAAAGTGATTCTTTATATGCTAGCTCCGGACGTAGTTGTTGTGGAATTCAATCCATCTCGGTAAAACATCTTCAAGTGTATTTTTAGGAGGCAAAAAGGCAATCCGCAAATGATGGGTCCCCTCCTTCTGCCCAAAGCCTGAGCCGTTCACTGTGGTTAAGCCCGTCTCTTCAAGAAGGCTCACGCAGTAATCAAAATCTGTTTTCCCTGCTGGCAGGGTATTGAATCGTGGAAAAAGATACATTGCCCCAACCTTTCCAAAGCATTCTACATCGTCCATTTCCTTAAAGGAGTTCTTTATCATGCCTGCTTTTTCATACAGGTCAGACAGGATGCCCTGTTTTTCCCTGTTGAATTGATCGTAGGGTTCACTTCCTTCAGGCGGCGGTGAGGACAGAAGGTAGATTAAGGCCTGTCCTGTAGTATTGGAACACAGGTTCACTGAAGCCTGTTTAAATAAAATATCGATGAAGCCTGTGTTGCTCCCCTGTGACCCCGGCGGGTTCCTCACTTCAAAATATCCACCCCGGTGCCCGCATTCTCCATAAAACCCTTTCGACGCACTGTGGAAGCTGAAAAGCGGAATATTTTTATCATCCCCAAGGGCCTTTGAAAAAGACAAAAATTCAGAACCATACAGATTATCCTGGTACACTTCATCTGCAAATATGGCCAACCCGTTTTCCCCGGAAAATTCGATGATGTCAATAATGCTTTTTTTGTCAAGGATTGCCCCGGTGGGGTTGGCTGGATTGATCACAACGATGGCTTTCACATTCACATTCTCCCTGTGTGCCTTTGCAAGTGATTCCTCCAGAATGTCCCTATTGAGCGTCCACCCGCTTTCTTCGTCCGGGTAGTAATTAACCTGTCTGCCTCCAAGTCTTGCGATCGTTGCTGAGTACAGCGGGTAGGTCGGGATGGGAATCATTACCCCGTCATTCTCATCAGAAATAAGCAGTTCTATAATGCATTTTATACCTTCACTCGCTCCGTTGGTGAGAAAAATATGGTCAGGAATGGACGGGACGCCGTTTCCAGGGGTGACACCGTCTCTCTTATCGATAAACCTGGACACTGCTTCCCGGATGAACGGGGGCCCCTTGCTGTCCGTATAGGCGCCCATGCCTGTTTCAATTTTTTCAAGAAAATCTGCGCTGAAGTCAAGAATATAGTCCGGGATCCATTCCTGGCTATCCATATCAGGCCGTATTTTCCCTTTCAGCGTTCGTTCCCGGTTAATGTGAGGAGGATATTCAAGTAAGCTTAAAACCTGCCGGTAAAAGCTCACTGGTGTTTGTCCAAGTGCATGGGGGTTGCCAATGTTGCATGGAATGATTGTTCTCCCCTGCTTCCGCAGCTCTGATGCCTTGTGGTATAAAGGCCCCCGAACTGCATATTCCATGTTTATGACATTTTGGTTCAGGAGAAAATCTGCTGGCATAACCGTTTTGTGTTTTAGGTTATTTTTTTATTGGAGTGAAAATACTGCAACAATAGAAACGATGGAAGTAATGAAAATATACTAGAAACGTTTCTTCCTGAATGGTTTCCCGTCACGGCCGCCTTTATTTCTTTTCCAATTACTGTCCCTTGGCGGCGGAGGCTTATACCCTTCAGGTTTTTCCATTAGGGCTTTCCTGCTGAAATCCAGGCGTCCTGTGTCATCAACCTTGATAAGTTTTACTTTCATCGCGTCACCGGGCTTACAGACGTCCTCCACTTTCTCTGTCCTCTCCCAATTCAGCTCGGAGATGTGAACAAGTCCCTCCTTCCCGGGGGCAATTTCAACAAAGGCGCCGAAGGTCATTAACCGGGTCACCTTTCCATCAAATTCCATCCCCACTTCAGGTTCCATGGTAATGGCTTTGACCAATTCAATTGCATCATTGCATTTGTCACTGTCTAACCCGGCCACAGTGACCACCCCGTCATCATCCACATTCACGTCACATTCTGTATCCGCAATGATCTTCTTGATGTTCTTGCCTCCCGGCCCGATGAGGCCGCCGATCTTTTCAGGATTGATCTGGATCGACAGTATCTTGGGCGCATACTGAGACATGGTCTGGGGCTCAGACACTGCGTCGTACATCAAGTCCAGAATATGCTCGCGTCCTGCCTTGGCCTGGGCCAGCGCTTCCTTCAGCAGTGAAAATGAAATTCCTTCAATTTTAAGATCAAGCTGGATTGCTGTGATCCCTTCCCGTGTTCCTGCAACTTTAAAGTCCATGTCGCCCAGGTGATCTTCAGCACCCAGGATATCGCTCAAGACTGCATGACGTTTTCCGTCTGTAACGAGGCCCATGGCAATGCCGGCTACATGCCCCTTGATTGGTGCGCCTCCGCTTATAAGAGCCAGGGACCCTCCGCAAATGCTGGCCATGGAGGAGGAACCGTTGGATTCCATAATCTCAGAGACCAGGCGTATTGTATAGGGAAAATCATCATAATCAGGAAGAGCATGCTTCAAAGACCGTTCTGCAAGGTGGCCATGTCCGATTTCCCGCCTGCTGGTAAATCCTATCCGGCCAGTTTCACCTACGCAATAGGGAGGGAAGTTGTAATGAAGCATAAAGTTTTTCTTCGCATCCAGGTCCATGGTGTCAATAATCTGCTCGTCCCTGGGGCTCCCCAGTGTCAGGACGACCAGTGCCTGGGTCTCTCCCCGTGTGAACAGGGCAGATCCATGCGTCCTTGGCAGAAAATCTGTTTCAATGGTGATGGGACGAATATCAGTGCTCTTTCTGCCATCGCTCCGGACACCCTGTGCCAGGATTTGCTCCCGAAAGGCTTCCTTTAACTGATCGCTCACATAGGCATCAATCATCTGTTCTGATTCAGGATATGTTTCTTCCAGGTCATTAAGGGCGTTTTCGTGAATATCTTCGATGGCTTTTTCTCTTTCCAGTTTATCGGAGATCTGGATGGCTTTGCTAATATCTGCTTTTACTGCAGATTCCACAGCTTTTTCCAACTCTTGGTTTTCATCAGCTGCCGGTATCTCTCTTTTTACCACGTCAAAATCAGCCACAACCTTCTTCTGAAGATCTATAATCTGCTTTATAAAGCCATGGGCAAATTCAAGTGCAAGGAGAAAATCCTCCTCCGAAACCATTTTTGCTCCCCCTTCCACCATGACTACCGTCTGTTCGTTTCCGGAAACAATGATATCCATATCGGACTCTGCAATATCGCTTCGGGTTGGATTCACAACAAATTCCCCGCTGCACCTGCCGACTCTCACCGAAGCGATGGGGCCGTTCCATGGAATATCAGAGATCATTAAAGCGCATGAAGCGCCCACCCCTGCCAGGGTGTCTGCCATATTCTCTCCATCACTTGACAGGGTTGTAATCATCACCTGTGTTTCATATCTAAATGATTTTGGGAACAAAGGCCGGATAGGACGGTCTGTTAACCGGCTGGTGAGTACTTCATGTTCTGAGGGGCGTGCTTCACGTTTAAAAAAGCCTCCGGGGATTTTCCCAGCAGCGTAGTGCCGTTCCCGGTACTCGACCTGGAGAGGGAACCAGTCGATATCTTCTCTCATGGTCTTTGCTGCATTCACCGCTGTAAGGATCGTTGTTTCCCCGTATTGTACAATGACTGATCCGGAAGATTGCCTGGCAACCTGGCCAGTCTGGATAGAAAGGGGTTTCCCGTTTAGTTCAATTTCATATTTTTTCATTAGGTATTTTTACTTTCTTATTTTCAATTTATTAGTCAATTCCACATATGATTCAGGATTGGTTCTTTGCAGGTATTTCATCAGTCTTCTCCGCTGGGAAACCAGTTTCACTAATCCATGCCTGGAATGTTCTTTGGGTCAAAAGGGCAACTTGAGTCTCGGTAGACCCTGAATCGTCCTTATTTTTACCAAATTTATTAATAATTTCTTTTTTCTTTTCGGTGCTCAGCGACATTTTTTCTCCTAATTATATTTTTTCATTAGATCTAAACTGTGCTCTTTATCTCTGGTTAATTGTTCAATTAATTTTTTTTCAGAAGTAAATTTCTTCTCATCACGAATTCTTTCAAGAAACTCAACGGTAATTTCTTTTGAATATAGATCGGCGGAATCTAAATCAAAAAAATGTACTTCCATTACAAAATTACTTTCACCAAACGTTGGCCGAAATCCAAGGTTGCACATTCCATATAATTGGTTTCCATTCACTCTTCCCCGGGTCAGGTACACTCCATTTTCAGGAAGGAGCTGATCTTTTTCAATCGGAACAAAATTTGCTGTTGGAAAAGTCATTCTTCTCCCCCTTCCGCTGCCGTGAATTACTTTTGCACGAAATCCATAGACCCATCCCAGTTCAAAATTGGCCCGGCGTATATATCCTGACTGGATCAATTCCCGGATGTGTGAACTGGAAATAACAACCCCTTCATCAGTAAAAGGTTTTACAACATCCACTTGAATTTCCTTATCTGATAAATAGGATTGAATAAACTCAGGGCTTCCTCCCCTTTTATACCCGAAATGATGATCATACCCCACGATCACGTGGATGGGATGAAAATAGTTTATGACAACCTCTTCAAGGAAATCTTTTGCAGGTAGCTGAGAAAAATCCTTGGTGAAGGGAATAATTAAGACCGTGTCTACCTGGTATTTTTTTAGGATAGAGATTTTCGCATCTAAATTCATGAGAAGAGATAATTTATCCCTGTCCCTATCAAGCACATGCCTTGGGTGGGGATCAAAAGTAATCAGTATTGACGGGACATTTTTGCTCTTTGCGTTCACAACAACCTGCTTTACTATTTCCTGGTGTCCCCTGTGAAGTCCGTCAAAAGTACCCATTGTTACAACACTTCCGGAGATAGGTACAGCATCGCTTAAGCTTCGATAGATAACCATTGCTCTGAAAATTTATCAATTGTCAGGGAATTCTTTACATGGAACTCACCGACGGATGTCCTGATTAATTTTGTTAAATGTCCTGCAGTTCCCAGAGATTTTGCAATATCATGTCCAAGCACACGAACATAAGTGCCTTTAGAGCATTTTACAGAGAACCTGAGAAAAGGGGAGTCATAGGATATGAGCTGAAGTTCATGGATGTTTATATCCACCGGATCGCGATGAACAGTCTGGTTTTTTCGCGCAAGCTTGTACAGGCGGACTCCCTTTATTCGTTTTGCAGAATACATTGGGGGCGTCTGTTTTTGTGCACCCAGGAAACCGGCGAACGTCTTCTTTATCTGGTCAATTGTTAGGTTCGGGACAGGTGCTGTCTCTATTACTTTTCCTTCCCTGTCCATTGTATCAGTGCCAACGCCTATCTTTACTGTTGCTTCATAGGTCTTATCACAGGCGGCTATGTGCGTCAAGCTCTTTGTATCCTTCCCGGTCCCGATAATTAACACACCTTCTGCAAACGGGTCCAGCGTGCCTCCATGGCCTACTTTCTTTTCGTGCACGATATTCCGAAGTTTTTTGACCACATCAAAAGAAGTCCAGCTGACTGGTTTATAAATATTAGCGATCATTTTTTTTTCTGGGTGTAATGGAGTTGAGAACTTCCTCTATTTTTTCATGGTACACCATTGATTCATCAAAAATAAATTGAAGATCCGGTGTGGTTCTTATGTGGAGTTCAGGGCCCATGTATTTTTTAAATGCTTTTGTTAACCTGTTTAATTCTCGTTCGATATCTTGTATCTCTTTTTTGGGCTGGTACACACTAAAATACACTTTTGCAAGATGAAAATCGGGCGACAGGTCGACGCTGGTGAACGTCACAAACCCAAACGGGGAGAGATTAATATATTTTAGTGCGATCTCACCGAGTATTTCCTGAATTTGTTCACCGACACGCTGAGTCCGTTTATACGGGAGTTGTGCTCTCAAGTTTTCTTTTGACTTCTTTAATTTCATATATTTCAATCACATCGTCTTTCTTATATTTTTTTACGTCTTCTAGGGCTATACCGCATTCCATTCCTTCCTTTACCTCTTTCACATCGTCCTTAAACCGCTTCAGGGATACAAGCTGATGGCCTTCGGAAATAACTTCATCATCACGTATAAGCCGGGCCAATCCATTACGTTTAATGATACCTTCTGTAACCTGGGAACCGGCAATAAAACCAATCTGCGGTATCTTAAATTGTTCAAGAACGGTTGCCCTGCCCACTATTTCCTCAACTTTATCCGGTTCAAGGAGTCCTTCCAGGGCTAGTTTAATTTCTTCCACAACTTTGTAAATAACATTGTATATCCGTACTTCCACCCCGGTTTGTTTTGCCAGGAGTTTCGCATTTGAAGACTCCAGGACGTGGAATCCTATGATCACTGCATCGGAAGCCTGGGCCAGTAAGATATCTGATTCAGATACGGGCCCTACCGCCTTATGTATTACTTTAATACTTACTTCTTCTGTATTGAGCTTTTCTAGGGTTTCCGACAGGGCATCAATAGAACCGTCAACATCTCCTTTAATGACAAGGGGAAGCATATTTGTTTCTCCCTCTTTAATCATGGATGCTATAATATCTAAAGAATGGGTGGAAATTTTCTTTTGTTCTATTTCTCTTTTTAATCTTTGCCGGTCCGTGGCGAGTCTTTTTAATATTTTTTCGTCTTCAATGACCCTAAAGATATCTGCTGCTTGCGGCACCTGATTAAAACCCAAGATCTGGATCGCATCTGATGGATACGCTTCTTTGATCCTCTGCCCTCTTTCATTGATAAGAGCGCGTACTTTACCAGGGGAATCATTACAGATAAATAAATCACCAACGGATAACGTTCCTTTTTGTATCAGCACTGTAGCTACCGGGCCAAGTCCTTTATCAATCCGGGATTCAATGACAGTACCACGGGCAGGACAGTCAAAATTAGACTGTAAATTTAACATTTCTGATTCCAGGAGAATTCCATCGATCAAATCATCCATGCCGGTGCCTTGTTTTGCTGAAACCTCCACGGCTTGGATCTTCCCTCCCCAGTCTTCCACAAGAACTTCATTCTCAGAGAGTTCACGTTTCACCTTGTCTACATCAGCTCCCGGTTTGTCAATTTTATTGATGGCAACCACAATGGGAACCTGGGCGGCGCGGGCATGGCTGATTGCTTCGATAGTCTGAGGCATGACTGAATCATCGGCAGCAACAACAAGAATGACGATATCCGTGATCTGTGCACCCCGGGAACGCATGGCGGTAAATGCTTCATGTCCCGGTGTATCCAGAAAGGTAATCATTTTATTATTTTTCTGTTCAACTTTATAGGCGCCAATATGCTGTGTAATTCCCCCTGATTCCCCGGCAACAACATTTGTATCTCTTATGTAATCCAGAAGTGAAGTCTTTCCGTGATCAACATGCCCCATCACCGTTATAACAGGTGCCCTAGGTTTTGCCTTGGATAAATCCTCCTCAGTGTCTTCCAATGAAAAAAGTTCTTCACCATATTCAATTAGCTTTTCTACAACACAATTATGTTCTTCCGCCAGAAGTTCGATCATATCCCAGTCAAGGCGCTGGTTAATGGTTGCAAGTACACCAAGGCCAAGGCATTTCTGGATTATTTCACTAGGCGTTACTTCAAAATATTTTGCCAACTCATCAACACTGGCATATTCTGGAACGGCAATCACTTTTTTTGATGATACATCTTCCGCCGTATCAGCGATTTCCTTGCCTTTTTTATACGTTTTTTTCTTCGTTTTTGTATCAATCTTGGCTAATGTTTGGCGAACACGTTCCTCAACGCTTTTTTCAAGTGCACCTGCTTTACTGTCTGGGGCGGGTGGTCTTGTTCTCCTGATGCCTTTCCCAATTTCTGATTCAATATCTGTTAAATTTATTTTCCTTAGTTTTACTTTTTTTGGTGCCGCCTGAACTTCTTTTTGAATTGTTTCTTTTTTTGACTTCTTCTGATCTGCCTTCTTTGGCTGTTCCTCATTCCCTGATTCAGGGGCGGCTTTCTTTTGAGCAGCAACAGCTTTCTTCTCGACTTTTTTCGCGGCGGCTTTCTTTTGAGCGGCAGCAGCTGTCTTCTCCGCTGTTTCCTTCTTCAGTTCTTGGTTCGCTTTAGATTTTTCTTCTGTTTCTAGCTTTCTCTGTTCAGAAAGTGAGAGGAGATTTATTTTTTTTACGGATTTCTGGGTGTCTCGAAAACGGGTATCGTGTATTTCCCTCCTCATTTGTTCTTTACGATATCGCTCAATGGACTCTTTATCCTTTGAAAATTCAGTCAATATCTTATGATAATCTTTATCATCAACAGGAGCCATATGACTGCCAACTGTAATTCCTTCTTCATTGAGGAAGGCAATAATTTCTGTATGAGAGATATTTAACTCTTTGGCAATATGAAAAATTCTTCTTGGACGGTCAGCCATTATTCTTTTATGAAATGTTTCCTGCCTCTTTTGATTGAGGAATTAAGGTTTTTTCTTTTACGTCCGGTTTTATAGCTGAGTCATCTTCTACAGCCTCTGGTTTGGGTACATCAATATCATCAGGATTGTCATCATCCGCTTCATCATCACTTCGGTTTTTTTCTATAAAATCCTGGATTGAATTGTAAATTTTTTCTAAAACGTTTTCTGTGATTTCTTTAACTTTTAAAAGGCTGTCTTCATCTTTCGCCTGGAATTCAGAGATGCTATTAACACCCTCTTCCTGTAAACTTTTTGCAGCCTTTTTTGGAAAATTCGGGATTTCAACCAGCAGAGTATTCTGCTCAATTTTCCTTTGTTCATATTCTTTTTCTCCAAAGGCATCAATTCTATAATCAATAAGCTGGGATGCAAGTTTTATGTTCATTCCTCCCCTGCCAATTGCCAGGTCCAGCTCATCATCTTTAAAGATTGCCTCACAATATTTACGTTCATCATCAATATAAAGGTCCATTGGTTTTGCCGGTGACAAAGCTCTTGAAATTAATACTTCAGTCTTTTCACTATAATTCACAATATCCACTTTTTCATTGTTTAATTCCCGAACGATTCCCTGGATTCGGCTCCCACGCATTCCAACACATGCACCAACTGCATCAATTCGGCGGTCATGGGAATATACTATTATTTTTGAACGTACACCTGGATATCGTGAAATGGATTGTATCTCGATTAGTCCGTCTTCTATTTCCGGGACTTCCATTTCAAACAATTTAAATAAAAAGTGATTGTCACTCCGCGAAACAACTATGTCCGGTCCTTTCGGAGTATTTTCAACTGATTTAATTACAGTTCTGACTGTGTCTTTCCGCCGATAATTCTCTGAAGGTATCTGTTCCTTCTTTGGCAGACGAAGTTCCGCAAAACCAATGTTCAGAAAAATATTATCCCGTTGAATTTGACGAATTTCACCAATCACTATTTCTCCGATACGGTTCGCATAATCTTCATAAATATATTGTCTTTCGATATCCTGAATTCGTTGAGAAAAAAATTGTTTTGCATGAGCAATCATCCTCCGTCCGAAGACGCTGGGATCTATAACTTCAACAAAGGGATCTCCAGGGGAAATTTCTTCCAGGTCCGGTTCTTTTAATAAGGCATCTTCAACAGTGATCTGATGTAATGGATCTTCTACAACTTTTACGACAGTTTTTTCAGAGTATATTTCAATTTCTCCCTTGTCTATATTGACTA
>JYMV01030158.1_pt1 | contig 11286 bp, 10 predicted proteins | sample 338911 | NCBI WGS metagenome assembly JYMV01 (sample SAMN03354496, study PRJNA234377) | hydrothermal vent metagenome | biome: Deep sea; feature: Hydrothermal plumes at the Eastern Lau Spreading Center, Western Pacific Ocean; material: Seawater | place: Tonga | collected 2009 | depth 2000 m m
GATTCTTATTCCCCGCGCTGATTATGGTTTCAACTGTATAGGTAAAGTCGGAGATAACATTCATTTGAAGCGCGGCCTCCTTGCTGTAGGCTCGAAATCCACTCGTGCATCGGGTCCCGGGGGACAGGGGGTAAACACAACCGACTCTGCTGTTAGACTTACCCATATTCCTACAGGTATAGTGGTACAGTGTCAAAATGAAAGATCTCAACATAAGAACAGGTCTTCCGCAATGAGAGTTCTTAAGGCGCGTATTTTTGAAGTGGAGCAAGAAAAACTTAACGAGGAAAAAAAAGAGCAGGAGCAGTCTAAAAAGAAAATCGAATGGGGAAGCCAAATCCGTTCTTATGTTCTTCAGCCCTATCGCCTGGTTAAAGATCTTCGCACTAATCATGAAATGGGAAACGTCGATGCAGTTCTCGATGGTGATATTGATTCTTTCATAGAAGCTTATTTACTTAGCGCTAGCACTTGATATGCAGTCAAATTTTTTGCCAAAGCTAATCAATGATCCACTTGGAGACCCAGGTATTATGGTGGAATTTCTTTGCGAACAAAGGGCTTTGCAGTTTGACCTAGGTGACCTATCTTCAATCACAAATGGTGAGTTATTAAAAATATCCCACGTCTTTATCAGCCATACACATATTGATCACTTTATTGGATTTGACCACCTGCTTAGGGTAATTTTTGGGCGAGGTAGAACAATTCATTTATACGGTCCAGAAAACTTTATCTCTAATGTTGCAGGAAAACTTGCTGGGTTTACATGGAATTTAGTTGATCGTTACAGCGAGTCGGTGACTTTGGAGGTTACAGAGGTTCATGAGAGTCACTTGGCAAAAGTGAAATTTAAAGCTGTTGATCGGTTTGAAAAAAGTGACCATAGAGAAATTCCTTTTAAAGACGGTATTTTGGTAGATGAGGACAAGTTCACCGTCCGTACAGCGATTCTAGAGCATCGTATCCCCTGCCTTGGGTTTTCGTTGGTGGAAAAAAATCATGTGAATATTTGTAAAGATCAGCTTGAAAAAATGTATTATTAGTCAGGTCCATGGCTTAACGAGCTTAAGAAATATGTTTCCGAAGGAAAATCAGATGAATACCTTTTGGAAGTTCCTTCGATGGTAAAAGGAATTCAGAAAAAGACGTTGGGGCAGTTGAAAGAAGAACTGGTCCTGATATCTCCTGGTCAGAAAATTTCCTATGTTGTAGATACGGTTTATAATGAGGCAAACACGAAGCGTATTGTAGATTTAGCCCAAGGGTCGGATATCTTTTTTTGTGAATCACCATTTCTTGCTGAAGAAGAGGCTCGAGGACAGGAACGCTTTCACCTGACTTCTCGTCAAGCCGGGATCATAGCCCGTCAAGCAGAAGTCAAAAAACTCAATGTTTTTCATTTTTCGGGCAGGCATACCTCCCGTACAGGACAATTAATTTATGAAGCAGAGGAAGCATTCCGCGGCAAACTATGAATTTAGAGAGAATATAAATTGCTGGATAGTTGGTATGGTTAGCAGAAACCTATGATTAAACACTACCTCATTAAGATTAGTCGTTTGTTAGCGTATAAAATTTTTTATGTCTTTAGGCAGTTGTTTTTTTCTGGTTCTGCTAAATGGTGGGAACAAAGATACTCTTCTGGTGGTACTTCTGGGGAGGGTTCTTATCGGAGGTTGGCAGAATTTAAGGCAGAGGAGGTAAATAAATTTGTTAAAGAAAACGGAGTGAAGTCTGTGATTGAATTTGGTTGTGGTGACGGCAACCAACTCAACTTCGCACATTATCCATCTTATATTGGATTTGATATTTCAAAAAAAGCTATATTGACATGTCAGGAGAAATTTTTTGATAATACGAGCAAAAATTTCTTTGTATACGACCCTTACAATTTTGATGATATTGCCAACCAATTTAAAGCTGATCTTGCCTTATCGTTAGATGTTATTTACCACCTAGTTGAAGATGATCTTTATACTATTTACTTGAAGCATCTTTTTGGGAGTGGCTTAAAACACGTGATAGTTTACTCTAGCGATAAGGAGGAGTTCGGAGGGTTTTATGAGAAGCAAGTTAGACACAGAAACTTTACAAAGGATGTCGCAAAGCTTTTCCCAAATTGGAAGTTGAAAGAAAAAATAAAAAATAAATACCCGGTAGAAAAAGGATCGAGCCAAACCTCATTCTCAGATTTTTTCATTTTCGAAGCGGATTGAGTTTTTGGCCTTGTCTTGTGCCTAATCACTTTAAAAATAAGGTCTCATGTTCTGGGTTGAGCTTTGTTTAATTCTTCAAATGTCTTTATGGTTTGTTGGGCGTTTGGGGCTTAATTTTGAAACAGGGGAACGCTATGCGCTTGTGGTACTTTTGGGCTTAGGCTTAAAAAGTTTTTTATTATTTGTTTTTATAGTACTAGAACTCGCAAGGTTTATTATCTTTCCCGCTATTTTTTCTATTCTAGTTTTCTTTTTGTATATTCGTATTGATAAAAGTTCGCCCATTAGCTTTTCAAGGTTTTTCGTTCGGAGAGTTTAAAAGAAAGGGGTTCTATGAGTTTTTTGGATTTTGGATTTTATTAGTTCTCCTGATTCTCAGTTTGGTAAATGCTTGGTTTTTCCCAATCACAGGTGCCGATGCGGTTTGGCATCATGTGAAAGGTATGGTATATAGCTTGTCTTTTGTTGATTTTGAGTCCAATCAAATTAACTCACAGTTTAGACAGTGCCCACCACTGATTGGGTTGATTTATGGATGGTTAATATCAGCAGGCTTTGAAAGACTTCCAGTTGTATTTCCAATTTTATACGTATGCCTGTTGTTTATTTTTTTTCACAAAATTCGTGAGCATGTTAAAAATATAACGATTGCAGGAATCGGTACTCTTGTTTTGGGGACAACACCATATCTTTGGTGGCATAGTTTTCTTCCATTTCTGGATTGGACAGCTGGAGTGTTTTATGCTGTTGGGATACTATACTGGTTTTCTTTAGTAAAAAATGTTTTAGATCCAGCTATAAGTATTGCAGCGAAACAAAATAGGTCTCTTGCTTTGTTGAGTGGGCTCCTTTTTGGGTTGGCGAGTTGGACAAGACCAGAATTTTTCCTTTACTCTGGGTTACCTCTATTTATACTTTTGTGCGCAACGGATCGTCACAAGGAACTCCTTAGCGAAAGAAACACTGTAATCATTCGATTTTCCATAGCGGCGTTTACCTTGCCTTCATTATGGTTTGTTGTTCTTTTAAACTTTGATAGTCCTCTAGATACGACCTTTAAACAATTGATAATGGGTTGTGCTGGTTTTTGGATAGGGCTGGGACTTGTATTGTTAAAGGTAGTTCGGTTTTCTCCTCGAGTTGCTACCTTAATTGGAACTTTTACAGTAATTATTTCTTTAGCTGGATTATTCATCATTCCTTCCCCAGACTTTTCACCATGGACCATATTGTCGGTCCTTTTTTTTCGTTTGTTTGCAGCCCAGATTTTTTTTACTGGTACGGTTTTCTTGTTTATCTTTATTTTTTTTGAAAGACTACGACAGTTGTCTTTAGCTGAAAAAAAACTGGGGACCTTGGAGGCCTACCAAAAAAGCTTAGGTTAAAAGAACTGGAGAATAGGGCGTTTTTGGTGATTTTTAAACTTCGAAATTCTTTGAAAAAATATACTTGCGAACAGGTTGGGCATTCATCTCTTTTCACTCAGGAAACATAAATTATCCGCTCAATGACCATAGAAGCTTCCTTCAAAAGATTAATAGGTATGGTTCACTTTAATCACACAATAAATCTGGTTTATGCATGAGTGTTTTTAGAAACTCTTTAGTCACCTCAAAAGATAGAACTGAGACTTATCCAATTGGCATAAAACAAACCCGGTCTCACCTAAAACTTTTTTATCCCCCCCGCTACATAATTTAACCTCTCCACCATGCTGACTCACCACATAGGCACGAGATTCTTTTTCTTCGATGTCTCTCAAAAAATAAGGATCATCTGCAAAAATCAGCTTTTGTGAAAACAAAACCTGTGTCATTACAGAACGAAATGATCCATCTCGATTTCCAGGTGGCAAGAACAAAGACTGCCCTTTTATGACGTGTTCTTTAAGTTGGTGGGCTACCTGATATGTCTTTGTGAACTGCCAGTTGTTCATACGATTTATCAAAGTTCTCAGCTATGAACTTGACTCTGGGACCGGCGAACACAACTAAAATCAATATCAGGTTTATCGCTATAGTCGTCAACAAAAATCGCTTTACATGGCCGGACGTAACTCCTTTCTTAATTCCGGGAAGACAAAATATAAAAAACACGAACGCGGGGTAAATCGCTAAAGTTCCTCGTGTATCTGACAAGTTGATTGAGTTCCCCGGATGGATAAACGTGTTCTCAACATAGTGTGAAAGAGTAGGCCATTTGAGTCCAGAATACGCGTATATAAAAAACTGGACCAACATAAATAATAATAAAAAGGCGCCTAGATGTTTTTCTGCTAGAGGCCGTTGACGTAATTTCTCAGTAAAAAGAAAAACAAACAGAAAAACCGTCCCGGCGAAAAAAATTTGCACCACAAACAAGCGAAAGAATCTAGTGGCTAATGTGATCCATGGAGAAAATTCTGATGGAAGAAAAACAAATAATCCAATCAAACAAATAGCAATTGCAAAAACACAAACTATGGTAGCAGTCCGAGGAGTCAAATAGACTATGCGAAATAATACTAGGCCAAGTCCTACCCATAAACCAGCACAACCCATTATCAATTGTTTAAAAATGGTACCCAATGATCCTTCAAAATTCAAAAGAACAACAAACCATAATGAAGGTAGAATAAGCGCCGCTATGGAAAATCGAATAATTACAGGATTTCTCTCGTCAACAAATTCTTCCTGACAATCAAAAGCGGTTATAAGCAAAAATATAGGCACTGCTGAATAAAGAACAAATTCTGGCCGCGTCCAACTGGCTAACCCAAATAAGATTCCGCTCAACACAGCAAGTGATCTGTTTTGCTTTACGCTAATACTTTTAGTTGGCCCTAAAATATTTTTCATCAACACAAACCAGTACAGTATCCCCACAGCATAAAATACCCCAGCTGTCCAATCCAAAAACGGTAGAAAACTGTGCCACCAGAGATAAGGCGTTGTCCCTAAAATAAGTGTGGCTGTCCCAGCTATTGTTGAACTTTTAAAGTGCTCGTAACTTCTATAATAAAATATATACAAAAAGCATAAATATAGTGCGGGGGGAATTATTGTAACTCTTTCAAACCCCGCTGAAATTAGCCACCCATAAAGCAATCCGATTAGTGGTGGGTACTGCCTGAACTGGGAAATAATTTGTTTTGACTCAAAGTCAACGAGCGGCAAAGCATACACCATGCCTTTTACATGGTGCCAGACTCCATCGGCACCTGTTATTGGGAAAAAGTAGGCATTCGCTAGACTAAAAATTAAAAGAATAAGTAAAATCCAAAACCCGGAAAACTCGTAGAACCCCTTTCTGTTTAACTGTTCAAACGATGATCTCTCAAAATTTATGGGATGGGTTTTCGTCCATGCAAAACATAAAAAGAAAACCACAATAGAAAGAACCACTGGAAACACAAGAAACCGTTCAAGCCCCAGTGTTATAAAAATAAACAGTAAGACGCATTTGATGCCTAAACCCAATAGCACCACAAGTGCATTCCGTTCCCCTGCAGAAAAATTTAGTCCTAAATGGGTAACAAACCATAAAGACATTTGAAAAATTAAATAAAGTTCAATCCAGAACATGGAACCTTAGTTGTAAGATAGTTGGATATGACAAAATTGGAATGGGAAAATAAACTAGTTTTACATGCATAAAAATTTTAACGGATAAAACATCTGTTTCTAAAAACAATAAAGAACCCTAGGCAATCCTTTTTATTTTCTAAACTCATGTTTTTCGAAAAGCTTCCTCGGCCTCCTGAACCAGTTGCTCCGTGCGAAAGGTGTGCCGACCAGAAAAATGAAACACATTCAGTTTTTTGACACCCGCTTCACGGGCTATGATCCCAGCTTGGCGGGAAGTTAGGTGATGGCGTTCCAATCCCCGAGCCTCTTCTTCAGCAAGAAATGGTGATTCGCAAAAAAAGATGTCTGATTCCCACACCAAATCCACAATACGAGCCTTGTTCGCTTCATTATAAACCGTATCTACAACATAGGAAATTTTCTGACCAGGAGAAATCAACACAAGCTCTTTTTTCAACTGCCCTAAAGATTGTTTTTGACTTCTATTTTTGCCTGCAGGAATCTGGAGAAGGTATTCATCTGGTTTCCCTTCATAGATACATTTTTTAAGTTCGTTAAGCCATGAACCAGGTGGATAATCCATTTCTTCAAGCCGATCCTTACAGATATTTAAATGATATTTTTCATTCAACGCGAACCCTAGGCATGGGATATGGTGTTCTAAAATAGCCGCGCGAACAGTGAATCCACTCTCATCAACCAAAACACCGTCTACAAAAGGTTCTTCCGTTTCATCACTTTTCATAAACCGATCAATAGCTTTGAATTTTGCCTTGATCAGACGATCTGCATGAACCTCTGTGACCTCCATAGTCACCGACTCGCTGTAACGATCGGCCAAGTTCCACGTAAATCCAGCAAGTTTTCCGGCAACATTAGTGATAAAGTTTTCTGGGCCGTACAAATGAATTGTCTTCCCTCGCCCAAAAATTACCCTGAGCAAATGATCAAATCCAATAAAGTGATCAATATGTGTATGACTGATGAAGACGTGGGATATCTTTAATAGCTCACCATTTGTAATCGAAGATAGGTCACCTAGATCAAACTGCAAAGCCCTTTGCTCGCAAAGAAACTCCACCATAACCCCTGGATCCCCAAGTGGATTGTTAATGAGTTTGGGTGAAAAGTCTGAGTTCATCGCTAATGACGATAATCAAAGTTTGGTTAACACAAAAATAAACTAATTTATCTAGTTATTTGTCAATAATTTAAAATTACATGCTCTCAATCTACACTTATATCGAAAAAAAATCAGGGGAAAAAAGTGTGCGGTAGGAAGGAAAATTCATAATAAAACCATGCGAACCCACATATTAAAATTATAAACTTTCGGCAATTATAAAAAGTCTTGCTTGAAAATATTTTCCGACCCAAGGTATATAGGAAAACACATGAATAAACTTCAAAATATTATAGTGAGACAAAAAAACTATCTTTTTAATTTTAAATCCTGATCTTTCTAAAAGAATTATATTTTCCTCAACGTTCCTAACCGCAATATGCTCTGAGAACTGTTTAAAAATAAAATTAAAACTTTTCATAATTTCTAGAAAAAATTTACCGTTGGGAGTATGGATATAAAGTTTGCCCCCTTTTTTCAAAGAAGATTTAATGAACAACAACATTTGAACCCATTCCTTATCGTAAACATGTTCACTTAAATCAAATGCAAACCCTACATCAAATTTTCCAATGTTCTCGTTGCAAAAAGACTGAATTGATCCACAATAAAAATGGGAATTTTTTGATGCTAGCTTATTTTTTCTAGCTTCCGCATTATTTATAGCCGGCGGCGAAAAATCAACACCAGAATAGTTTTCAACCTTTTGGTCTAAAAGATCTAACATTGGGGCATTACCACAGGCGAAGTCTGCTACCCTATAACTCTTTTTAATTTCAATAAATTGCATTAATCGTAAAAGACGACCTGAGGACTCCGCCTTTAAAAGTTTCTCCATGTATTCATGGCCATGCAAATGAAGTTGGTTGTCTCCCATAGATATAATGTCGAGGTTTAGTTATTATTGTTAAGCAAATAAGCTTCTATGAAAGAGCCAATATCACCATCTAGAACTGCATCGACGTTTCCCATTTCATGGTTTGTCCGAAGATCTTTAACTAGACGATAGGGCTGAAGGACATATGAACGAATTTGACTTCCCCATTCGATTTTCTTTTTTGACTGCTCCTGCTCTTTTTTTTCGGCGTTAAGTTTTTCTTGTTCCGCTTCAAAAATCCGGGCCTTAAGAACTCTCATCGCGGAAGACCTGTTCTTATGTTGAGATCTTTCGTTCTGACACTGCACCACTATACCTGTAGGAATATGGGTGAGTCTCACGGCAGAGTCGGTTGTGTTTACCCCCTGTCCCCCAGGACCAGATGCGCGGTATACATCAACCTTCAAATCTTCATCTTTCACCTCAACCTCCACACTTTCGTCCACTTCGGGAAAAACAAAGACCGACGCAAAAGATGTGTGCCTTCTTTTGTTCGCATCAAAAGGAGAAATTCGCACTAATCGATGCACCCCAATTTCCGCCTTCAGATAACCGTAAGCGTAATCTCCTGAAAATATAACGGTAGCGCTTTTGATTCCTGCTTCTTCTCCGTACTGAATATCCAAAATTTCCGTTTCGTATCTGTTGCGCTCACCCCAACGTGTATACATTCTTAACAGCATTTGCGCCCAGTCCTGAGATTCTGTTCCCCCAGCACCTGAATTAATTGATACAATAGCATTGTTAAAATCACTCTCTCCTGAGAGAATGGCTTTAACCTCGGCACTCGCCAACTTGATTTCCAACTCGTTGACCGTACTTTCCATTTCATTGAGCAACGATTCATCTTGCTCCTCTTCAGCTAATTCCAAAAGGGCGCTGTTATTTTGATCATCTTCATGGAGATTCTCCCACGACTCGACAATTCGTTGACAAGCAGAACGTTTTTGGAGAATTTTTTGAGCAGACTCGTTGTCTTCCCAAAAATCTGTCTGCGTGGTTTCTTTATCTAAATCTTCAATTTCTTTTAGTTTATTGGCGATGTCAAAGATACCCCCTAAGCCGGTCTATCCGCCTGTTTTGATCTTGATATTTTTTTCTTAAATCATCCAGAGTCATTTAAATCTCCTTAATACTATTCCCCTACTAAACTTATTTTCTCGAATAAACTCGCTGAAAACAAGCTATCCTCTAACAAACTCATAGAACTATGAAAACCCTCCTGCGATCTAACTTAATGCATTAGAATAACCGATAGTATCTTAATAAGATAAAACATTGGGGGGGGGGTAGCAAAGGTCACTCTCTCGGGAGCGCAACTAAAGTTTACAAACTGACTAACAACTTAAGAAAGCGCATTGAAAAAATTGCAGGTGCCGCAACAAAAATCTTAAGTCTCAGAAAAAATTATCCCGCCTAACTATCTAGGTTGAAAAATAACCCTTATGGAATATCATACATTTTTATTCCCTCTTACGGTACTTATAACAGCTCTGTCTTGTCGGTTGCCGTTCACAAGTTTCCCCCTAGATGATGATTTTGCAATTTACACCTATCGGGCTCGGTTTGCCAAGCGCGGTTTTAAATGGAAAAAAGACGTTCAGCTTATTGGAAATCCATTCTGGAAAATGCCTCTCCTCGACTTACTCTACGGTAACCCGGAAGGGGGCACCCGTCGTTTACGTAAATTTCAAACGGCCTTCCATATGTTATCTGCTGGAGTCGTATATTACGTCACCTGGTCATTTACACAAAGCCCAGTAGCTGCCCTTATGGCAGGTCTACTTTATGCATTTTATGGAACAAGTCCTGACCTTATTGCTGGTTCCTTTAACTTTGAGCAGTTCTATATACCTTTCATTATAATGGGTCTGGCATTTGCAGAGTCCGGACCAGAAAATATTTTACTTGCGGGGCTATGCTTTGGGCTGGCATCTCTGGCAAAAGTTACCACTCTAATTTTTGTTCCCGCCATGATGTTACCAGCAGTGATCGCCTACGGCATTAAACCTGCTCTGATTATGGGACTCGGGGCAGCGATCCCCACGTTGATATCAAGCCTGACTGATTGGCAACTTGGGTACATGGATGTAATCTCACGAAAACAAAATGGAACTCGTTTGGCCACTACTTTACGTCTGGTAAAAACCAAAAAGATGTACTGTAGTATCTTGCGGGAAGTTCGCCTAATCATCAAGCAAACGCTTCCAGTTTGGATTGCTGGTCTCCCTGCTCTGGTCCTCACCATCACTTCTAACAGTAACGATCGCTATGATGATCGTTCAGCGAACTTTTTCACGCTATCACTACTTGCCATGGATTGCCCTATTATCTATTGGCTCTGGACTAGGGGCAAATTGGATTTTAAGTTCAACTAGTTTTATCACATGGCTTTGGTTAGCATTATTTATTGTCTCTCTCGCTTGGAATCTAGAATCGCTCGCGCCTTATTATTTACTCCCACTTCACCCTAACACTCTTGTCCGCTACGAAAAATTCGACCAATACCTCTACTTACCTCATCTCTGTAATCAGTTGAAGCGACTGATACGAATGCGTGGTGAATCCAACGAACGAATTTATGTTTGGGGAACATTTTCTCAAGTCTATCATCTAACAGAGGTCCCTGCCTCCGACAACTATCTACATTACTCCATTGGTCCCTGGGATAGCCCGTCTCTTGAAGGGTTTTTTGATTCGGTGATCGGCGGACTCTTGGAACACAAGCCAGTTTATTTGGTCAAAGCTTTTCAAGATCTCGATATAAGTGTACTCGAACGGGTGACCGGCCTACGCTACAGCTTAATCAAGGTGGTTCTGGTCCGCTTTCCGGTCTATAGATTGGAAGCAATAACCTCTGTTCCAACTGATCCAAGAAATCTCCCCTTTTTAGAAAAAATGAAGGTCATGGAATTACTGACCGAAAAAAAACGGCATGCCCCTGGCATTAATCGAGAAGATTTTGATAACGGACGAGTAAACACCGCTATGTCACAGTGTAGAAAGCTACTGAGCTTAAACCCCCAAGATACTGATGGCTGGGACTACATGGGAGAAAGTTACGCGTTACTCAATAAAACTAATGACGCGGCTTGCTGTTATCAAAAAACCCTAGAATTAGCTCCCCACCGTCCTAAAACCCGGCTTTGGCTAGCATTACAACGAATCCAACAAAATCGTCTTGATGAGGCCAAGAAACTTGTCAAGGAAGAAGCCAAACGTTTTGCATACAATACTGAGGTTGCCTACCTACTTGCTAAAATTAACCTTGAAGAGGGACACTATAGGGAAACTGCGGACTTGTTAGACTCTGTACGCACCGAATTTCCAGAAAGAATTGATTGTTGGGAATGGACAATCCAAGCCTTGAGCCAGTTACATGATACTTCTCGATTAAAAAGCTTACATATCGAAACTAAAATGATAACAATAAAAAAAGATCGCGAATGGGTACAGACTCGCCTCATAACAGAATTAGCATGTCTCGAACGTCAACATCGT
>JYMV01002198.1_pt1 | contig 11282 bp, 9 predicted proteins | sample 338911 | NCBI WGS metagenome assembly JYMV01 (sample SAMN03354496, study PRJNA234377) | hydrothermal vent metagenome | biome: Deep sea; feature: Hydrothermal plumes at the Eastern Lau Spreading Center, Western Pacific Ocean; material: Seawater | place: Tonga | collected 2009 | depth 2000 m m
AACAACCGGAAAACAAGCGGTTTGAGTATGGCTTTTTTAGGTGACAGTACAGGTAATGCCGGATCAGTTACTGTCGCGCAACATGCACTCAAATTTCAATCCGGAACAAATGCGGAAGATCAAATTGTGGTCGCACTGAATAGCACTCATTCTACAGTTTTGGGGAGGGGTGTAGATAATTCCAGCGGATTTGAAAATTTGTCCCAAATCAGGCTGACATCTACACAAGAAGCCATCGACGCAATTCGCCTTGTGGATGAAGCTCTTGATCAATTATCATCAATGCGCGGCCAACTTGGATCCGTTCAAAAACATACGCTAGAAACAAATATTTCGGTGCTGCGTTCATCCGCAGAAAATTTAACTGCTGCTGAATCCAGCATTCGGGACACAGATATGGCTTTGGAAATGGCAAATTTCACCAAGAATCAAATCATCACGGAAGCAGCCGCTGCTGCTGTCGCACAGGCAAATCAAACGACAACTCGTGTTTTAAGACTGTTGTTCAACCATAATGGACAAAATCATTGGTCATTTTTCGCACACCACTGATTAATGAAGAATAATGCGCCTTGACGATACCATTGCTGCAATAGCAACTCCATTGCAGCCATCTGGACTTGGAGTAATCAGAGTCAGCGGAACTAAGGCTGTTTCCGTGGTGGAATCTTTGTATAAGGGCACAGGCAAATCGCTGAAAAAGGCGGAAACAAACAAGCTCGTGCATGGTTGGATACATGATGACGGTAAACTTATCGACCAAGTTTTAGTCGTTGTTATGCGTGCGCCGCATTCCTACACGACAGAGGAAGTGGTAGAAATTCAGTGCCACGGCAGTCCCTTTGTTTTACGCAGCATCCTTGATTTGGTTTTGCGGCAGGGAGTGCGTTTGGCGGAGGCCGGAGAGTTCACTCAAAGGGCTTTTTTGCATGGACGCCTGGACTTGACACAGGTTGAAGCAGTTGTGGATTTGATCCATGCTGATTCGGACGTTGGAGCAAAACTGGCTGCACAGCAACTGCAAGGCAATCTTTATCATGCCATTGATGCAGTCAAAAAACAGGTAGTCTCAATTGCTTCACTGGTTGAAGCCAGTATCGAGTTTCCGGAAGAAGGCCATGAATTCACGCATCAGAAAGATTGTCTTCAGCGTCTGGATCATGCTTGTGCTGATTTAAAAAGCCTGCTTTCACATGCAGAGCAGGGACGAAGGATGCGTGAAGGATTTGGTGTAGTACTGATTGGGCGTCCGAATGTCGGTAAGTCTTCGCTACTCAACACTTTACTGCGTGAGCAGAGAGCGATTGTGACCACCATTCCGGGAACCACCCGTGATTCCATCGAGGAATCAGTACAAATTCAGGGGGTTGCTTTTCGTTTAACTGATACTGCCGGAATTAGAAAGACCGCCGATCTGATTGAAACAGAAGGTATCCGGCGTACACAAATTGTCCGGAAAAAAGCTGACCTGGTTTTGCTGATTTTAGACGCCAGTGAAATTCTTGCTGAAGAAGACTTGAGTTTAATCAGTGAAATCGACAAGGAACGGGCAATTGTCGTACTCAATAAAAAGGATCTAATTCCCGGAAAACTGCCTCTCTGGCACAAAGAAATTACCGGAGTGGACTCAGTTTTGATTTCAGCAAAAAGTGGAGACGGTTGTGATGAGCTCGAATCGTGTTTGTATGCAAAAGCCACTCTGGGCGGACTGCCGCAGCAAGATGAAATCTGGATTACAAACCGCAGGCAGCAGCAGGCCGCTAAAAAAGCACTGGCTGCATTGGATCTGGCACGGGAAGTACTAGAGAATTCAAATGGTGAAGAGTTCCTTGCCGTCGATTTACGATCCTGCTTGAATGCCCTGGGTGAAATAGTCGGCGAAACAACACCTGATGATTTGCTTGGACAGATTTTTTCGGAGTTTTGTATTGGCAAATAAACAGTTGACAGACAGTGACTTGAAACTGCTGCTTGAAAAACAGGAATCGATTTTGATAAAGTTTTTGGAATTTTCCCAACGCCAATTCGCTGAATCAGATCAGGTTGGGCTGGATGGACTTATGTCACAAAAAGACCACTGCTTTGAAGAGTTGCAAAAAATAGATTCTTTACTCGAAAAATGGCACTCGCAATACGACAGGCCTTTACGGTCAGATGAGCAAAAGCTGGACGTAAACCTACAGGTATTACTGGAAAAAATTCTGCTTTCAGAAAAGGATTTCGAAAAAGTGGTTGGGCGCGAAAAAAAAGCGGTTTCATTACAAATTGCCGAGCTCAGTCGTCAAATGCAGTATCGGAAAGGACCGATTCAGCAAAGTGCAAAAATCAAAAACATGTTGACTTGAACTAAACTTTTTATTCATAAAATCATGCTTTTTTCTGCTTACCAAATAGAGTCGTTGTTGGAAGATTTTCAACAGGGTATTTTTCCAACGGATAAATCCGCCAGCGACACTTTGAGTCTCTCTGAAGATGCCGTTCAGGATGCCCGTCAATACTTCAGCACGCCGAAAACTCCTGAATTGGATTGGATATTCCCTAAAGATATCAAGGCTCTGGTTGAAGATCAGACTACTTATGATCCTGTGGTGGATTATGTGCAGCAGAGTCGAGCAGGCCGTTTTGTTTTCCCGTCTTATGAACCTGAGAATCCTGCACCTTCATTTTCACTGGTGCGTGATCACACTCAGTCTGTCCGGGATGGCGATTCTGAAAAAGCTGAAACTCCGGAAAGTTTAATTCCGGAAAAAGGTGCTTTATTAACCGGACTAAGCACGGAAACAGCAAGTGCAGAAGATAAGGTTTCTTTAACAGATTCTGAAGTATCAGTAGAAGACACTCAGTCTGAGGAAACAAAAAAGTCCGCGGTTGAACAGACTCTTGCAGTAGAAAGTACGGAGAGGAAAACTGAACCGGAAAGGGAAAAATCAATAAAATCTTCATCCGGAAAACCCGTGGTTTCGGCTGCTTCATTATTTAAAGAAATTGATGCGGACGATCACGATGAAGAATTTGATTTTGACGCAGGCGGATTACACGGAGAAATTGAGGATGACAGCGATGTGGTTTTTGGAGACGGCTCAATTGAACTAAAATCGATGATTAAATTTGTCGGAAATTATCCTGACAGTACCATAAAATTTTTGTTGCGTAAAAATTTGGACGGACGCCCTTTGCCGACAGGATATGAAGAAATATATTTAAACTGGGAAAGTCGTGGATTGTCACGTGGAAGATTGAAAAAATATTTATTTAAACTAATGGAATGGGAAGATTTTCCGGACATGCCCGTGCTTGATGTGGTGAGAATAATTCGCGAACGTCATTTTGATCTTAAAGAAAAAAAGAAATGAGCGCCAAAAAATTCAGGCCAAATGTGGCTGCTGTAATATTTGATCCGGCAAATAATAAAGTATTGATATTCCGGCGAATTGCAAAAAAAAATGAAATAAATAAACCATTGTCAGATGGCGGACAACTGCGCTGGAATTGGCAATTTCCTCAAGGCGGAGTTGATCCTGGGGAAACCGAAGAAGAAACACTTTTTCGTGAACTAGAAGAAGAAATTGGTACTCGGGATGTCACCATCATCCGTGCATCCAAAACACGGATACGTTACCATTACCCCTGCAAAATGTTGCGCGTTCTCCATCAAAAACCGGAATGGAAGCCTTTCCGCGGTCAGCAACAACGCTGGTATCTTGTACAGCTGAATTGTGATACCGAACATATTTCCTTCAGCCATCAACCGATTGAGTTCGATGCATTTCAGTGGATATCGCCCCGGAGAGGTTTAAAGAAAGTTGTGCCCTGGAAACGTAAAGCATACCGCAAAGGTTTGCGCAGCCTGGGAATAATGTGATTGTTTAGACTTGTACAAGGTATAAGCTCCTCCTGATTAATTCAAGAAAAACCCCCAGATTTTGATTGAATTTGATATAATAAAATACTGTCAACAAAAATATGGTTGCAGAACAATAATTGTATCTTGGCGCAAAACGCAAAAACTCATCAAATGGATTCTCAATGCTAATGCTTATTTCACCAGCTAAAACGCTGGATTATGAGACACCGGCAACAACTGCGAGTTATAGTTTACCGGACTACCTGGATAAATCCGCAGAACTGATTGCTGTCGTCAAAAAAAAATCTTATCGTGACCTGATGAAGCTGATGCAGACCAGTCAGAAAATCGCCGAACTCAGTGTAAAGCGCTTTAGTCAATGGCAGCTGCCATTCAATCCGAATAATGCCAAACAAGCGGTTTTAGCGTTTAAAGGTGACGTTTATACAGGCTTGGATGCAACTGCACTTGCTGAAGACAGACTGGAATATGCGCAGTCGCATTTGAGAATTATTTCCGGTCTTTATGGTTTATTGCGCCCGCTCGACCTGATGCAGCCTTACCGCCTTGAAATGGGGCTTAGGCTTAAAACAAACAAAGGTAGAACACTATATCAATTTTGGGGTGAGCAGATAACTGATGCCCTGAATTCGTTGCTGGAAAAACAGGATGAGCCGGTATTGATCAACCTTGCGTCAAATGAATACTTTAAATCAATCCAAAAGAAAAATCTGGAAGGACGGCTGATTACTCCTGAGTTTAAAGACTGGAAAAATGGGAAATATAAAATGATCGGTTTTTTTGCAAAAAAAGCTCGTGGCATGATGGTGCGTTACGCCATCGATAACAATATACAAAAAGCGGAGGAATTACAAAATTTTGATTATGATGGTTACAGTTTCAACCATGAATTGAGTCACGCCGGCAAATGGGTTTTCTGCCGAGGCTGACTCAGTTAAATTTTGCTTTATTTCAGCTCCGAACTACAGACATTATCTTCCTTAAAAATTAATTTCCGCTCTTGATTAGAACAAATTTCTTCCAGATATTTCCCGTATTTTCCAAAATCCACGCTAGAATCTAGCTCTTTGAGAAACAAATCTATTTTCTCGATTCCCAAGCCGCTTGACCTCCAAAACAGAAATGGGCAATTTTTTGCTTGCCTTAACATACAAATCGATATATTGATATATAATGATTTAATTGAAACAAGAAGACATTCTGACCTTTTTACTCCTGAATTACATGTCAAGTATTGCTCAAGTTTTAAGATTATTAGGAGACGAAACACGTCTCAGGATTTTAATTTTGGTCTCACACACAGCATTAAATGTAAGTGAACTGACAACAATTTTAGGAATGGCCCAATCCGGAATTTCACGGCATTTGAGTCACCTGAGAAAAATGAAGTTGTTGCAGGAGCGCAAAGAGGGTATTTGGACATTTTATCAACTGGCACAAAAGGAATCGCTGGACAGTGAACTGCATCTGCTTTGGAGTTATCTGCAGGAACAACTGGCATCGATGAAAGATCCAAACAACGATAGAGTACGTTTACATGAAGTATTGCGTCAACGTGAAATCAGTGGTGGCGGTTTAAATGAACGGCTTCTCGAACCGGGACAATCGTGGTTTGCCTGGTCGTGTCTACTGGGAAAACTGCTTGGACATAACGGAGAACGAAAATCCGGATTTGACTCAGGATCTTCCGAACTGGAAATTATTGACCTCGGCTGCGGGGATGGAACGTTAACAGTGGAAATGGCAAAATTTGCCAAAATGGTAATTGGTGTAGATTACAATCCGGAAATATTGGCCTCTGCACGCCAGCGCATCGACAGACTTGGTTTGAAAAACGTTAGTTTAATCGCGGAAAACGTTAGTCAATTGTCGATACCGGACGAATCATTAGACGTTGTGTTCTTTTCGCAGTCGCTGCATCACCTCGAAGATCCACAAAGCGGTTTCATAGAAGCATCACGTATTCTGCGTCCTGGAGGTCAGGTCCTGGTGATGGAACTCGCTACTCACAGCGAAGAGTGGGTGCTGGAAAAACTCGGTCACAAGTGGCTCGGATTTGAAAAAGAGACTTTGCTGAATTTCATGCAGACAGCCGGATTTAGTAATCATCAATCAGAAATCCTACCTTTACGTCGCGAAGAATTATTCCAAATCATTCTTGCAGCAGGCAGCAAATCTTAATGCAGATTACAACAGAGACATAATGAATTATACGAAACCTAGTGCTGTCAGGCTTTTAAACATGATGGAACAAAAGATTGTCGTGTTTGATGGAGCAATGGGCACGATGATTCAGCGGCAAAGTCTCACTGAAGAAGATTTCCGCGGGGCTAATTTTCCGGAACACTCATCTCCGCTGAAAGGTAATAACGACCTGCTTTCCATCACATGTCCGGACGTGATTGAGAAAATACATTTAGGATTTTTGGAGGCAGGCGCAAACATTTTGGGAACCAATACATTCAACGCAAATCGAATCTCGCAGGCTGACTACAATTTGGAAAATAGCGTTGCTGAAATAAATCTGGCCGCGGTAGAAATAGCACGTAAAGCAGTAGCGAATTTTCAGTCCGGGCAAACAGCAGAGGAAATTCAGTCGGATCATCCCATTTTTGTGGCAGGATCAATTGGACCTACAAACCGCACTTGTTCCATGTCTCCGGATGTCAACAATCCTGCCTACCGCGCAGTGACCTTTGATCAGATCGCAGAGGCGTATCGGGAACAGGCAATTGCATTGATTGATGGTGGAGTAGATATTCTACTGCTGGAAACGAGTTTTGACACACTCAATATGAAAGCCGGAATTTACGCTTTAGCGAGTTATTTTGAAGAAGCCGGAATACGACTGCCCGTTTTTCTTTCCGTTACAATTACAGATGCTTCCGGCCGTACGCTTTCGGGACAGACCCTGGCTGCTTTTTACAATTCTGTCCATCACGCCAAACCTCTGTTTTTAGGAATCAACTGCGCGCTTGGTGCAAAAGAAATGCGTCCGTTTATTGATGAACTGGCGCATATTTCCGAATTTCCTGTCGGTGTTTATCCAAATGCCGGATTACCGAATGCCATGGGAGAATACGAACAAACTCCGGAAGAGTTTTCCGAAATTATGGCAGAGTTTGCGGAAGAAGGCTGGGCCAACCTCATGGGGGGATGTTGCGGAACAACTCCGGCACACATCAAAGCACTGGCCGAAAAAATTACCCATTTGACTCCAAGAACATTAAACCCGCAGCTAAAAATGCGTTTCGGGCAAACTCCTGACAACAATTCGGACCCTGTTTCAGTTCCGAAGGGAATTCCGTTTTATTCCGGATTGGAACCCCTGAATGTCAATCCTGATATCGGATTTTTGATGGTCGGGGAACGCACAAATATCATGGGCTCTCCCAAGTTCAGGAAACTTATTTTGGATGACGATTTTGAATCCGGACTCGCCATCGCCCGTCAACAAGTAGAATCCGGTGCAAACTTTATTGATATAAACTTTGATGAGGGGTTACTGGACGGTGAAAAATCAATGACACATTTTCTCAACCTGATTGCGGTTGAACCGGACATTGCGCGTGTACCGATTATGATCGACAGTTCCAAGTGGTCAGTGATCGAAGCAGGATTGAAATGCATACAAGGTAAAGGCGTTGTCAATTCGATCAGCCTCAAAGAAGGCGAAGAAATCTTTTTGCATCATGCCCGCGAAATTCACAAGTACGGTGCGGCTGCAGTGGTGATGGCATTTGATGAAGAAGGACAGGCAACACTGCTTGAACACAAAGTTGAAGTTTGTCACCGAGCCTTTAAACTACTGACTGAAACCGTTGGTTTTGCGCCGCACGACATTATTTTTGATCCGAATATTTTGACGGTGGCCACCGGAATGGAGGAACACAACGACTATGCGTTGGCTTTCATTGAGGCAATTCGTCAAATCAAAGAACGGTGTCCGGGAGCGCTGGTAAGTGGTGGAGTAAGCAATATTTCATTTTCGTTCCGTGGTAATAATCCGGTACGCGAAGCGATGCACTCCGCTTTTTTGTATCATGCGATTCATGCCGGACTTGACATGGCGATCGTTAACGCCGGCATGCTCGATGTGTACGAGGAAATTCCCAAAGATTTGCTGGAACTTGTCGAAGACGTCTTGCTCAATCGTCGAGGAGATGCCACCGAAAGACTGATAGATTTTGCCGAAAACTACAAAGCTGAGGGAACGCGCAAAATTCAAAAGGATACAAAATGGCGTGAAGGAACGGCGGAAGAACGAATCGTTCATGCTTTGGTGAGAGGTATTACGGAGCATATCATTGCGGACACGGAAGAAATCCGTAAAAATTTTGATCTTGCATTGGAAGTAATTGAAGGACCTTTGATGGCAGGCATGAAAGTTGTGGGTGATCTTTTTGGTGACGGCAAAATGTTCTTGCCTCAGGTCGTGAAAAGCGCCCGTGTGATGAAACAGGCTGTGGCCTACCTTGAGCCTTTTATGGAAGAAGAAAAGAAGAAGTCCGGCACGAAAACCAAGATGCCGAAAATTGTGATGGCCACGGTCAAAGGTGATGTTCATGATATTGGTAAAAATATTGTTGGCGTCGTTCTGGGTTGCAACAATTACGAAGTCATCGATTTGGGAGTGATGGTGCCCTGTGAAAAAATATTGGAAACCGCACGCGAACATCAAGCGGATTTAATTGGGCTTTCAGGATTGATCACACCGTCACTGGATGAAATGGTGCATGTTGCAAGCGAAATGAAACGTGAAGGTTTCAACCTGCCGCTTTTAATCGGCGGCGCTACCACAAGTCCAGTACACACTGCAGTCAAGATCGCTCCGCACTACGACCAGCCTGTGGCCTATGTCCCGGATGCGTCAAGAGCCGCCGGAGTTATCAGTAAATTATTGAATCCCGGCAGTAAAGAACAAGCCGCACAGGAACTGCTTGAAGAACATGAACGACGTAGAAAAGCTTATCATGATCGGAATAGCGAACGTAAATTACTGTCCCTTAAAAACGCACGCGAGAATCGAACACCTATTGACTGGAGTAATTGTGTGATTGACAAACCGGCTTTTCTCGGATTGAGAGATTTTGAAGTTGAAGTGGAAACCCTGATAGAGTATATCGACTGGACACCATTCTTTTACACTTGGGAAATGAAAGGGCGCTACCCCAAAATTCTTGCAGATCCAAAATTGGGAACAGAAGCCGGTAAACTATTTGAGGACGCCCAAACTCTTTTGAGAGATATTGTTGAAAACCGGAGATTTCAGCCAAAAGCCGTGATCGGTTTTTTCCCTGCAAACAGTGAAGGCGACGATATCCTGATTTACACCGATAAGTCCCGTAAAAAAGTTCAAACAACTTTTCACACTTTACGTCAACAAACAGCCAAAGCCGACGACAAACCGAATCAGGCCTTGTCCGACTTTATCGCACCCAAAGCTTCCGGACGCGCTGATTATCTGGGAGGATTTGCCCTGACCACAGGTGCGGAAGTGGAAGAGTTGGCAGGAAGTTTTGAAAAACAGCTTGACGACTACAATGCGATCCTCGTAAAAGCCGTCGGTGACCGTTTGGCCGAAGCGCTTGCCGAATACATGCACAAACAAGTACGAGATGAATGGGGTTATGGCCTTACAGAAAATCTGAAACTGGACGAATTGGTAGGCGAAAAGTACCGGGGAATTCGACCGGCTCCAGGCTATCCCGCTCAACCGGACCACACTGAAAAACTGATTCTGTTTGAATTGCTGGATGCCGAAAAACGCTGCGGAATTAAACTCACAGAAAGCTGCTCAATGTCTCCTGCCAGTTCAGTTTCCGGTATGTATTACGCCCATCCTGAGTCACGCTATTTTGCGGTGGGCAAGATTGACCGGGATCAAGTTGAAGACTATGCGGTGCGCAAAAATATGTCAGTTTCAGAAGTTGAACGCTGGCTGGCTCCTATTTTGGGTTATGATTCGCGCCAGTAATTTTAGCCGCTAAGTGCGCTAAGTATGATTCACGTTCGCAATTATTTTTGCCGCTAAGGACGCTAAGTTAAGGCTTAAGAAAAAGTTTTTCTTTTGTCATCCCGGACTTGATCCCGGATCCAGATCACCGATCAGCTTGAGTACAATATTTGAAACATTTCCCTTGTATTCCGGGTCTATGCTGCGCTTCGCCCGGAATGACAATGGAGAAGAATCGAAAGCGGCTAATCTCCATTTTTGAAAATACGATAACATGCACTTGATTGAGTTATACCAAAAACAGGATTTTGTTTATTCCATTGAGATTTTTCCCCCTAAAACAGAAAAGGGTATGGAAAAACTTAAAATAACTCTGGAAGCTTTCAGGAGTAGTGCACCTGATTATTTCTCTGTAACTTATGGAGCCGGCGGAACATCCCGTGAAAATACACATGAACTGTCAGCATACATTCAGCATGAATTGGACGTTCCGGCTATGGCGCATTTGACCTGTGTTTCACACACAGCAAAAGAAATAGACGATGTTTTGACAAAACTCAAAAATAGTAAAATCGAAAACATGATGGCACTGCGCGGCGATCCTACAGCAGGAACGGAGCGCTTTATTCAGCCCAAAGGAGGTTACCGTTATGCTGTTGAATTAATTACAGCTATTCGGGAACACAGTGATTTTGGTATAGGCGCAGCAGGTTATCCGGAAGGCCATGTGGAAAATCCGGACATAGACAATGACCGTAAACATCTGCACGAAAAAATTGCCACCGGAGCAGAATTTATTGTGACTCAGTTTTTTCTGGAAAACACTCATTTTTTACGTTGGCGGGACAAATTACACCATGAAGGTGCAAATGTGCCGTTAGTCGCCGGTATTCTTCCTCCATCAAATTGGAAGGCGACTAAACGTATGTCAAAAATGTGCTGTGTCAACATTCCGCAAGATTTGTCCGAATCCCTGATCAAATACGAAAACGAACCGCAAACTTCCAGAGAAATCGGTTTTGAGCATGTTGAACAGCAGATCGATGAACTACTCGCGGAAGGAGTGGAGGGAGTTCATCTTTACGCTCTCAACAGCCTTGAAACTGTAAAACGACTGGGACCAAAACTTAGAGACGCTGCCAGTACTTCTTCCAGTTTGCCCGCAGATTAATTTTTGCCCTTCCTTTTCGATTGTATTTTTCCTCAATTCTAATCAAAATAAAAAGTTTAGGTCATTAATTGAAGGCGTAAAAAGTTAAACTATCACAATTGTTTGTCATTCCCGCGAAAGCGGGAATCCAGGAGAAATCACTCAGAGTGAAACACGTAATATATGTAAAACTAATTTTAAGTCTAATATTTGATTCACTTTTAGTTATCTAAAATATAGTCGAGTAGATCAGCAAAGAGAAAAATTGTTTAAGCAGTAGAAATGTATCAAAGAAACGAAGCCCAACGAAA
>JYMV01015070.1_pt1 | contig 11281 bp, 10 predicted proteins | sample 338911 | NCBI WGS metagenome assembly JYMV01 (sample SAMN03354496, study PRJNA234377) | hydrothermal vent metagenome | biome: Deep sea; feature: Hydrothermal plumes at the Eastern Lau Spreading Center, Western Pacific Ocean; material: Seawater | place: Tonga | collected 2009 | depth 2000 m m
ATTTATTTTGGTCAATGTCATTTTTACTTGCGATAGATTTGAGAACATCTACATTTGGTTTATCATCTCGACTATTGCTATTGGTTCCCAAATCTGTTCCGCCTGTGGCTTTGAATATTAGATAATCATATTCATCTTCGCGAACAGCACATTGAAATTTTCCTGTGGTATCGGTAGTCGAGATGATAAAGAAAATAAGGATATATTGAAATCTATCGCAAGTAAAAATGACATTGACCAAAATAAATCTTTTATGGTTTCACCAGCTACCACCTTAGTAGTTCTTAGAGCCTCCCAAAGTGATTGGAATGTCTCAGAGGCAAAAGAGAGCATCGCAAAAGCTCTTGGAACAACCTCAGATAAGTTGTTTGATATTTCAGAGGGTGAGAAATATGGAACTATTGTGGCTAATATAGTCGATAGCTTAGGTAAAGATATAGATAGAGCTGAAATACTTTCCAAACTTTCTCAACAAGATGCTATATATTCAGATGATGGGAGTGTAATAAAAGAACTATTGCCTAAACTTGACCCATCTATTTCTGAAACAAATAGCGAAACCCTAGCTAACCTCATCGTTGAAAGTGTCAAAAAGCCGTCTGATGTAGTTGAAAAGGTCATTGACCAAGTAGCCGAGCAGATAGATGAAAATAGAACTATTACTAACGAGGTTGTAGAGAGTTATAAAACAATATTGGAAAATAATTTCACTCTATTAGATGATAAAGATGTTAGAAATCTTGTAAGTGATGCTGTTGTAAAAGGGGTTGCCGATATTAACAATAGCCTAGATGTAGCTTTGGCTATCAACCAAGTTTTAGAAAAATCAGAAGATAAAAAAGTTGCTATTTCAGTTCTTTCAGAGAATATAGAACAGGGTAATAACCTTATTGATATAGAAAGTATCATAAACCAAGTCCAAAGAACTATTGCAATGAGTAAATGTCAAGAAAATGAGATATTTGATGAAGATGAAGGCATATGTAAGGTAGCACAACAAAAAGTTCCAAAAGATGCTGTCAAGAGTCCTGAGGATATTCCAGCTTTACCTGACCAAGGAGCTAAGGTCATAGAAGAGAGTTCATTCCCTCAAATTCCATCTGAAAACGATTATAGCTCCAAAGAGGGGTTAGATACCCAACCAGGACAACCAGCTGATAACAACTATCCAAGCTACGAACAGAATTCAAGTAGAGACGACCAAACAACCCCTTACCAAACTAATTAGCCCCTCTTCCCCTCCCCCCTCTTCTTGGGGGCTTATTTCCAAAACATTTCTACCAATTTATATTAAAATATTCACATACTTTCACAATTTCTATTAAAAGGATAACTATGTCCAGAGTAAGAAAATCCCTATTTCCAGCAGCAGGATATGGAACTAGATTTTTACCAGCTACCAAATCGGTGCCAAAAGAGATGTTGCCCGTCAAAGATAGACCCCTAATCCATTATGGAGTAGAAGAGGCGATAGATGCAGGATTGACCGATGTAAATATTATCTTAGGTCGAGGAAAGGGGGCGATAGAGGACTATTTTGATAAAAACTACGAATTGGAGACAGAACTACAAAATAAGCCTAAGAAGTTGAAACTATTAGAACCTATCAACTCACTTATCCAAAAAGGAACTTTCACATTTCGACGACAGGGAGCTATGCGAGGGCTTGGAGATGCTATTTTCAAGGCTAAAAGTATGATTGGTGATGAACCTTTTGGAGTAGTCTTGGCTGATGATATATGTGATAACCCATCTGGTGATGGTGTGATGAAACAGATGGTAGATATTTATGAAAAATATCAATGTGCCATTGTTGCAGTTATGGAGGTTCCGCAGGAGAAAACAGAGAGTTACGGAGTGATTGCAGGTGATGAGGTTGAAGATGGTATTTTCAGAGTTAGCAACATGGTTGAAAAACCGAAACCAGAAGAAGCCCCAAGTAATCTCGCAATAATTGGTCGATATATTCTAATCCCTGAAATTTTCGATATTCTTGAAAAGACCGAACCGGGTGCAGGTGGAGAAATCCAAGTTACCGATGCACTTCAAGAGTTGGCAAAAGATGGAAAAGTGATAGCCTATAAGTTCAAAGGAAAACGGTTCGATTGTGGTAGTGTTGATGGATATATGGAGGCGATGAACTATTTTTATAACAAAAAATGAGAATTCTCCTCGTTAGGCTCACAGCTCTTGGAGATATTATCCACTCTTCTGCTGTTTTACAATTTATCAAAAGAGAGAGACCAGATATTGAAATAGATTGGTTAATAGAAGAGAGTTTTAGAGAAATATTGGAACACAATCCATATATCTCCACTCTCCACTCCATAAATTTGAAATCCCTCAAAGTAGATAGGAGTTGGAACAATATCCAGTCCCTCCTATCTCAAATAGATTCAATTTCCAAAAAGAACTACGATTTAGTTATAGACTTGCAGGGGCTGATAAAGTCTGCGATAGTCTCTCGGCTTATTTCAAAGAATACAGCCGGTTTTTCCTTCAATTCAGCCAAGGAGCGAATAGCTTCACTTCTATATAGACACCACTCCTATATCTCCTACTCTGAAAACAAGATTTGGAGAAATTTCAAATTGATAAATGATATTCTCAACCTCTCCATCTCTAAATCTGATATTCTTCACAAGTCCGCCCACCTATTTTTTCAAGATACCTCTATTTCAGCTAATGGAAAAATTATATTTGTGGTTGGCTCTTCTATGGAGCAGAAAAACTATCCAAAAGAGAAGTTTTTAGAAGTGGCAGAGATGTTGCAAAAGGATATATTGGTAGTTTGGGGGTCTCAACATGAGAGAGAGATAGGGGAGTGGCTATCCAATAGGTCTCAATATATATCCCTCGCTCCAAAGATGAACCTCGACCAGTTGAAATATTTTATCTCCACCTCATCGATAGTTATTGGAAACGATACAGGACCAACCCATATCGCTTGGGCTATGAATATCCCCTCTATTGTCCTCTTTGGACTGACTCCGATAGAACAGGCTTTTCAGACACCGATAAATAGAGTGATAAAGTCCTCTTCAAAGATAAACCATAGAAAGATAGATAAAAAAGACTACTCCATTAGAGAGATAGAACCAAAACAGATAGTAGATGAGGTTGATATAATATTTCAAAAACTGAAAGCGGGAAAAGATGGCAATAGAGAGAGTAAAAAAGGCGATAGAAGCTCTGAAACGGGGCGAAATCATCATTATGATAGATGATGAAGATAGAGAGAATGAGGGGGATTTGGTCTATGCTTCAACATTTAGCACCCCTGAAAAGGTAAATTTTTTAGCCACTTATGGAAAGGGGTTGATATGTGTTGCCCTGTCAGAAGAGATAGCCGAGAGGTTCGAACTTGTTCCTATGGTTTCTAAAAATACCTCATCGTATGAAACAGCCTTCACAATATCGGTAGATGCAAAAGAGGCTACTACTGGTATTTCAGCAATTGAGAGAGACATGACTATCAAGATATTAGCCGACCCATTGGGTAAGGCTGAGGATTTGGTTAGACCCGGACATATATTCCCCCTAATAGCGAAAAATGGCGGGACTTTAAGGAGAACGGGACATACTGAGGGTTCAGTAGATTTGTGTCGTCTTGCAGGACTTCAAGAGAGTGCCGTAATATGTGAAATTATGAAAGATGATGGAGAGATGGCAAGACGAAAAGACCTATTGGAGTTTGCAGAAAAATATAATTTGAGAGTTGTATATATTTCTGATATTGTTGAGTATAGATTACAAAATGAGAGGCTAATATCTCTTATGGAACAGAATGAGATAGAGATGTTTGGAGTTCGAGTAAAGAGATACCTATTTAAAGACCATCTCAACCGCCTCCATACTGCTATCCAATTCTACTCTAAACACTCGATAGCAAATGTGAAATTTCACCATGTCGGCTTAGATGTAGATTTGCTAACCAATAGTAAAAAATATAGTTCATTGGTAAGGTCTATCGAATATCTAAAACAGAATGGAGGGGTATTGGTCTTTTTAGATTCTTCCAATCCACAAGAGAACAATATTAGAGAATTTGGAATAGGGGCTCAGATTTTGAAAGAGTTGGGGGTCAATCAGATACGACTAATCACATCACAATCGAAAGAGATAGGGTTTATAGGTATCCACGGATTTAGTTTAGATGTAGTAGAAGAGATAGCTATTTAATGTAAAATTTCATTACTTTGAAAATTTGAGGTTATAGATAGATGAAAGGTATTCCAGCAGGTAAGTATGTCCCTTACCCACAAGTAGATTTGCCCGATAGAACTTGGGTAAATAAGAGAATAGAGAAAGCTCCTATATGGTGTAGTGTCGATTTGAGAGATGGAAATCAGGCTCTAATCAACCCTATGGATTTGAGAAAAAAATTGAAACTTTACAATTTACTATTAGACATAGGATTCAAAGAGATTGAGGTTGGATTTCCATCAGCATCAGCCACTGAATTCAAATTCACTCGGAAATTGATTGAAGATGACCTAATCCCTGATGATGTAACTATTCAAGTTCTCGTTCAGGCGAGAGAACACCTCATCAAAAAGACTTTCGAAGCACTTCAAGGAGCAGAACAGGCAATAGTCCATCTCTATAATTCAACTTCTGTTGCCCAGAGAAAAATTGTATTTAAAAAGAGTAAAGAGGAAATAATAAATATAGCCCTCTATGGAGTAGATTTGATAAAGAGAGAGGCTGAGAAGTTCGATGGTGAAATTGTGCTGGAATACTCACCTGAAAGCTTTACAGGGACTGAATTGGAATTTGCCAAAGAGATTTGTAATCGAGTTATTGAAAGGTGGGGAGTTTCTGAAAATAGAAAGATGATTATCAACTTACCAGCTACGGTTGAGATGGCAACTCCCAATATATATGCCGACCAGATAGAGTGGATGGGTAGAAACTTAGTAGAGAGGGAAAATATCATTATCTCTGTTCATGCCCATAACGATAGAGGGACAAGCATCGCAGCAACAGAGTTGGCACTACTTGCAGGAGCTGATAGAGTTGAAGGAACTCTATTGGGAAATGGAGAGAGGACTGGAAATGTCGATATTCTTACCCTCGCCCTAAATATGACAACCCAAGGGGTAGATTCCAAATTGGACTTTTCCAATCTTGATAGGGTTCAGGAGGTGGTTGAAGAGGTTACAGAAATTGAAACCCATGTCCGACATCCATATATAGGCAAACTCGTATATACCGCTTTTTCAGGTTCGCATCAAGATGCGATAAATAAGGGGCTTAGATACCAAAAGATGAAAGATGATCCATTATGGGAAGTTCCATATCTTCCAATCGACCCAAGTGATGTTGGTCGAACCTATGAAGATATTATTAGAATAAATTCTCAATCTGGTAAAGGTGGAGTGGCTTTCATCTTAGAACAGAAATTTGGCTTCAAACTACCTAAGGAGATGCACCCAGAAGTGGGACGAATTATCCAGAAAAAGAGCGATGAGGTTGAGAGAGAGCTATCACCTGAGGAGATATTTGAAGAGTTTGAAAAACATTACTTGAAGATTGAAAAACCGGTATTTGAGTTTGTCAATTTCAAAAGAAAACAGAAAAAAGATGGCGGAGTGAAGTGTCAATTAGAATTCAAATATCGCAACAAGCTCTATTGTGTTAAAGAGAAGGGGAATGGTATTTTAGATGCTTCAACTAAGGCGATAAAATCGGTAGTTCCTTACCAATTCGATATTATCTCATTTTACGAACACTCTAAGGGGAGTGGTTCAGAAGCGGTTGCAGTGGCTTATGTTCAGATAGAGACGGAAAATTTTGATAGGAGATTTGGAGTTGGTATCGATACCGATACAACTAAGGCATCTATAAAGGCGATATTTTCAGCACTAAATAGGATTGATATAGAGTAGATAGGATTTGAAATATTTCTCTCTTTTTTCTGTTTTCCTCTTCTCTCTGCTTTGGTCGGCTAAGATAGAAAAGCTGAATTGGGGAGAGAGTATTAGTTTTACAGAGTTTCTCCAAAACAACCATCTGCCTACAAATCTCTACTACGATGCTGATGATGAGACAAAAAAGAACATGGAGGATATTCAGGCAGGTAGTGATTACTATCTATTAACCGATGAGAATTCCTCCATTTTGCAGGTGCTAATCCCTATTTCAGAAGAGTTACAGATACATATCTACAAAAGGAGGGGTAAATATTATTTGGAAAGTATCCCTATTGAATATATCAAACAAAAAAGGGATTTTGTAGTTAGGATAACTGGTAGCTCTGTATTCAATGATATTAAGAAAGTTACCAATTACGGTAGGGTTGCAGAATATTTCGTTCAGATTTTCAAAAATAGAGTTGATTTCAATAGAGAGATATACAAACATAGTATTATGGCTATGATTTACTATCAAAAATTCCGTTTAGGATTGCATTTTGGTGGAGTTGAATTGGAAATAGCGATGCTCCAAACTGGGCGGAAAAAGAAGTATGTTTTAGGGTTTGAAGGGGTAAATTACGATATTGAGGGTAAGAGAATAGAGAAAAATAGACTTATTCGCCCTCTCCAAAATGTGAAATATTGGATTTCTTCAAAATTTACTAAACGACGATGGCACCCTATTTTGAAAAAATATAGAGCCCATCTAGGGGTAGATTATGCAGCTCCAACTGGCACCCCTGTATATGCTACTACTGATGGAAAAATTGTATTTGCCGGTTGGAGTAGAGGATATGGGAAAACGGTCAAAATTCAACATGGAGGAGGATACCTATCTCTCTATGCTCATATGAGTAAGATTGTAAAAGGGGTAAAAATTGGTAGCTATGTTAAGCAGGGGGAAAAGATAGGAGAGGTTGGTTCTACTGGTCTCTCAACAGGTCCCCACCTTCACTTTGGACTATACCACAATGGAGTGGCTATCGACCCTGAAAAGGTTGTAGCGATAAAAATTCGTAGTTCTGTTCCGGAAAATAGGAAAAAAGAGTTTTTCAGATTTCGAGATAGGGCAGTAGAGGAGTTGCAAATCCTCCTAAGAGACTTCAAAGATGGAAAGTATCACAACCAGCCTTATGAAAGATACAAGCTCTATTGTGAAGCCTCTATTTCCAATATCTCTCCTGATATATCTTACTACGAAAACAATATTTCCAATTTGGAAAACTCGGAAAAGATAGAGGACAATAGCTCTGTTGTAGAAGATAGCGAGATTCAGAAGGTAATAGAGGAGTATTTCCAGAGCAAGAGATTACACCTCTATATCCCTCCTGGGTCTGACGAGTTTGAACTTTCAGAGGAGTATATGGAGTATTAGAATATATACCCAATCTCCTCCAATGATTTTTTATGTTTAGACCACCCTTTTTTAACAGATACAAATAGTTCTAAATATACCTGTCTCTCTATAAATTTCTCTATCTTCTTTCTGGCACTCTTTCCAATTCTCTTGATAGTTCGCCCCTTCTCTCCAACTATTACCATTTTCTGGCTTCTCTTTTCTACTATTATCGTTCCATATATCTTCTCTATCTCTCCGCCCTCTTCTATTTTGTCAATCACTACATCACTTTCATACGGTATCTCTCCGCTTGTCTCTTCAAAGATAGCTTCACGGATAAACTCCCTATATATGTCTCTAATATATTCCGTTGTCAATTCCTCAGGGTCGTAGAGATATGGACTATCGGGGAGATATTTCACAATCGAAGAGAGGAGAGCATCTCTATTTACCCCCTTTCTGGCTGATATAGGAATAAGTTCTAAGAACTTATCACTATATTTCTGATATTCAGCTATTTTCTCTAAAACCTTACCACTCTCAACCTCATCGATTTTGGTCAAAGCTAGAATATGGGGACGATTAGAGAGCTGTAAAAACTTCTCATAGTTATCCAACTTATCATAAACAGGGGCTAGGAATATGATGAGGTCGCAGTCCCCAATAGCTTTCAAAGCCTCCTCTAACATGAACTGGTTGAGTAGCCTCTCTCGCTCGTGAAGCCCTGGGGTATCTACCAATATGATTTGGTGGTTCTGATACATGACGATACCATTTATCCTCTTGCGGGTAGCATTAGCCTTATGTGAGACAATAGCTATCTTTTCACCTAATAGCCAATTTAGTAGAGTGCTTTTTCCAGCATTGGGACGACCTACAAGGGCTACAAACCCTGCTTTTGTTTGCTCCATCTACATTCTCTCTTTTGCTTCAATACCGAGAAGTTTTAGCCCTTTTCTGATAGAAGAAGCTACAACCCAAGAGAGTTTTAAAAGTAGTTTTTCGTTTGGTGTTTCAATAATAGGAGTAGTGTTATAGAAACTATGGAAATCAGAAGCTAAGCTATATAGGTAATCGGTAAGCTTTTGAGTTTCTCGACTGTTGAAAGTCTCTTCTAAAATATCTAATAGTCGTAGAGAGTTGAATAGTAAATCTTTCTCTCTCTCTCCTAAATTGGAAAACTGAACTGCCAAAATCTCATCTTTCGAATATTGACTCTTTCTAAAAAGTGAATGGATTCGAGCATGAGCATAGTTGATATAGTAGATAGGGTTTGAACTATCCTGCTTAGATAGGTCTGAAATATCGAACTCCAAAGAAATATCTGGTCGCTTAGAGGCGAATATGAATCGTAGAGCATCTGAACCCACCTCATCTACAACATCTCTCATAAGAATGAAATTACCAGCCCGTTTGCTCATTTTGTAAGGCTCTCCATCTTTGAGAAGAGCCACCATCTGAGTTAGTAATATTTCCAACTTTTTGGAATCGAATCCTAGAAACTCGATAGCCGATTGAACCCGTTTAATATATCCGTGGTGGTCAGCTCCCCATATATTGATATATCTATCATATCCCCGCTCAAATTTGTCCATATGGTAGATAATATCACCTGCAAGATAGGTTGGCATTCCATTATCACGAACCACCACCCTATCTTTTTCATCTCCAAATTGGGTTGATTTCAACCAAATTTTTCCATCTTTTTCGTATGCTCCGCCCCGTTCTCGAATTCGTTCTAATGCAGTTTCCCAATTGGAGTAGAGCGACTTTTCAGAGACAAAATTATCAAACTCTATCCCGATAGATGAGAGATTGGATTTTATCTCCTCCATCATCTTGTCTTTACCCCAATCAGAAAGTTTGGATATATCTTCTTTTGTAAAAATATCTTCTCCAAACTCTCGATATGCTTCACGGGCTAAATCTACAATATAGTCCCCTCTGTAATACTCTTCTGGTTCTTCCATCTCTCGATTTAGGATATTGGTTACACCAGCATAGTAGATAGATAGCCCCAATAGCTCTATCTGTCGCCCTGCATCGTTGATATAGTATTCACTATCTATCTGATATCCTAAGGCTCGTCCAACTCTCAATAAGGTATCTCCATAGACTGCACCCCTTGCATGTCCAATATGGAGAGGACCAGTAGGATTAGCACTCACAAACTCTAATAGAATCTTCTCTCTTTTCTCTGAAACCACCTCATCACTATTTACAAACTTATCAGCTTCACTATTGAGAAAATCATCACTTAGATAGAAATTTATATACCCCTTCACAGCCTCAACTTTGGAGAACTGGGGCAGGTTGCTCAACTCTTGTGAAAGCTCCTCAGCAATTACCATAGGAGATTTTCTAAGCTCCTTAGCCATAGAGAAAGCAACAGGAGTTGCAAAGTGTCCAAATCTCTTATCTTTCGGTCTCTCTAAGACAATAGAGCGATTTAGTTCTTTTTCAATAATACTTTTAACAATATTTTTCATTAAAACAGTTCCTAATATGGATTTTGAGATAGATATATTATAAAAAAGAGAGCCAATCGATAGGTATCGACCTGGCTCGATGAGGTAGAAAAATTAGGATTCTTTTGTGTTTGTAGTATTGGTATTGGTAGTAGTATTTGCAGTAGTTGTAGTAGTGTTCGTAGTATTTGTATTATTAGCTATTTCAGGCTTAGCACCTTCATCATCTTTAACTGCTTGTTTGAAATTTTTGATACCCGCTCCAATACCTTTCATCAATTCAGGTATCTTTTTTCCTCCAAAAATCAGGACAACAATTCCCAAAATTACAACTAATTCAAAACCGCCCGGCATTCCCATACTCCTATCCTTTTAATAGTTGGCTACTCTGCATAGAGCCAAATTCTTTTTTCCACTCTTTTTGATTCCAGCTTTCTAATTTGGAAATCTTTTTCATCAAATAGTCGAAATCTTCTGGTAGTAGTGCTTGGTCTCCATCTGATAATGCACAACTTGGACAAGGATGAACCTCTACAATCATTCCATCAGCTCCAATTGCCATACCAGCATATCCCAATGCACTTACAAACTCCCTTTTACCTGCTGAATGTGAAGGGTCGATAATTACAGGTAGATGGGTCAATTTTTGAAGATAAGGAACCAATCCAACATCTAAGGTATTTCTCATAGCAGTCTCATAGCTTCTAGTTCCTCGAAGGGCTAATATCACATCGTTCAATCCACCACTCATCACATACTCAGCAGACATCAAATGCTCTTTTACCGTTGAAGCGATACCATTTTTCAAAATTACAGGTTTCCCGAGTTTCCCTATCTCTTTTAGGAGGGCGAAATTTTGCATATTTCTCGCACCAATCTGAATCACATCAGCATATTGATAGACCAAATCTATATCTTTCTCACTTAACAACTCGGTTACTATCGGTAATCCGGTCTCTTTTCGAGCCTCAACGAGCATTTTTAGCCCCTCTTCCCCTTTTCCTTGGAAAGAGTATGGACTAGTTCGAGGTTTGAAAGCTCCACCTCGTAGCATCGTTGCCCCAGCCTCTTTAACCGCTTTTGCTACCAATATCAGATTTTCATAGGTATCAACTGAGCAAGGACCGGCAATAATAGCTTTATGTCCTCCTCCAATCTTGACCCCTTGAACATCTATTACGGTATCTTCTGGGTGGAATTCTCGACTCGCTTTTTTGTATGGAGCTGAAACCTCTAAGACTTTTTCAACTCCCGGCAATGTATGCAATGGTTTTCCTGCCAAATCCTGTTTATCTCCTATAATTCCTATTACTACCTGATATTCCCCTTTGGAAATACTTACATCGTGTCCCCAAGTTTTTATCTGTTGAGCTGTTTTGTCTATCTCTTCTTGGGTTGCTCCACTTTTCATCACTAATATCATTGTCTCTAACTATCCTTTTTCAATAGAAGAGTTATCCACTCATTTTTTATAATTTTATCTAATATCGTAAATTGAGGGAAAAAGTCTAAAACTCTCTTCTCTTTTCCGACCAAAATACCAGATAACACCAAAC
>JYMV01022990.1_pt1 | contig 11281 bp, 10 predicted proteins | sample 338911 | NCBI WGS metagenome assembly JYMV01 (sample SAMN03354496, study PRJNA234377) | hydrothermal vent metagenome | biome: Deep sea; feature: Hydrothermal plumes at the Eastern Lau Spreading Center, Western Pacific Ocean; material: Seawater | place: Tonga | collected 2009 | depth 2000 m m
CGGAAAAAAAGAAAATTTTGTAGTTAATCTCTCCACGTCTCTTGCCTTGGAAAAATTAGCCGAATCCAAAAACAGTTCTGTGGTTCGATCCGCTGTGGGTGAGATCAATGTGGTGAATAAAATGAATGAGATCGGTTCTGATCTTGGCGGAGAAGGAAACGGGGGTGTCATTTTGCGAGAATGCCATTTGGGTCGGGATTCACTTGTGGCAGTTACCATGGTATTAAATCGTATGTCTCAATCGAATAAATCGTTAAGTGCAATACATGAATCTTTACCCCAATTTGAAATTGTAAAAGATAAGGTAAGCCTAGAAGGTATAGATCCGGAAGAGTTAATCAATAAAGTGAGCGGATTATTTAATGATGCAGAAAAAAATACGCTGGATGGTGTAAAGTTCACTTGGGATAATAAATGGGTTCATTTACGAAAATCAAATACGGAACCCATTATGCGGATCTATGCAGAAGCACATACGACCAAGGATGCTCAAGAACTGGTTAAACAGGTCAGATCTTGTTTATAAGAAGAACATCCAATATAGAAAAATTTGATATAAATTAGATGCAACAGAAGAAATCTTATGTTTCTAGATAAACTATTATATGCCAAACCGATTGATCAAATAGGTGCACAAGAGCGAGTGACTCGTCTTTTTTCAAGGAGCATTAAAAAAGATTCCAAAGTTCAAGCCTTGCATCTGGCATTAAGTATGATTGACCTGACAACGCTTGAAGGAAAAGATTCTCCCGGAAAGGTAAAACAACTTTGTTATAAGGCATCACATTTGCACGATTCTTTCCCCGGTTTACCCAATGTTGCGGCTATTTGTGTTTATCCAACTATGGTGGCAATTGCAAAAAAAGCATTGGCAGGTACTGGAATCAAGGTGGCATCAGTGGCAACCGCATTTCCCAGTGGAATGGCAGATATGCATGCCAAACTGGATGAGGTGAAATCCGTCATAGATGCAGGTGCGGATGAAGTGGATATGGTCATTTCCCGCGGGAAATTTCTACGGGGTGATTATCAATATGTATCAGATGAAATTGCCCAGGTTAAAGATGCCTGTGGGGAGACTCATTTAAAAGTGATTTTGGAAACGGGTGAATTGGTCACGTTAGATAATGTGCGGCTTGCCAGTGATATTGCCATGGAATCCGGCGCTGATTTTATAAAAACATCCACTGGAAAAATTTCTCCAGCAGCCACACCGCCTGTTGTGTTAACTATGCTTGAAGCCATTCGTGATTTTCAAACAAAGACTGGAAAAAAAATTGGCATGAAGCCAGCCGGTGGTATTGGTCAAGCCAAGCAGGCAATCCAATATTTAGTTATGATTAAAGAAACACTCGGACATGATTGGCTTTCACCAGACTTATTCCGGTTTGGGGCAAGTTCATTGGCGAATGATGTGTTGATGCAAATTGTGAAACAAACCACAGGTCAATATCAATCTAAAGATTATTTTTCTATCGATTAGGAAAAAATATAAATATGAATAAAGCACAAACTTGGGAGTACAGTCCGGCACCGGAAAGCACTGACCATATTCAATTAAAAGACCGCTATGATCTATTTATTAATGGCGAATTTGTCCCCGGTGTTGAAGGGAGATATTTCGATACTATCAATCCATCCAACGAGGAAAAAATAGCTGAGGTGGCAGAAGCTGGAAAAGCAGATATTGATAAAGCAGTATCTTCTGCCAGAAAAGCATACGATAAAACATGGTCCAAAATGCCGCCAAAAGAACGGGGGAAATATATATTTCGTATTGCCCGTTTGGTTCAGGAAAGTGCCCGGGAATTTTCTGTTATTGAATCAATGGACGGTGGAAAACCGATTCGTGAATCTCGAGACATAGATGTTCCATTATCATCTGCACATTTTTTCTATTATGCAGGCTGGGCGGATAAATTAGAATATGCTTTCCCGGGAAGAACGGCAAATCCTTTGGGTGTGGCGGGACAAATTATTCCCTGGAATTTTCCATTATTGATGGCAGCCTGGAAATTGGCTCCGGCACTAGCAACGGGAAATACACTTGTTTTAAAACCGGCGGAAACAACTCCGCTTACAGCGATGAAATTGGCAGAGGTTATTCAGGAAGCAGATTTACCACCCGGTGTGGTTAATATTGTTAATGGCGCCGGTGAAACGGGAAAGTTTTTGGTGAATCATGGAGATATAGATAAAATTGCATTCACGGGCAGTACGGAAGTTGGGAAATACATTATGAAATCCGTGGCCGGTTCCGGTAAAAAATACACGCTGGAACTGGGCGGAAAAGCTGCCAATATTATTTTTGAAGATGCAGCGATTGATCAAGCAGTTGAGGGTATCGTTAATGCTATCTTTTTTAACCAGGGACATGTTTGCTGTGCAGGATCACGATTATACGTACAGGAAGGCGTAGCAGAGGAAGTAATATCAAAACTCCAAAAACGGATGGAGTCCTTAATCGTCGGGGATCCTTTAGATAAAAATACAGACATCGGCGCAATCAATTCCAAAATGCAACTCAATAAGATTAAAAAGTATGTAAAACTTGGAAAAGACGAAGGGGGCACAATTTATCAGTCATCCTGCCCGCTCCCGGAAAAGGGGTATTGGTTTGCACCCACAATATTTACAGATGTGAGCCAATCCAATCGTATTGTTCAGGAAGAAATATTTGGTCCCGTATTGGCGATTCAAACTTTCCGAACGGTGGACGAGGTAATTTTAAAAGCAAATAATTCACCCTATGGTTTATCCGGCGGCTTGTGGACAGATAAGGGTTCTAAAATTTTCAAAGTAACACAAGACATTCGTGCCGGTGTAATTTGGGCAAATACCTTTAATAAATTTGATCCTGCATCTCCTTTTGGTGGTTACAAAGAAAGTGGCGTGGGCAGTGAAGGAGGCATTGAAGGCTTATCCGGTTACGTGAATTTGGTTTAATTGGTTTGCCGCGAAGAACGCCAAGAACCACCAAGGTAAAAAAATAGGATTGCTTAAAAATAGAGAAATGAAATGAGTAAAAGAATAGATATCCAAAAAACATATAAACTTTTCATTGGCGGGAAATTCCCTAGAACGGAATCGGGGCGATATATAAAATGGACTGACGTCAAAGAGACAACAGTTGTAAACATTTGCCGTGGATCACGGAAGGATTTTCGCAATGCCATGGTTTCGGCGAGGGGCGCTGTTTCTGGGTGGTCTTCCCGCACGGCTTATAATCGCGCTCAGATTTTGTACAGGATTGGCGAAATGCTTGAAGGTCGAAAAGACCAGTTTATGGCGGAACTCACCCTACAAGGTTTGAGCAAAAAACAGGCTGAAAATGAAATTAGTCAATCCATTGATCGACTCATTTATTATGCCGGTTGGGCGGACAAATTTCAGCAAGTCTTTAGTCGAGTGAATCCTGTTTCACTTCCTTATTTTAATTTTACGGTACCGGAAGCCACAGGTGTCGTGGCTGCCATTGCCCCAGATGATTCTTCACTCCTGGGTTTGGTTTCCATTATTGCGCCCGTTATCGCCGGTGGGAATTCCATTGTTATTTTGGCTTCGGAATCATTCCCGCTTTGTTCAATCACATTTGCAGAAGTACTTCATTCGTCCGATGTTCCTGATGGTGTTGTGAATATTTTGACCGGATACCGCAATGAACTTATAGAGCATTTCTCATCTCACATGGATGTGAATGCCATTATTTATTGTGGCGATAATTCGGATGATAAAAAATTGGTTGAAACAAATGCTGCATTAAATGTGAAACATGTGATCCATTTCCCAAATCAGGATTGGGCGAAAAATTTACACCAAAGTCCTTACCATATTTTAAAATGCCAAGAGACCAAAACAACCTGGCATCCCATTGGGGTTTGATTGATGGCACATAATAAAGCTGTAGAAATAATCCGTTCTAAATCAGAAGGAAGACACCCCAAAATAGGCATTATTTTAGGATCGGGATTAGGTCCTTTTGCTGAAAGTATAAATAATAAAATCACTTTTTCATATAAAGATCTTCCCGGATTCCCAGATGCCGGTGTAAAAGGTCATGCAGGGCAGCTTATCCTGGGCAAAATAAATGGGACTGAAGTTGTAGTTCTGCAAGGTCGTGCCCATTATTACGAATCGGGCAAACCGGATGTAATGAGAACGCCAGTTGAAACATTAAAAGAGTTGGGCTGTAAAACGCTATTACTTACCAACGCGGCAGGGAGCCTTCTACCGGAAGCACAACCGGGAAGTGTCATGATGTTGACCGATCATATAAATTTTACCGGCGTGAATCCATTATTTGACGAAACGGAGACATCCCGTTTTGTAGATATGGGTGATGCGTATGATCTATCCTTATGTGAACAATTTAGAAATGCGGCAAAAACAAAAAATATCACATTACACGAGGGTGTTTATATTTGGTTTTGCGGACCCAGTTTTGAAACACCTGCCGAAATTCGAGCTGCGAAAATATTGGGTGCCGATGCGGTGGGAATGTCCACTGTACCCGAAGTGATTCTTGCTCGATTTTATGGATTAAAAGTTGCTGCGCTGTCTATTATTACGAATATGGCTGCAGGCATGAGTGATGAAGATTTGAGTCATGCCCAAACAATGGAAAATGCAGCCATGGGTGCAAATGATCTACAAGGCCTTTTGGGTGAATTTCTTTTAAACTATGAAACAACATAATTATTCAAACGGCATTTTGACAAGCTCAATAACCGTTTGTTGAGCCTGTCGAAACAAACATAATTACTCCATTATAGAATAACCATGCTTCCCCAGGAAATCATAAGAAAAAAACGAGATGGGCACCCATTAAGCGATTCTGAAATTCAATATTATATTGAAGGCATTGCCAATGGTTCTGTTTCTGAAAGCCATATAGCCGCTTTTTGTATGGCGGTTATTTTTAAAGGCATGTCGGTTGAAGAAACATTTTCTCTCACAGACCAAATGGTGAAATCGGGAGATAAGCTAAACTGGAAAGATTTGGATGGTCCCGTGGTTGATAAGCATTCCACCGGCGGTGTGGGAGATAAGGTTAGTCTCATGTTGGCGCCTATTGTGGCATCCTGTGGAATTTATAATCCCATGATCTCCGGCCGCGGGCTCGGTCACACCGGCGGAACGCTGGACAAATTAGAATCCATCCCTGAATACAATACCACGCCGGATAATTCGCTTTTTCATCATGTTGTAAAAAATGTTGGCTGCGCCATTATTGGTCAAACAGCAAATTTGGCTCCTGCGGATAAAGTGATCTATGGCGTTCGCGATGTAACAGCCACCGTAGAATCTGTCCCTTTAATTACAGCATCGATACTTTCGAAAAAAGTTGCGGCAGGATTAGATGGATTGGTCATGGATATTAAAACGGGGAATGGTGCCTTTGCAGAAAACTTGGATTTTGCAAGAAATGTGGGAAACAGCATCATTCAAGTGGCGAAACAATTTGGAATGAAATCGTCTGCAATGATTACGGATATGAATCAACCCCTTGGCGATACCATCGGGAATGCGTTAGAAATAAAAGAACTCATTGATTACTTAACCGGTGTGCGACAGGAATCCAGATTGCACGAAGTGGTTTTGGCCTTGGCAGCCGAAATGTTGGTGGTTGCTGGATTGGTAGATTCAACCGATGAGGGCATTCAAAAAGCAAAAGATGTTTTGGATAATGGTCATGCAGCGGAAACATTTGAAAAAATGGTTTCTGAATTAGGCGGACTTAACGACATTTTAAAAAACTCCGATTCTCATTTTAAATCTGCATCTGTGGTAAAACCCATCCCGGCAAGCCAATCCGGATATGTTTCTGAAATTGACACTCGGGCTGTAGGGCTGGCAGTGGTGGAACTGGGCGGTGGACGTAAAAAAGCCAGTGACTCCATTGACCATAGTGTAGGATTCACTCACGTTTTAGGATTGGGAGAAAAAGTTGAAGCGGGGCAAGCTTTGGGTTACGTTCACGCACAAAATGAAGATCAGGCAAATTTGTCAATTCAATTGGTGAATGATGCCTACTCTATTTCGGATTCTTCATTTTTACAAACACCCACAATTATTGAATATTTAAAATAATTTTTCCTTCCCAAAAATAATATGAATGAACCAAATAAAATAAAACGTGGCGTTGATCTTGAACTCCAAATTGAATCTTTAGCCTACGGCGGCATGGGATTGGCCCGCAAAGATGATTTTGTCATTTTTGTTAAAGGTGGGATTCCAGGCCAAAAAGTGAATGCTCGGATCTATAAAAAGAAAAAGGGATATGCCGAAGCAAGAGTGCAGCATGTGATTACAGAATCACCTAATGCGGTGGAAGCGCCTTGCGACCATTTTGGAACCTGTGGAGGGTGCAAGACCCAAAATCTATCTTATGATGAACAATTGAACCAAAAATCTAATCAGGTGGAAGATGCATTTCATCGTTTGGGTGGATTTCAAGATTTTAAACTGGATCACATCGTTGGAGCAGATCCTGTTTTTAATTATCGTAATAAGATGGAATTCACATTCTCTCCTCATCGCTGGGTATTAGATACGGAGCCGGAAGGCGTGGATAGATCTTTTGCCGTGGGTCTCCATATACCGGGACGGTACGATAAAATTTTAGATATTAATGAGTGTCATATTCAGCCCACCATCGGGAATAAAATTATGAAAGTGGCCAGAGAAGTTTGTTTGGCTCATCCGGATTTAAAACCTTACGACCCAAAAACACATATTGGATTTCTTCGATTTTTAATGCTCCGCTTTGGCGTGAATACGAATCAAATCATGGTGAATCTTGTTACGGCTTATGACGATTTAAATAAATTATCACCCCTGATCGATGCGCTCTTAGAACAAGTACCGGAGATCACATCCATGGTGAATAATGTAAACACCCGGAAAGCGGATGTGGCTTTTGGTGAATTTGAAACGTTGGTATATGGCGAACCTTTTATTCAAGAAAATTTGGGTGATTTAACTTTTGAAATATCCGCTAATTCATTTTTCCAAACCAATACCACTCAAGGAAAACATCTCTATGATGAAGTTGTAAAAGCGGCGGGACTCACAGGGAAAGAAGTGGTATTTGATCTGTATTGTGGGACCGGAACCATTGGACTTTATTTAGCTAAACAAGCGAAGGAAGTCTATGGTTTTGAAGTGATTCGATCTGCTTTGGAAGACGCGGAGAAGAATGCTGTACAGAATGAAATTACCAATGCCATTTTCTTAAAAGCGAATTTGGATACGTTCTTTAAATCGGGACAATTACCTCGAAGAATCCCAAAACCGGATGTGGTGATTGTGGATCCGCCACGGGCAGGAATGCACCCGGACATGACCAACTATTTACACAAATTCAAAGCAAAGAAAATTGTGTATGTCTCTTGTAATCCAACCACCCAAGCCAGAGATGCGAAAGTGTTGGCAGAGAAAGGATTCGAAATAAAGTCGGCAGTCATGGTAGATATGTTCCCACATACACCGCATATTGAGACTGTGGTGTTATTTCAAAAGTAGTTTTAAACACGGAGTGCACAAAGTATTCCATGTAAAAGTTCTTTGTGGTCTCTGTGCCCTTTGTGTTTGAATTATTTTCGGAGTAAAGCTTTTGAAAAACGAGAATTGGGTATATCTACATCAAAGGCAATTTCGTCAATGATCCATTCTGTTCCTTTGCTGTTTCGTTTGAGTTCATCCTTAAAAATAAACCGGGAAGGAAACCATCGTCCCTGCACCTTTTTGATGCCATCCATGGTGGATGTTTTTAACAACTTTCCACTTTTGGCATAGAGTTCTTCCTTCATGGGTAATAGGTATTCCTTATCGATCCACCCTTTTACTTTTGCTTCAAGAAGCATAATCCAATGATCTCGCCCATCAATTTCCACAGACCTTTCCAATGTTGCTTCGTAGAGTTCAGTCAGGGGGCGATCTTCCATCATATCGTTATAAGACATATCCGAACCCATAACAGACTGACGAAGCATGTGTCCAGAGATCTGGATGACTCGATCCGTCTGGGGAGAATAGGTCCAGAGTTTATCATCCAGTTTCAGCATTTTTGTACCCGCTTCTCGGGGTGGCGATAAATATTCTGTAAAGGCTAGATCGGTTCCAACCACCCAATTCCGAGATTCAATAGTTCGGGAAGAACGGCGTCCATGAACAACCATTTTACTCGTAATTACGCGGTTTTTTGCATTCAGATTGTTATCCATTGCTTGGATGATTTCTCCAACAGTCATACCACCCTGCCCAAATATAAAAGATAGAGTTAACCCTGAAATAATGATTCGTTCTAACATCTCCTTTTTCCTCATTCCTAATCCTTAATCCGAACTCTTAATCTAAATTAGGTTTCAAGTTCCTTAAAGAGTTGTGCCATTTCCCGTTTGTAAATAGCGCGCCCGGCTATCATAGTACCCAAAACCGTGGCCAAGACACCGGGGATAAAACCGATATAGTAAAGTTCCGGTGTTACTTGGGCGTAGAAAACGTTGGACATAATAATATCCGTTGATGCCAGCCCTTCCATTGCCTCCGAATAATCCAAACCCACTTCCTGCATATAGTAGGTAATGCCGAGCCCCATGGCCGTGCCGATAACGGTTCCAATGAAGCCGATGATGACTGACTCCACGATCATAGAACGATAGACTTGACCTTTCGATTCACCCATGGCAAGGCGCATACCAATCTCTCCGTAGCGACGCAGACCATTCATAAGCCCCATGTTCCATAATACTATCATGACAATAACCAGGAAAATGACCAGCATAATGGCCATAGCAGCATTACTGAAATCTACCATGGTTCCCATCTGGTTGGCGTCTCGGAGGGCCATCATGATCGGGCTGAAAATATCGGTACTATCACTGTTATTTTCATTATACTGCTGGCGCAGGGCAACCGTCGCTTCGTCTTCATAAATAAGTGATTCAGTAAAACCCAGGATTTCCGAAGCAGCATTTTCCATATCCAACGCCATACGAGCGCCTTCGATATCAACCAGCATCATCTGTTTATCCACCGGGCCCAAATTCAATTTAAAAGTACCGACAACGATAAAGTTGTAGGTGGTAAAGGCATTGTACATGGTAGATCCGATTAAGGTAACAGTTTCACCTAAAGAGAGTCCCAGGCGATCAGCCAATTTGGTGCTGAGCAACACTTCATTCGGAATTTCCGGCAGCCTTCCATCCACCAAGCGGCGTTTAAGTTTCCAGATTTCAATTTGCCGTGATTCCATTGAAAGTAAATCGATTCCCAAGGCGATGACTGGACCCTGTGATCGGGTTTCACCCTTTTCGTCGGGTACATCCAAAAGTCCACCAAAGGTGATTCGTGGTGTCCAGAAATAATCTGAGTAATCTTTGTTCAGTCCCTGTATAAGCTGGTCTGTTTCCAACAGGGCCAAGTCATTGGGGAGAAGTTGGTTTTCTTCTTTATAGGCCCTAGTCATGACCTTCACGTGGCCTGTGGATACCACGGCGGAATCAAGAAACATGCTATTCATAATTCCGGTGAGAAATCCCTGAAAGAAAATAATCATAGCTACAGTCAATGTGACCACAAGAACCGGAAAGACACTCCTGGTTCGATCCCGAAGTATTCCTTTGGTTAAAAATCTGATCATAAAGTCACTTTTCCTCGCAAGGCGTCGGTGGGTCTCATCTTGGCGATGCTACGGGACGGAAGGTAACTCACAATGAGTACGATAATAGATACGATAATAGTTGTTGTCAAAACCAGTCCGATGGAATAAACCGGGATTAGGCGTTTTGCCATAATTAAGCCCATCTGTCCTTCTGAATAATCAATACCCATATTAATACCGTAAGCTCCAAAATACCAAAGCACCGGGCCGAAAAGGACCACTGTCATGATGACAGCTAAGAAGGCATTGAGTCCACCTTCCAGGGTAAAAAGTCCCACCACCCGGGAGCGGGTCATTCCCAGAGCCATGAGAGTGCCGATCTCTTTTCCGCGCCGAAAAATGGATAAAACCTGGGCATTAAAAATGCCCATAGCCGCCAGTGCCAGAAGTATAATATACATTATCGCCGCATTGGGCTCATCTGCTTCAATGAGAGCCTCCATATCCCGGATCAGGTATTTCACATCACGGGGAATCCAGTCGCCATTCTCATCGATTGGTGAAACATCTTTCGCGAATGTGACATAGGTAGCTTCTTCTTCCATGGCCAGCATAGTCTGGGCCTTTTCCAGCGGTACCCAGATATGACCCAGGTCCAGTTTAAAATTCTCTGTCTCCATGATATGAACCACAGTGCCTTCATCAGCGTCATAAGTTCGATCTGCATCCAGCCAGCGGATGGTGAAGGAATCGCCCACTTCCAGCTTGGCATCTTTAGCCATACCCGTTCCGATCATTACCGGGATTGCGGTTTCATCAATCGTGACTAGCTTTTGCGTAGGCATGTTGACGATCGTCTGCTCGGGTGAGATGCCTTTCATGATTACCGGCATGATGCGACCATTGGGGTAGATGGAAGCCTGGCTTACCAATACCGGTACGGCCTTTTCATGATCCACAAGCGCTTGAACAGCAACGGGCGGTACAGAGTGAGCATCTTCAAAGGTCATAGGATCCATGGGATCATACTTGGGATGCCAGTAGGCGCCGCCGGCAATCTCCGTATCTATAGAAACCTGCATGGCATGTTCCCGCATACCGTCGTACATGGCGGATACGAAGATGATCATGAAAAAGGAGATTGCGGTAACAAAAACATTGAGCCAAGTGCGCAGTCTGGCACCCAGTAGATTTTTAATTGCAATCTTAAACAGCATGTCTACTCATCAAATTTGGGCTGGTCGATCTGTTCATCATTGGCGATCTGGCCGTCATCCAAATGAATGATCCGCCGCAGGTAATCCATGATTTTTTCATCGTGGGTCGCGAAAATAAATGAAGTGGAAAGTTCTTTATTCAAACGAACCATGATCTTCATAATGTGATGAGAATTTTCCGCGTCCAAGTTAGCTGTGGGTTCATCTGCTAAAATCAATGCCGGTTGGTGAACAATGGCGCGGGCAATAGCAGTTCGTTGGCACTCGCCGCCGCTGAGCATTGCCGGACGGGAATCAATTTTGTCCGATATTCCCACCCATTCCACTGCTTGAGTTACCAATTGTTTTCTTTCCTGTGGTTCAACTTTATTCAGGATCAATGGTAATTCCACATTTTCAAAAACAGAATAAACAGGAAGCAAATTATAACTTTGAAAAATGAATCCCATTTGAGTCCTGC
>JYMV01038556.1_pt1 | contig 11278 bp, 8 predicted proteins | sample 338911 | NCBI WGS metagenome assembly JYMV01 (sample SAMN03354496, study PRJNA234377) | hydrothermal vent metagenome | biome: Deep sea; feature: Hydrothermal plumes at the Eastern Lau Spreading Center, Western Pacific Ocean; material: Seawater | place: Tonga | collected 2009 | depth 2000 m m
TAAATTGTCTTGATACTTACTTCTCTTTTCTTTCAACTCCTCATCACTCACTCTTCGCCTGATGGATTTTAATATCTCTGGCATTTTTGCGATGGTGGCACTATAGCCGGAGTCGACGATGGCCTGCGTATTTGTAAATGAAAACGTTCCTGCATCATTATCGGGTTCTATAAGAATTCCGTTCTCACAAACAACAGTAGAATCAGGCCTTTGAATGAGCATATTTTTAATTTGAGAAATCACATCATCCGACTTGGGTGCAGCGACGCCACTAGAGACGTTGCTTCCGATTATTAAGGAAGGGTTAAACTCACGAGTCATAATATCAGCTGGAAAATTATTGAACAAACCCCCATCGAAAAGGAGTTTGCCATTGACAGTTATCGGCTTTAGATAAAATGGAAAGGTGGCTGATGCCCGGACTGCTTCATTCAAATGTCCCTCTGAAAATATAACCTGTTTTTTAGACACAATGTCAGCAGCAACACATCTATAGGGCACAAACAAGTTGTCAAAATCATATTTTGCAGCAGCTTCCGATCTGGCAGATAGCTCCATGAACATAAAGTCAATTGCCACTGAATTAATGAGATTAGTGGGGAGCGAAGTGTGCGTAATTGAGTCCTTGGCCATTTTAAGGGTTATCCAGGAGGCGCTTTGATCGGATTTCTTAAAGTAAAATTTAAACTGCTGGTCCAGTCCGCCCTTGGCCAATGTGCTAAACTGTTCGGACTTAACCATGTACTCCATTTGCGCTGGCGTCAAACCAGTTGCGTACATCGCCCCGATTATTGCGCCCATGGAAGTTCCGGTTACGAAGTCTATTGGTATATTATTTTCTTCAAGCGCTTTGATCACGCCAATGTGTGCAAGACCCCGTGCACCGCCTCCGCTGAGAACCAAGCCTATTTTTTCTTCACCAAACAAGGCGGAATTGGGAACAATTGTGTTGAGCTCAAATAATGGAGGATAGGCTGGAATAGGGCCGTTGGTTTGACCTATTGCATGCTGCCAAACAGCCGCGCACAACAGTGTGCAACACAATGAGAAAATATTGAGGTAAAAACCCTTCATTACAGATATAACGGCCCTTATTCACGTCTATTACAAATCTAACCAAAAAGACGATCAATGTCAATCGGAAACAAAATATAATTCGGTGTTATTATAAAGACTCAATTATCTCCAAAAAGTTGCCTGAAATAAGCTGGGGATTTACATAATCTCGATCCATACCATGAAAACATTTCGCCATCCACAAGCAGAATCCTCGAGCCTGGAAATAGATTTTTAAATCCCTGAATATGCTTCTCTGCAAATGGGAAAGGCTCTGATGAAAGCAGTATTAGATCAGGTGAGTAGGCGCGAAGCTCATCCGCCGAATACTCCGGATAGGCTAGCGCCGCGCCTTTGAAGATGTTCTCCAAACCACACAGATCCAGCATGTGAGAAATAAATGAACTACCACCAGCGGTCATGAAAGGATCACACCAAATAAAATATGCTGCAGTCAAAATCTTCTTGGATCGTTCGGATTGAAATGTTTTAAACGCTGCCTTGATTTCAGTTACGATCTCATTGGCCTTTTCTGTACGGTCAGTTATCTTTCCTAGCTCAGTAATCATCTCAAAGGCGTCAGCTAATTTATGGATGTCACTGGTCCAAACCGGGTATCTGCTCATGAGCTCCTTAACCAAACGCTCCTCATTTTCTTCTTTATTGGCAATAATCAGATCAGGATTTAGCGCCTCAATTTTATCCAGGTGGAGAGTTTTAGTTCCCCCAACTACAGTTTTTGTCAGCTTGAGCTCTTTGGGATGAACACAAAACTTGGTGATGCCTACCAATTCGGTAGCTAGTCCCATGTCAAATAGCAATTCCGACTGTGATGGAACCAATGAAATGATCCTTCTTGGAACCGCATCAAGGGTAACCACATTACCTATTTGATCCGTGTAAGCATTCATTACTAAGCCGTATAACAGTGTTAGGGTTATCCGTTAGAGCTTGCTTCGTCATCCGCCTTCGCTTGCGCCACTACAGTACTTTAGTGCACGCGGTCGGAGAGCCTCAGGGTGCGTGCGGGCTCGCAAATACGAAGACGAAGGGACATCAAGCTATTCTTTTATCTATTGAATCGCCTGTATGATATCCTGCTTGGTGATGATATGAACCTTATCTCCGGCGTCTTTCACAAGTACTGCACTGTTACCCCTGTTGATGTTGGAGGATACCTCCTCAATGGAGGTGTTGGGATCTACAAAAGGAAACGGATCCTGCATTATCTCTTTGATAGGTTGGTTTTTTAAATCAGGGTTTTTGAGGAGTGCGGCAAAAATATGTGAATCGTCAATCGATCCTACAAATTCTCCATTCTCCTTCACGGGTATTTGGGAGATGTCAAACTTGCTCATCGTCTCAATAGCCTTCAATATGTTATCATCAATTCCTATCGTTACCAAATCATCATACTTGTGGTTCTCCACCAGGCTCAATGCAGTATTTCTTTGGATGTCCAAAAATCCTCTTTCACGCATCCAGTCGTCATTGAAGAGCTTGGCCACGTATCTACTGCCATGATCGTGCATGATAATCACCACCGTGTCATCCTTTTTCAGCTGATCTTTCATCTGTATCAGTCCAGCCACCGCTGAACCCGCAGAATAGCCCACAAATATGCCCTCCTTGCGCGTAATTGCACGTGTCATCAGCGCACCATCCTTGTCTGTAACCTTTTCAAAATGATCAATTAGATCAAAATCTACGTTTTCAGGAAGAATGTCTTCGCCAATCCCCTCGGTGAGATAAGGATATATCTCCTTCTCATCAAATTCGCCCGTTTCGAGATACTTTTTAAATACAGAACCATACGAATCAATACCCCAAATTTTAACATCCGGATTTTTCTCTTTGAGAAACTTGGCACAGCCGGAAATGGTTCCGCCGGTTCCCACTCCCACCACCAGATGAGTGATCTCTCCTTCCGTCTGTTCCCATATCTCAGGCCCTGTTTGCTCATAGTGCGCCTTGGTGTTGGATAAATTGTTGTATTGGTTGGGATACCACGAATTTGGAATTTCTTTATTGAGCCTTTCCGCAACGGAATAGTATGACCTGGGATCATCGGGAGCCACCGCAGTTGGACAAACGATTACCTCAGCTCCTAATGCCCTTAAGATATCTACCTTCTCCTTTGACTGCTTGTCATTGGTTGTGAAGATGCATTTATAACCCTTCACAATAGCGGCTATTGCCAACCCCATGCCGGTATTGCCAGAGGTTCCTTCTATAATCGTAGATCCCTGTTTTAACAAGCCTTCCTCTTCAGCATCTTCAACCATCGTCAAGGCAATCCTGTCCTTAATAGAATTACCCGGATTAAAGGACTCTATCTTGGCAAGTACCGTGCAAGGCAGCTCTGCAGTAACTTTATTCAGCTTTACCAACGGTGTCCCGCCGATAGTATCTAAGATATTCTGGTAGTACATGATAAATGCAAAATTAATTAAACCTGATGGATTTGACGGGTGTAATATTGGAGATGACCATAGTCGGAATAATCAGCATCACTCCGCACACAAGCATAGTTCCAATATTTAACATCCCTATCTGTAAAAGATCTAAGTTAATCGGTACAATTGAAATGTAATATTCTTTCTGGTCCAAGGTAATTAACTCGTATTTCATTTGTAGCCAACACAATCCAAAGCCTATAACGTTTCCCCATAACAGGCCTTTTCCTAAGAGGGAGGTGGCTATGTAAAGAAATATTCTTCGTATCTCCCAGTTTTGTGCGCCCATTGATTTGAGTATGCCTATCATATTGGTGCGTTCCAGAATGAGCACAAGAAGCGCGGAGATCATATTTATTCCTGATACCAACACCATCAATACCAGGATGACGATAGCGTTCATATCCTGTAAATGCAGCCAGTCAAATATCTGACTATTCGTTTCTTTAATGGTTTGAGAGAATAATTCGGCACCAATAACATTGTAATAAATGTAATCACCGATCTCATCCAGCTCATCAAAATTGTCTATTAATACTTCAAAACCGCCGATCTGATTCTCATTCCAGTCGTTTAGCTTTTGAACGTGAGCGATATCGCCAATAATGTAGCGTTGGTCAAATTCCATCAAACCAGTTTCGTAAATCCCGGCAATAGTGAATTTTCTAATTCTGGGTGGTTGTTGAATAAAATACATGATCAGGTCGTCTCCTACCGAGAAGCGTAACTTATCGGCAATCAATTTGGAGATAATAATATCATTTGACTTAACACCATCCTTCACCTGGAAGGTATTTCCTTCTATGATTTTAGATTTAAAGAAATCCCAGTCGAAGTCAGCCCCAATTCCCTTTATCACCACACCATGTATTTCCTCGTCCGTTTTTACTATACCGGCCTTTGTAGCATAAATCTGAATGTGTCGAATACCCTTTACATTATGCATCCTCGGATAGAATTCCTGAATTCTGTCGATAGGCTGGGGCTCAAAGGAAGTGTTGGCATCGAAATTGGTTATTTGAATATGCGACCCAAAACCAATAACTTTATCGCGAATTTGAGATTTGAATCCGGTAATGATCGCCAGGGCAATTATCATGATCGCAACACCCAGGGCGACGCTGAAAGTGGCAATGCGAATAATTGGCCTCGTACCAATTAATTTAAATTTGCTTTTTTGACCAGTTTCATCCATCGCCTTTTTTTGGCTTGCTGGATTGTTTGCGCTAATAATTCGCCTGGCTATAAAAAATTGTAAATTCAACGGTCAATATTTAAGCTACGAAATTACCAAAATGGAGAGTAATAAGAAGTTGTTGTTGAGCATAGTGCTGTCGGCCGCTGTTTCACTGATTTATTCTTCCTTCTGTCCTTCTACCACTTGTGCGCAGCCCAATAAAATAATTACAGTTGGCGCAGAGCGTACCGGCCTGTATCTATCATTACTAAAAGGTAAGTCTGTAGCTGTGGTGGCCAACCAGACCTCGATGATAAAAGAAACGCATCTGGTCGACAGCCTGCTGACGCTGGGAGTACAGGTTAAAAAGGTATTTAGCCCGGAGCATGGGTTCAGGGGTGCATATGATGCAGGTGCCCACGTCTCCAATTACAAGGACAAGAAAACGGGGCTTCCAATTGTTTCACTGTATGGCGATCACAATAAGCCAACGGTAGATGACTTAGCAGGCGTGGAGGTAGTAGTGTTTGATATTCAGGATGTTGGCGTTAGATTTTATACCTATATCTCAACGATGCATTATGTAATGGAGGCGTGTGCAGAAAATGGGATTACATTTCTTCTGCTGGATCGCCCCAACCCTAACGGCTTTTATGTAGATGGCCCGGTGATGGAAGATGAGTTTGTGTCATTTGTCGGTTTGCACCCTGTGCCCTTGGTTCATGGCATGACCATGGCGGAATACGCGAAAATGATAAATGGACAAGGATGGCTGAAAGGAGGGGTTAAATGCAAGATTATTCATATTCTGTGTGAGAGATACAGCCACCGTGACTTTTATCAGCTGCCGGTGAAGCCATCACCCAACCTTCCCAACATGACCTCAGTGTACTTATATCCCTCCCTGGGCTTGTTTGAAGGAACTTTTATCAGTGTAGGCCGGGGAACAGACAAACCATTTCAGGTTATTGGCCATCCGAAAATGGAGAACAGCAATTACACATTTAAACCCAAGAGCGTTCCGGGGGCAAAGGAGCCTCCTTTCAAAGGCAAAACTTGCCATGGCCACGATCTTTCGAAGTTTGGCGATTTAATTTTAAAAGGCTATGGAAAGATCTATCTGTACTGGCTCACTGGAGCGTACAAAGATTCACCAGATAAGAGCAAATTCTTCAATAGCTATTTCAACCGCCTGGCCGGAAATTCAACGTTAAAGCAACAGATTATCGACCAGCTTACTGAAGATGTGATTGCTGCCAGCTGGAAGGCAGATATTGATAAATTCAAAAAGATCAGGAAAGGGTATTTGCTCTATCCTGATTTTGAGTAGTAAGTTAATTGCAATTCTGAGCGAAGCGAAGAATTGCAACTAAGAATTTTTAATCTGCCGGAGTATTCCTGACTTGCGTGCCGTGCACTGAGCGCGTCCTCTGAGCGGAGCCGAAGTGTACTGCTCTACGATTTAACAAACTTCCTCACCACACTGCCTGAATCGGAATTTATCCGTATGAAATAAACACCCTTGGAGAGGTTTTCAACGCTAATCACTAAGCTGTTACGCATAGATTTATCAACTTTTTTTGCAATTAGCTTTTTCCCTTTGATATCATAGATGATAATCTCTACGCCAGAGTCAGCTTCAAGGTCATCGTAATAATCTATGCTAATCCAACCAGCTGCCGGATTTGGATAAACAACAAAAGCCATTCGGCCTGGTTGCTCCGACATCCCAATAGGCGTAGTAGTATCAGGAGGAACAGCTATATAATCCCAAATGCCTCTCCCGTAGGAGGCGAAACGAGCTGTATTTGTGACCGGAATGTACTCAACCGACCAATATCTCTGATCCGGTGCAATTGTGTCAGCCAGATCAAACCACAGGCTGTCTATAAATGAATATGCATAAGCTCCGACTTCCGTAGCTGCATATAAAATCGAGTCGTTAGCATCAGAGGCCAATTGAAATACCAGTGTAGACGGAAGGCTGTCATCCATGGCGGTAAAAGTATTGCCAGTATCCGTAGAAAAATAAACTGGCGGGTTCGAATAACCACTTCCTGCAATGTACACTGTGGCTGCGTCCACATGGGAAGGATGAATATCAGATCCGTAAAAGTAATGTGGCCCCGGGCCGCTAAATGAGCTGGTCATTACCCAATTCACACCAGCATCCGTCGAATGAAAAATCTGCCCATTATCCGTGGAAACATACCAAATAGAAGGATCTACTGTTGAATATGCCATTGCAGAGATGTCACCTCCGCCCGAGGCTATGCTGAAGTCATATGGCATTTCAGTTTCATTCATTGTAGTTCCGATTACCTCCAGCTTGATCATATGAGAACCTGAAGAATCCAGATAGCCTCCGGCGAGGTAGCAAGTATTCGGTGAGAATGGATCAGCCATCAATGGTGGTATCCAAAACGGAATTGTACTGTTGAAATCCCACCAGGACGTGAATGTTCCTGTCATTCCATCGGCATAGTAATCGGCAAAACCTGGGTAAACCATCCATATAGACAACCCTTCATTGGATGACACAATGTGCCCATAATCCCCACTGATCACCTGGTCAAAATCGATGATTCCGCCCGGGTCAGAATAGCTTCGCTGAAATCCTTGATCTTGAGAACCAATATATATAAAATTGGGATCGAACTTATTGGTATACACAGAATAGTATTGGCTGACGTTCAAGCCAGACAGCGATATGTTCTGAACCGTTTGCAGAAGATCGTTGGAGATATAAATACCCCCGTCAGTACAGATAAACTGAAATTCGCTTCCGTCATTGTCAACTATGGATATTACCGAGGGAATATCAGCGTGCAATTGGTCGAGTTCCGCACCATAATAATCATACCATTCATTTAGTTTTATCCAGCTTATCCCACCGTCCAGGCTTCGATAGCATTCATAATCCCCAAAAAACAGCTTGTCCGGTAGAATTTCGGAGCAGGAAAAACTAGTCTTGTTAAATGGATTTTTCCCAAGTGTAGTTTGCTTTGTCCAGTTCAGGCCTCCATCAGCCGATCGGTAAATGTCCTGGGCGATATAGGCATACAAATAGGTGGTGCCACCTTGTTTGCAGCCTGTCAAAACGGTATAACCCAGTGTATCCACAGTAAAGTTAGCTATAAGGTTGAGATCGCCGGAGATCGTATCCAGGTAGTAAATGCTATCCTGATTTATGAGGTAGCATGTGTTGCTCTCCGATCGAGGCGCCCATATATCAAAAGTGCTGCTGCCACCATATACACCCTCTTCCATGCATGTAATTAGCGCAAAACTCTGTCCGAGGTCTGTACTTTTATATAAACATGTGGTGGATTCCCAAACGATGTAATCCCATTGCTTTGCCAACATATAAATGGTGTGCAGGCTGTCATTCATTAGCACACACCTAATTATGCCTCCCCAGTCTTGAGGGCCGTTGAGGCCTGAGGCTGTGTCCCAGCTCATGCCTTCATCATCAGAGAAATAGAAATACCCTCCGCCTGCGGATACCACTAAGCGTTTTAACGTATCAGTATGGATCATTCTGATCATTGTGATGCCCGTCATTTGAAATTGTTCATTCAGGGATACCCAATTGTTGCCATCAATATCGCCCTTCCATACATTACCACCTGATGAAGCAGCGAAAATTTGATTCGTGGTGGTGTCGAATTCCGCCACCAGAATCCGCCCGGATTGGTTATTGCTTCCTTTTTCCTCCCAATACCCTGCCTGTGAACCTGAGCTACTTGATTTATTAGCCTCAGAACCGAGCTTTGCAGTGTATTTTTTCCAGCGAGTATTATGATCTGTTTTGCGCCAATTTGTTCCAGGAGCCGCCTGGTGCATGTGCTCAATCCACTCTTCTTTTTCTTTTTGTTCGAGCTTCTCATCCTCATCAGTCTTTTCACGGACGATAGTTTCTGCAGGAAGTCGGACTTCCCGCCCATTGTTAGCGGTAAGTAATTCCAAAATGAGTGGAGCGAGGCAGGCCACCAGCACGGTTGTTGTGATAATCATGTACTTGCTCATCTTTTTCATAGCAATGGTCTTATTTCCTTCCGGGATATTCTTTTAACGCAATCTCCAACGCCTCCATGGCTTGTGTAAGTGATTCGGTATTGAGCACGTAAGCAATACGCACCTCATCAATACCTAAACCTGCTGTTGCATAGAATCCCGAAGCGGGAGCCAGCATAACGGTTTTGCCTTCATGTGAGAAGTCTTCCAACAACCATTGACAAAATTTGTCGCAATCATCGATGGGCAATCTGGCAATCACGTAAAATGCCCCGCTAGGTTCAGGACAAAAAACGCCTTCCATTTTATTGAGCGCTTCAACCACCAGGTCCCTTCGTTTCACATATTCATCCTTCACCTCTTCAAAGTAGGAGGCGGGCGTAGCCAGGGCAGCCTCCGCAGCAATTTGTCCAAATGAAGGTGGACTCAAGCGCGCCTGTGCATACTTCAGCACCGTGCTCATCAATGCCTTATTTCGGGAAACAAGTGTACCAACTCTTGCTCCACACATGCTATAGCGCTTAGAAACGGAATCGATCAGTACCACATGCTCTTCCAATCCTTCCAGATTCATGGCAGAGAAGTGTTCTTTTCCGTCATAGCAAAACTCTCGGTATACCTCATCTGCAAACAGGTAGAGGTCATGCTTAAGAACCAGCTCCCTCAGAGACTCCAATTCATCCTGGGAGTATAGATAACCTGTAGGATTATTGGGGTTGCAGAGTATTATAGCTTTCGTTCTTTCATTGATAGAGCTTTCAAATTCTTCCATGCTGGGTAACGAAAATCCATCATCAATTTGAGAAGTGATGGGAGTGACCTTCACACCAGACATGGTAGCAAATCCATTGTAGTTGGTGTAAAACGGTTCAGGGATAATTACTTCATCCCCTGGGTTTAGGCATGACATCAAACCGAAAATAATGGCTTCTGATCCCGCCGTGGTTACCAATATCTCCTTATGGGAAACATGAATACCTACGCTTTCATAATATGCTGCCAGACCCTTGCGATAGGATTCATTCCCCGCTGAATGGCTGTATTCAATTACCTTATCGCTGAGGTTCCGAATCTTATCCAACGCCACTGCGGGAGACTCTATATCAGGTTGTCCAATATTTAGATGATATACTTCCAATCCCTTGGCTTTTGCAGCTTCAGCGTAAGGCACCAGCTTGCGGATAGGTGATTCGGGCATGGATTTCCCTCTATCAGATATTCTAGGCATATTATTAATTTAATTTAATTAGAATAATGAACAAAGAACAGGGATTGTAGAACGCTGAAGTATGCTCCTGGTATGCACCAACTTCTGATTTCGATAATCGACATTGCTTGTTCGGTATTACTTTATGTCTTAAATAGGCGAGTTTTAAGTGGACTAAAGATATGAAAATAGCGGGCTTTGGAGGATGAGTTATTTCTTCTTGTCCTTCGGGTTGTCCACCATGAGTTTAAATCTTATTTTATCTGGTGAATTCACCGTGTTGGAGTGAATCTCGAGTATTCTGTCCTGCCATCCAATCAGTGTTTTTGTATTGATGCTCACGTGGATTGTATCCGTTTTTCCCGGCAGTATCGGATAAGCGGGCCAGGATGGTTTTGTGCAGCTACATGCTACTTTAATATCGCTGATGATCAATGGAACATTACCCTCATTGGTAAAGGGGTATGAAATGCTCAATACCTCACCAGCCTTGGTTTTGGGTAGCTTGAGCACTTTTTTTTCGAACTTAAACGCAGGAGCATCGGTTTGACTAAAACTTATATTAGCCAGGAGAATGAATAGCAATATAACTATCGGTTTATTCATGATCGACAACAAAAAAAAGAAGCCCTGCACTTAAATTTAAGTACCGGGCTTCTATTTACTGTGTAATCTGAAAGCTTTCAGGTAATATTATTGATTCTCAACAGGAGTAGCACCTTCGGTTACCTTTTTAACAGGCATTGTCTCGTCAGTAGCTACAACAGGCTTAGGCTTAACAGTTCCTTTAATGGTCAAGCGCTTGCTCGCTGTTTTTGCATTCGAGCTGATGGTTACAGTCTTGGTGAACTTACCGGGTCGGTTGGTAGCATACTTAACCTTGATTTTTCCTTTTGCTCCAGGCATAATAGGTTCTTTTGGCCATGTTGGAACAGTACATCCGCAAGATCCTTTTGCCCTGGAAATAATCAGAGGTTCTTTACCTGTATTGGTAAAAATAAATTCCCTTACACCGTCACCGTTGTAATCAACCGTTCCATAGTCCATAACATCTGATTCAAAAACAATTTCTGGAGCATTTGGATTAGCTGGTGGAGTAATCACAACAGCTGGTTGGGAACCATCTGCAGTAGCTGTAGTAGACTTAGCTTGAACTGGAAGAACTTCCACCTTTTTAGCCTCCTGGGCGCTTACCGAAAACACCATACTACCTGCTACAAACCAAGATAATATCAACTTTTTCATATCCTTAACTGTTAAATATTGTGTTAGTATTATTATGTATGCAAAATTAGCTCAATAAAATTTAATAAGCAAATAAGCCCAAAGACATAATTTATTCATTTGATTCGGTTAATTTTACAC
>JYMV01043849.1_pt1 | contig 11278 bp, 7 predicted proteins | sample 338911 | NCBI WGS metagenome assembly JYMV01 (sample SAMN03354496, study PRJNA234377) | hydrothermal vent metagenome | biome: Deep sea; feature: Hydrothermal plumes at the Eastern Lau Spreading Center, Western Pacific Ocean; material: Seawater | place: Tonga | collected 2009 | depth 2000 m m
TCGTGCCCGTTTCTTTTAAATATCGCTCTGAGAAAGAAGAGCTGCTGGATCAGCCTGATATTCCACAACAAGATCTGTTTCGAAATTTATTTGAGCTGGATAAGATCAATAGAATGCTGGGTGGCCACAGCGCTACCTTGCAGGGGCTGGAGCGCCTAATGACGGATAAGTCGAAAGTTTACAAGATCATTGATCTCGGATGCGGAGGTGGAGACACCTTACTGGCAATTCACCGCTGGGCCGCTGTAAACGGCTTTAAAGTAGAGCTCACCGGAGTAGATCTTTTAAAAGACACAATACAATATGCCGCTGTTTATTGCGCTGACATTGAGGATTTGGAATTAGTTCAATCAGATTTTGAGCAGCTGCCCAGATGGGAAAATGAATATGATATCTGCATATGCTCCCTGTTTTGTCATCATCTCTACGGCGAAAAACTTGAAAAGTTGATAAAGACAATGCATCGTATGGCGAACATTGGCCTCGTTATAAATGATCTGCACCGACATCCATTGGCCTATTACAGTATATCAATCCTCACGCGAATGTTGTCTAAATCTGTTTACGTTCGCAATGATGCACCTCTGTCAGTCCTCAGAGGATTCAGTAAAGCAGAACTGGCGGATTTACTGTTAAAATGTGGCCTTGACCAGCATACCCTGGAGTGGAAGTGGGCATTTCGATATCTAATTGTTTGTCATCAGTAAATAACCCTGCGATTTGGCTGAGAACAATTACGATGTAGCGATTATTGGTGGGGGCCTGGCTGGAATAGCAGCATCTATTCTCCTCGCAAAGGCGGGAAAAAGGGTTATCCTCTTTGAGAAACATAAATACCCCTTTCATAGGGTATGTGGAGAGTTTGTATCCAATGAATCACGTGATTTTCTGATATCCCTGGGCCTGAATATTGAGGAGCTCGAGCTCCCTTCTATCGACAAATTGAACATATCTACTTCGAATGGAGGTATGAAGACCTTTCCCCTGAATCTGGGAGGATTTGGTATCTCGAGATATCTCTTGGATCATAAGCTCGCTGATATTGCAAAAAGCAACGGGGTAGTGGTAATGGAGGGAACTGCAGTGATGGATCTTGCCTTTCACGATGCGCTCGAGCTTCACGAGATTTCAACTTCGGATAATACATACACTGCCAGGATAGCCATTGGAGCCTTCGGTAAGCGTTCGGCAATTGATAAGCAAATGAACAGGCCCTTTATCAGAAAACCGTTGCCACCTGGGCGCAACTTCACAGCGGTGAAGTACCATGTTAAGGCTAACTTGCCTGATGATGTAATAGAATTGCACATCTTCAAGGATGGGTATTGCGGAATATCAAAGGTGGAAGGAGAAGGCAGATATTGTATGTGCTACCTAACCACGGCTGCCAGTCTTCAGCAATTTGGGGGCGATATTAAAGCGATGGAGGAGGGAGTGCTGTTCAAAAATCCAATACTGAAGGAGTACCTGACCCATTTCCCCTCACTCTACGCTGATCCCCTGGTGATATCCCAGGTAAATTTCAGTCGGAAGCTACCGGTGGAAGACCATGTTTTAATGACAGGCGACGCTGCTGGTTTGATCACACCCCTCTGCGGAAATGGTATGAGCATGGCACTGCACGCTGCTGCACTGGCAATTCCTATGGTTGAGAAGTTCCTGGAGGGCACACTGAATAGAATTGAGCTGGAGAGAGCATATACAAATAACTGGAACCAGCTGTTTTCAATGCGCCTTAAGGTGGGGCGCGCGCTTCAGCATTTGTTCTTCGACGAGCGTTTGATACAATACACGCTGTCTGCATTACAGCCATTTCCTTCACTGAGCAATTATTTGATTGGGCGTACGCACGGCAAAGCTTTTGTCAGTAAGTAGACGCAATCTTCTGAGCTATTAGAGCTAATCTGTCCGGGGCAGACAGGGATCAATTCGTGTTATAAATGCAGAATATGATATTCTGTGCCGTTGCTCCATGGAATGGGCAGAGAGATTCATTACTTTTGCAGCATGATGAAAAGAGGAGCTACAGTCGCCTTCCATACATTGGGTTGCAAACTGAATTTTGCCGAAACTTCTACCCTGGCCAGAGATTTACAGGTAGAAGGATTCAAAAGGGTAGCATTTAATGAAATCCCCGACGTATTTGTCATCAACACCTGCTCTGTAACAGAGAATGCAAACAGAAAGTGCAGACAGGTCGTTAGCAAAGCCCGGCGGATTGCCCCAGATGCGGTTATTGCAGTTGCAGGCTGTTTTGCGCAGCTTAAACCAGAAGAAATAGCTGATATCCCTGGGGTGGATATGGTGCTGGGTGCCGCAGATAAGTTTAAGCTGACAGAGCATCTTTTGAATTATAAAAAAAACGCTGCTGCGAAGATTTACTCCTGTGAGATCGATCATGTCAATGAGTTTATACCGTCATATTCAAAAGGAGATCGAACCAGGGCATTTTTAAAGGCACAGGATGGTTGCGACTATTCTTGTTCGTTTTGCACAATTCCGCTTGCAAGAGGTGCGAGCAGAAGCGATACCATAGAAAAGATCGTTGCATCGGCACAACAATTAGGTGAAGAAGGAATTGTGGAGATCGTTTTGACCGGTATCAATATCGGCGACTTCGGTAAAAATAATGGGCTTGACCATCCCGAAGAGTTCATTGACCTTATCAGGGAGCTGGATAAAGTGGAGAGCGTGGAAAGATTTAGGATTTCGTCAATTGAACCCAACTTACTCAATGATGATATCATTGAATTTGTGGGTGCGTCAAAACGTTTCATGCCTCATTTTCATATACCCTTGCAGTCGGGCAGCAACAAGATCCTGAAATTGATGAAGCGCAGGTATCTCAAAGAACACTATGCAGCTCGTATTGAAAAGATCAAGAATACAATACCTGATTGCTGCATCGGAGTGGACGTAATTGTCGGTTTCCCGGGTGAGACGGATGGGGATTTTTTGCATACCCATAACTTCATTCGTGATTTGGGCGTTTCCTATTTACACGTGTTTAGCTATTCGGAGCGAGACAACACACTTGCAAGTGAAATGCACGGGATGGTTCCAAGGTCCATAAGATTAGAGCGTAGTAAAATGCTCCAGGCCTTATCCGATAAATTGAAGAGAGAATTCTACTCAGGCTATCTAAACCAATCTATGAATGTGCTTTTTGAAAGTGAACAAAATTCAGGGGAGATACACGGCTATTCTGAGAACTATATCAAAGTTTCTGCTTCTTTTGATCCATCGTGGGTCAATCAGGTCATGCAAGTATATGCAAGTGAGTTTGATCCTGAGGGAAATCTTGTGGTTAATCAGCATGTTGATACGGCACAGCCGGCTTCAGCAACCGGTACAACATCTATTCACAACTAATGTATCCAAGAATATCTGATTTACTCCTCGATTTATTTGGCATTGACATTCCCTTGCCCATACAGAGTTTTGGCTTTTTTGTGGCCATTTCATTCCTTGTGGGAGGCTGGGCATTGACACAAGAGCTGAAGAGAAAAGAGTCTGAGGGCCTCATCAGCTCAACCATCAAGAAGGTTTTGGTTGGAGCTCCGGCGTCGTTGAACGATTTGTTATTATCAGGGATCGTAGGTTTTATTGTAGGATACAAACTGCTCTATGCCGGGCTCAATTACGCTGAATTCGTAGTGGATCCACAGCAGTTTATTCTATCATTTGAGGGCAGCATGATCGGTGGGATAGGGGGCCTGGCCATCTCGGCACTCCTGAAATATTACGAGAAGAGAAAGGTACAGCTGGACACGCCTGTAAATGAAGATGTAGAGGTGCACCCTCATGAGTTGATTGGAAATATTGTAGTCATTGCAGCAGTGGCCGGATTGCTGGGTGCAAAGATCTTCCATAACCTCGAGAACATGGATGATTTTATAGCAGATCCAGTCGGGATGCTATTGTCATTCAGTGGCCTTACTTTCTATGGTGGGATGATCTGTGGTACAGCTGCGGTGCTTTATTACGCAAGGAAAAATGGAATAGGAATACTGCCAATGCTGGATGCAGCGGCCCCCGGATTAATCCTGGCTTACGGCGTGGGTAGAATAGGTTGTCAGGTAGCTGGAGATGGCGACTGGGGAATACCCAACGATATGCCTCAACCAGCGTGGTTGTCTTTTTTGCCGGAATGGGTATGGGCCTACGATTATCCAAATAATGTGCTGGGAATAGACCTGCAAAGGGATTTTGCTTTAAAGGGGCTGAACAGTGAAACCGGAAAGGCTTTTCCCACTCCTCTGTATGAAACTGCTATGAGTTTTGTCATATTTGGCATTCTGTGGGGCCTGAGAAAGCGAATAACCATACCGGGAATGATCTTCTCTATTTATCTGGTATTCAATGGTATAGAACGGTTTTTTATCGAAAAAATACGGATTAACACTGTTTATGAGATTTTTGGAAATAATATTACACAAGCTGAGATTATCTCGACAGTTGTGTTTGTGCTTGGCGTTTCAGGTATTGTCTATTTCGCCAAAACTGGAAAACCTGCAAATAAATAAGTAAGTAACCAGTTCTATTCTTTAACTTTCACAAGTCCGCGAAGAGACGCTATTTGTTTTTTGTGCGAGCCGAGCCCTCAGCGTCATGCCGGGCCTGTACGCCCTCCTTTGGTGGGATCCGGCATCTTACTTATCCCAGTCCTTACAAAAGTTCTGAATTACGGTCACCTATCCATCTTCATTCCCAGGTTGAAACACAGGAATGAAAGTATATCAGCTCCTTCTTCTATCCTTTTGGAAGTTGGCTTGCCCGCCCCATGGCCGGCCATGGTTTCAATCCTTGCCAATACCGGGTTGGATCCCCTGTGGTTTTCCTGTAGCGTGGCGATGAACTTAAATGAATGAGCAGGTACTACCCTGTCGTCGTGATCTGCGGTTATTACCATCGTTGCAGGATAGGCAACACCCGCTTTTATATTGTGCAAAGGCGAGTATCCATACAGGTACTTGAACTCCTCCTCGTTTTCACTGGACCCGTAATCCCCTGTCCAGGCCCACCCAATGGTGAACATGTGAAATCGCAGCATATCCATAACACCAACCCCAGGCAGTGCAACTTTAAACAATTCAGGCCGCTGCGTCATACAGGCACCAACCAGCAACCCGCCGTTTGAACGCCCTGAAATGGCCAATTTTTCGGACGAGGTATATTTTTTCTCAATCAGGTATTCAGCAGCGGCAATAAAATCATCAAACACATTCTGCTTATTGAGCTTCGTTCCAGCCTTGTGCCACTCCTCACCGTATTCACCTCCACCTCTGATATTGGCAACCACGTAAATGCCGCCATTTTCTAGAAATATTGTATTGCTAAGGCTAAACCTGGGGGTGATACTAATGTCAAACCCCCCGTAACCATATAACAGTGTTGGGTTGTTCCCATCGAGTTTAACATCGTTGTGATGCACCAGGAACATGGGTATGCTGGTGCCGTCTTTACTTTTGTAGAAGATTTGTTTGGTCACATAATTGGAAAGGTCAAACTTGGTTTGTGGGCTTCTGACCTTTGTAGAAATATTCTTATTTACATTGTATTTATAGACAATCGGCGGAGAGGTAAAGGTTGAATAAGAATAGAATGCCAGCGTATCTTCAATTTTAGAGTTGAGCCCAGACATGCTTCCTATGTTGGGTAATTTGAGCTCATATTTCAGCTTTCCATCCAGCTCATGGACAAAAGCTCTGCTACTTGCATCCTTTAAATAGCGTGCTACTATAGTTCCTCCCGACAGATTTACCCCTCTCAATGGCTCCTCTTTTTCAGAAATAATTACTGTCCAGTTTGAGTCTGCAGGATGCTGAGGGTCAACCAATACCAAGCGGTATTTTGCGGCTCCATTGTTTGTTCTCATCAGCAATTTATCGTCGAAATTGTCTATAACACTGTGTTCGAATTCAAAACCCTTTACAATTTGTTTTATTTCTGAACTTTTGATAGACAAATCCTTGTAGTACATTCCTGAGCCACTGGTTGATTCAGATTCGTAGATGATTAAAAACCTTTCATCTCTCGTTACTTGTGCATAGTAGTTTCTAAGGGGATAATCGGGATTGCTGAATGTCAGTACGTCTTCTGACTGTGGTGTTCCCAGCTTGTGATAGTACACCTTGTGAAATTCATTTTTCATGGACAATTCCGCTCCTTTGGCGGGTTCGTCGTAGCGGCTGTAGTAAAAGCCTTCTCCTTTCCATGAAGCACCTGAAAATTTAACCCATTTTATATGATCCATCATTTGCCGGCCGGTAGCCACATCGAGCACGTAGAACTCGTTCCAGTCTGAGCCACCTACTGATACACCGTATACGGCATATTTGCCGTCATTCGAGATGGTGAAATCCGATAAGGCTACAGTGCCATCCTCCGATAATTTATTTGGATCCAGGAAGACTTCAGGTGCGCCGAGCAACCCCTTTTGACGATACAGCACATATTGGTTTTGTACACCGTCATTTTTGTAGAAATAGTAATACTCACCTTCCCGAAATGGAGCTGAATATTTTGGATAATTCCAGATAGAAGCCAGGCGTTTTTTAATTTTTTCTCTGAAAGGGATGCTCTCGAGGTAGTTCTGTGTTACAATGTTCTCCTCCTTTACCCAGCTCGCCGTCTCTATAGCTGTGTCGTTTTCCATCCAGCGGTATGGATCAGCTACTGTTGTACCAAAATAATCATCTACCTGATTACTCTTTTTTGCTTTCGGATATACTAACGCTTGGGAATAAACGGCGCCTGTAATAAGCAACAATGCCACGGCGCCTATCATACTTCTTTTCATAACTATTGATCTTCTTTAAGAATGTAATTTAAATGTCCAAAAGTATGTAAAATTGACATTCCCCATCCATCGCCCAGGCCTTCCCATCTCGGAAACCCCTTGCGTGTTCACATATTGGCTCAATAACAAATTGTCCTGTTTTATCTACATATCCCCACTTCCCTTTTTTCAAAGCTCCTGCTCTTCCCTCATAAAAATTATCGAGATTCTTCGCTTGGCTCAGAATTACATTAGCGAGGAGATTACATATAAGCAGGACAATGTCTGCTATTCTTTCCACCACCGCACTTGGGCCGTATCCCGATGATGATTTCATGAGAGTTAGAGCTGTATTGTTGGAGTTTTGAAAGGGTGTAGTCAAAAGCATAACCTATATCCAAAAAGTTACCAAGTGTAAATCCGACCATGCCCACCATGCCTTCCACTTTTCTGTATGAAATACCCAGCCAGATGATATTTCTCCAATCGGCCTTTACCGTTACATCAAAAGTTGCAGGCGTTATCATACCCATTCTTACGAGTGTAGAAGGTATTAGCGCGATATCATCATTGATCATGTACTTGTATCCCAGGTGCAGGAATAAGTGTGTGGCCAACTTATTCTGCGTTCCCGTTAAGCTGACGGGTAGCACTTGCCGGGCGGCCAGTCCTGCATAAAAATCTTTGGAGTAGAGCCAAACACCCAAATTGGCATCCGGACTAATTGAGCTCAGGGAACTTACTGCCGGGTCTGGCGCGACTGCCGGCCTGAGCTCACCTGAGCTCACCCTAAATTGCATAACACCAATGGATAGGCCAACGCCTGCCGTTATATATCGGTTGAGTGGGATGTGAATGGCATATGCCAGGTGAGCACCCAGCTTTCCTATAGGCCCCGTATCATCTTTTATTACATAAGCGCCCAATCCCTGATAACTTGATCCTCCTCTTCTGTTATTGCTATTCTTGCTCTTCAATCTGCCGTGGCCGCTAATGAACATGGTCTGTGGTGCCGATTCAAAACCAACCCACTGCGTTCGATAGCCCAATTTTATTTCGTAACACTTTCTGCTTCCCGCCACTGCAGGATTCAGCATAAAGTTATTGAAGTAATACATGCTGTAATGAGTGACCTGCTGTGAGAACAAATCATTGGTAAATAATATACCAATCAGGATTATGGTATGTGCTAAATTCCTTTTCACTTTATTAAACAGTTTCAATATTCGGTTCACAGCTCACAGCAACCAGTTCTTCAGTCTTCTAATAAATACCCATTACCCAATACCCATTACTTAACAATCGTCACCGACCCATAGTGTTTATATCCCGCTGCAAAATTTTCTATAGCTACGTTTTCTATCACGTAATAATAAACACCAAATGGCAGTGGTATTAGCCCTAAAGACGTGCCCTCCCATTGCGGACTCTCTGGCGTATCATATCCTGTTTGTTTGAACACAATGTCTCCCCAGCGGTTATGCACCTTCACTTCGCACTCCGGGTACAAGGATAAGTTCTTGATGTCCCAGGTATCATTAATGCCGTCCCCATTTGGGGAAAATACGTTGGGCACTTCGACGGGACAGGGCTGCGGCTGCACGGTCACAGTCGCCTGTGTCTGGCACCCCTGGCTATCCGTAATATCCACGGTGTACGTTTGATTAACAATTAATCCAACAGCAATGGATGACGTTTGTCCGTTGCTCCAGGCATAGGTATAGGGCGATACCCCCCCCGACGTGACTGTTGCGGTGCCAATATAAATACCGCTTCCTCCTGCGCAGTCCAGCAAGGCTGATATAGCCTCAGCTGTCATCGGAGCCTGATCTACAAGCACATAGGTTTCATTGGTGTCGCATCCGTTGCCGTCAGTTACGGTTACAGTATAAGATCCGGCACAGAGATTGGCAATGGTCGACGCCGATTGTCCGCTACTCCAGTTGTAAGTGAATGGAGAGACTCCCCCCGAAGAGACACTTACCTGGATAACGCCATCGCACACACCGCAAGATGGATCCGACTTAAAATCTAAATTAACTACAATTTCCGCTGGCTCACTCACCGTAGTCATTGTATCGAAAGTGCAGCCCAGTGTATCGGTAATAGTAACAGAGTAGGTGGTGCCGCCTTGTGAACCACATAAACCGGTTGCGGTAGAAGTCGTATCCCCGCTGCTCCATAAATAGGTGTAAGGTGGTTGGCTTCCACCCATGGTTATTGTTGCGGTACCATCGCACACATTAAAGCAGGAGGCATCAGTGGCAGTAATGTTTCTCGTATAATCTGTGGCTTCATTAACGACTACGGTATTTGTTCCATCACAGCTGAGAGGATCAGTAATTGTCACATTATAAGTACCCGGGCACAGGTTGGAAAACGTAAATAATGAGTCAACCGTACCGGTTTGGGTGGTGGTTGTCGAGGCGTTTTCAAAAATGTAGTCATAGGGGCTGCCTGATTGATCTCCACCTCCGCTAGCCCCTAAATTTACCTGTCCATTGCATTGGTTAAAACAGGCGTCAACACTTGTTAATGCGGCAACCAAAGCTGTTGGCTCGGTAATAGTGATGGTTACAACCGTGTCGCATCCAGTGTTATCTGAAACCGTTAGATTATAAATACCTGCGCAAAGACTTGGTGGAGTGAAAAAATCAGTTGTTGTTCCTGGGTCATCCCATAGGTATGTGTACGGCGGGGAACCTCCTGTGGGTAAACCAAACGTAGACGAATATCCATCGCAATCCCCATTGCACTCGACATTCTGTGTAATCATCGTAAAACTGATTCCGCACTGAGAATGTGCTGCTATTGGCAATACAGTTGCCAACAACACAAGAATTACGCTCTTTATGCTGGAATACAGATTCACGGCTTTACAGGCGATTGCAATCTGAAATAGTAATAGATTCTGGTCAAAAATATAAAAGATATAGTATGAGAATATACGGTTTTTAACGCGTTTTGAACAATCGTTCGTTGCTTTTCAAATAATTTATATTTTTACCAACCGATGAACAGGGCACTTATCTTCATTTGTTTTCTGATTTCTACCATGTACTGCATGGCTCAGGAAGGTACAGGTGATTCTACGACTGTCGATACAATTGTTGTGGCTGGAGGCGGCGCTGATACTGTTGTCGCGGCCTATGAAAAAATAGATCAGGAGGCGGAGGAGCTCTATAACCGTGGCATCAGTAAATTCCAAAAAGGTGCTACGCAAGCTGCCATCTCCGATTTTACGGAGGCGATTGCCATCAAACCAACATTTACAAAGGCGTACTACAACAGGGGAAGCGCTAAACACGTACTCAAAGACTATAAAGGTGCTATCGCAGATTTTGACAAAGCCATTGCCAATGACCCACTTTCTGCGGCAGCCCACTTCAGCAGGGGGCAATCCAATTATGCATTGGGTAAAAAGCGAGACGCTCTCCTCGATTACAACCACTGTTTGTCGAACGATATGACAAATGCCAAGGCCTACTATTACCGGGGAGGAATAAAATTCGAGCTGGAAGATTACAATGGGGCGAAGATGGATTTCAGCCTGGTCATAAAAAATGATTCGAAAAATGCGAATGCTTATAACGACAGGGCCAGCTCTAAGAAAAAGTTGGGCGATGATGAAGGAGCGAAAAAAGACTACGCCAAAGCGGTGCAATTAAATCCAAAATTTGCCATTGCCTATAATAACCTGGGGAGCGTAAAAAAGAAGCTCGGGGATTACAAAGGAGCTGTGCTGGAGTACAGCCTTGCAATAAAAATCAAGCCCGACTATTACATTGCACTGAATAACAGAGGCAGCGCCAAATTTGAGTTGGAGGACTATAAGGGGGCAATTGCCGATTTTACGGCATCAATTAAGATAAAGACTGACTATGCCTACGCCTATAACAACAGGGCTGCTACGAAATGCAAGCTGGAAGATTATAATGGTGTGATTAAAGATTGTAACGTAGCCATTAAGCTGAACGCTAAATACGGATATGCCTATCTCAACAGAGGTATTGCCAAGGAAATGCTTAGAGATCCTGAGGGCGCCTGTGCCGATTGGACGAAAGCTGAGGAGTACGGAATAAAGACAGCGAAATCCTATTTACAAGATTGTAACTGATAGATGAGATTGCACCTTAACATACTGGTTATTTGTACACTGCTATGCTCGGCGGGGGTTGTTCGTGCTCAAAATGTAGAGTTTGACAAGAAGAACTTCAAGGACGACAAAAAAATGTTTAAGGAAGCCCGAAAAGAATTGAAGGAAGGGGACGAGTACTTCGAATACAGTCGCTTTACCACGGCCCTGGGACACTATATAAAGGCACAAAAATTCAACCCGGAGAATGCCACACTTAATTATAAGGTTGGCAAATGCTATTTACGCACGGTTTCAAAGGTCAAGTCCATACCGTATTTGGAGAAGGCCTATAAGCTGGAGCCGGGAGTAAACCCGGAGATCCGGTATTTGTTGGGTGAAGCCTATCACCTAAATTATGA
>JYMV01005309.1_pt1 | contig 11276 bp, 11 predicted proteins | sample 338911 | NCBI WGS metagenome assembly JYMV01 (sample SAMN03354496, study PRJNA234377) | hydrothermal vent metagenome | biome: Deep sea; feature: Hydrothermal plumes at the Eastern Lau Spreading Center, Western Pacific Ocean; material: Seawater | place: Tonga | collected 2009 | depth 2000 m m
AATTGCTGCTTCTAAAGCCTTGTTTTTTTCTTTTGTTTCTGTTTCTTGATTTTTGTTTGATTTTATTATTTTTAAATTGTTCTTAGTCATAGTTTGCTAACTTCCTTTATAAAATTAATTAACGAATCATAGATATAAATGTACACATTTTGTTCTTTTTTTCAATAGTTAATCAAATCCTTTAAATTCAGGACTTTTTTGACAAAACGGCCATTTAAAAGCAAATCTTACTAATTTAATCCCTTGTTTGCTTTAATTGCGCTTTGAAGATTCAGTTGTTGAGCTGTAAGACGACCAATACTAGATAAAAGGCTAAATTGAGAAATAAGAAAATTTCTTTCCGAATTCGCTAAATTGATTCTAGAATTTAGCAAAGTAGCTTTCGATTGAATAACCTCCAAAGTAGTCCTACCGCTTCCAGATTCATACTCCAAAGTTATCCCTTCACTTGCTATTTCTGCTGCTTTTACCTGAGTTCTAATTGAGTCTAATACGCTTTTAGAAGATTGATAACTTGACCATGCATTAGCTACATCTGTTTCGGTTATCTTTTTACTATCTTGAAACAAGAGTTCTTTTTGGTTTCTGAGTTGTTGAGTTTTTCTTAAGCTAAATAAATTGCTACCTCCGGCAAATAAGGGCCATGACGCCGTTGCTTTCAATGTTTGTTGAGTTCTATCTTGTACAGTTGCACTAAAATCATCTTGTTCAGCGATCTTGTAAGATAATGTAGCAGAAGGAGAAAGCTCAGAACCAGCAATCACTACATCCATTTTAGATTGTTTATATTCTAGCATAGCTATCTGTAAATCAGGATTTTCAGAATTAGATATATTATAAGCTGCTGCCAAACTTCCAGGTAATTTTAAATTGGTTTCTTTTATTTCTTGAATATTTTCTGATGGTTTTTTTCCAATTATCTTATCAAAATTAGCTTTGCTAGTTACTAAACTGTTTTGAGCGGCAATTAGTTCTGCTCTAGCGCCCGCTAAAGAAGATTCTGACTGCGCTAAATCTGCTAGATTTATTTCACCTTTTTCTAATCTATTCTGATCAGTTTCAACTTGTCTTTCTAATAAATCAATATTCATCAAATTAATATTTACTTTTTTTTTACTCAATAATAGATCTGCATGAGCTTTTGCTGCAGCTAATAAAATTTCTTGTTCAATTTTTTTAAGTTTAAATTCTGCTAAATTTTGTCCATATATTTTTTTTCTTACATTTGCAACTCCACCAAATCCTTGGAAGACTTTTTGTTCTATTTCAATTGATTGTTCTGATGGCTGAAAGCTTGTATTATCCCCTGGATTTGTATTTTCTTGTTCGCTTACATATGCGGAAATTGTTATACTTGGAAGAAATTCACTAACCGATTCTCTTTTTTCTTCTTTTGCGGCATTCATACTAGCTCTTTCTGCATTTAGTTTAGGATTATTTAAATACGCTGAATTTAAAGAATCAAATAAAGTATTTGCTCTTGATTCATTAAAACTGAGAGTAAACGTTACAATAAAAAAAATCTTAAAAAAATATCTCATTATTATGTTTTAAATAACACTCTTTTTATTTCATGACTTTTGTTCAATAGCATAACTACAGATGCAGATTTACTTAAATCTTTAATCATTTGCAAAGTAATTCTTTGATAAAACATTATAAAACGCTTTATTTCATTATGGGACATTATTTTTTTTTTGAACCGCGACTTTTTTCTCAATTTGTTTTCTTGAAGTAATCTCCATTTAAAAACCATACTAAAATTTGGAATTTTCATAAAAATGTAGTAATCGATCATTGCAAAAAGCTTTTTGTATTCTCTTTTAAGTTTTCCATTTATGTGTTTCCTCCATATCAAATTTTTATCTTCATATTTTTCAAGAATGTTTATTGGTTTTTTTATTAAAGAATTTGATTGAGGTTTAGCTCCGACACACCAACCTTCTAATATTACTATCTCTGGTCTTTCTTTTATATTAAACCAATATTTTTTTTTTGATCGATCATCTATTGATTTATCGAACTTTGGTAATTGAGTTTTTTTAAAATTTTTTTTCTTTATAAAATAAAAAAATTTTTTTACCAAATTTATATCATGTGTGCCGGGAACCCCTCTAGTTTTAAACAAAGAATGTTTTGTGTACGACATTTCATTACGATCCTTTAAAGTCTTATAAAAATCATCAATAGAAATAATATAGATTTTTCTTTTAAAAAATTTTTTTAGAATAATTTTTAGAATTTTCGCAACTGTTGTTTTTCCAGAACCTTGTCCACCCGAAAAACCCAAAAATAAAGTTTTTCCCTTTTTTTTATATTTGTTTTCGATCCAAAATGAAGCAGGTATATAAATTCTTTTCAAACTTGTTATTTTGTCTGCTGTAGACTTGTTAAAAATTTTCTCTTTGTTTAAAAATTTTAGATAATCGTTTTTTACTTTTAAAAAACAATCTTCTGTTCGTTTCATTTTTTTTTATCAAGGGGATGATTGGCACCGTCTTTAGTTGAAATATCTTGTAAATCAAAGGGATTAACATTTTCTAAACAGGCTACGTTAATCGTACGCATATTAGGATTGGTGCGTGGTTTATGATAAGTATAAATTCCACAAACTGAACAAAAATAATGTTCAGCTGTCTTAGTATGAAATTGATAAGATTTAAGCAATTCTTCACCTTTAACTACTTTGAGATCACTAGAGTCAATAATTGCCATTACTGAACTATGTCTCTTACAAAATGAACAATTACACCTAATAAGATTTTTTAACCCGTTCGGTAAAGATACTTCAATTTCTACTCCACCACAGTGACAAGTTAGTTTTTTCATTTATTTTTTAATTTAAGTTCTTTAGCAAGATTTTCATAACTTAGTAATAGTTATCCACAGCATTACAAGATCTAGTTTTAATGTTCATGTTTTGATTCGGTTTAGATTCTTTTTTGGACTCAAAATACAACTTGTTAGATACTTTTCCACATCTTGCTTTACACCCTTTCCTATTATAGATTAGAACAAAAGAAGAACATTATGAAATTACTATTACCATTTCATCTGCACAAAGTTGGAGCAGGCTTTCCATCTCCGGCAACAGATTACGTGGAGGGTGACATCGATCTTAATGCTCATTTGATAAAAAATACACCATCCACATTTCTTATTAGAGTACAGGGAAAATCTATGAATACTATTGGAATTCAAGATGGTGACCTTTTAGTAGTAGACAGAAGTTTAAATCCAAAAAATTTTTCCACTGTAATTGCCAATGTTAGTGAAGAATTAGTTATAAAAACTTTTATAAAAGAAAAAAACCAATCTTTTCTAACTTCCGGATCAAATAGAATTGAAGATAAAATTAATTTAACAGAAAATCCTGAAGTTCTTATATGGGGTGTGGTTACTTACACGATACATGCATTACAGTAAAAACAAAATAGCTTTAGTTGATTGTAACTCATTTTATGTTTCTTGTGAAAGATTGTTTAACCCATCAATAATTAAAAAGCCTGTTATTGTACTATCGAGTAATGATGGATGTGTAATTTCTCGATCAACAGAAGCTAAAATTTTGGGTATTAAAATGGGAGAACCATATTTTAAAGTAGAAAAAATAGTAAAAAAAAATAACGTAAAAATTTTTTCATCAAATTATTCGCTATACGGAGATATATCAAGAAGAGTTATGAAAACTTTAAAACAATTTTCACCACAAATAGAGATTTATTCAATTGATGAAGCATTTTTAGATTTGTCTTCAATTAAAAATGAAGATTTGCTTGAGTTTGGCAATAAAATAAGAAAAACTATTTTGAAATGGACGGGAATACCAACAAGTATTGGTATTGCGACAACAAAAACTTTAAGCAAAGCTGCAAATTATGTTGCAAAAAAAGAAAAATCGGGAATTGTTAATTTAATAAATTCAAAACAAACCGATGAAATTCTTTCAAAAATTAATATAAATGACGTTTGGGGAGTAGGACGTCAACTAACCAAATTCTATATTAAAAATGGGATAAAAACAGCGTATCAACTTAAAAATATGCATAATGGTTGGATTAAAAAAAATACAAATGTCTTTGGATCACGTACTGCAATGGAATTAAAAGGTATCTCGTGTACCTCTTTAGAAATATATCAAGAAAAAAGAAAAAGTTGTTGTGTATCAAGATCTTTTGGAAGAAAAGTTACAAAACTAGAAGAACTCAGTGAATCTATTACAACGCATTGCCTTAATGCAGCAGAAAAAATCAGATTAGATAACCAGATTACAAAACGAATAACTGTTTTTATAAGAACAAGTCCGTTTCAAAAGGATAAAAATTATTATGCAAATTCAAGGGATATAGACTTGCCAATTAGAACAAATGACAGCATTGAATTGGTTAAACACGCTCTAGTTGCACTAAGACACATATACAGAAAAGGATACAAATATCAAAAAGTTGGAATAATCCTTTCAGGTTTAAATGATGTTGATGTTTATAAAAAAAATTTATTTTCATCAATTAATAGTGAAGAGAAAAGAGCAAAATTAATGAAAGCAATTGATTACACAAATATTAGATACGGTCGTTACGCTTTAAGTATTGCGCAAGCTGGATTGAAAAAAAAGTGGAATGTCAAAAGACAATATTCTTCTAAAATTGATACAGCGTGCTTTGATTTTTTACCTATAGTTAGAGTTGCTTAAAACATCAAGACTGTCAATATTTTCCAAAGAATTGTTTAATTCTTCGATATTTTCACGGGAAGAGACCTTAAGAACTGTAAACAAAAAAATGAGAATAGCTAATGCTGGAAAAAAAGTAACAACAGATAAATTGCTAGAAATAAAAAATAAATAAAAAATTAAAAATAATATGGAACGCACTATTACAGATCCTCTAAAAACTGCAATAATAGAAAAAGAATGTATTAAAAGATTAAAAAAATTCATTTGAGATGGACCAAAATACCTTTGACCTCTAATTGAAGGTACTGATACTCGATCAGAAATAATTTTTGTTACTGAGCCAGAAAAGCTGCTCCAAATACAGGCTTCTTTGATTAATTTAGTAGCTGCTTCCTTTGGTAAACAACAATAATTTCCAAATTTAATAAATTGGCCCGTAAAAACATATGTCAAAATTTTATGACCTCCGTACATCAATTTAAACAAAAGACCTTCAGAACGCTTTATTCGATCAGCCGTGACCGTTTTTAGAGGGTTTTCATTTGATTTTTTAAAAAGCAAATTAAGTTCTTCTGGCCTGTCTTCTCCATCTCCATCCATTGGAATCAAATAATCAAAATCTTCTTTTATAGATAAAAATTTTAATCCAGTAGCATAACACCTTGCGTGCCCCTGATTTTTTTTCATATTCATAACTCGAACAGATTTTATATTTTTAAAACTTGATGCAATTGCTGGTCTTTCTTCAGTTGAAGCATCATTAATAATCAAAACCGATACTTCCGCATTCCATTCAGTAATTTGCAAATCAATTGCTTTCAAAAGCTTAAAGACCGATTTCCAATCATTGTATACAGGTATTAAAATTATAAATTTTTTCATTTTTCTCCTAACATACAAACATCATTATAAGATTCGATTTGATACAACACACCCGCACAATCATTTATTGCATTAAAATCTTTAATCCACACAATTCCACTATTTGATTTTTTATCTATTTTCATTTTCCATTTTGGTCTTGGCTTAAGATGATATGATAAATTTTGTGCGTACCAACCATCTATCCATCCATACCCAACTACTACTTCAATTTTGTTTGAAAAATTATTTTTCCATTGTGTTTGGACTATTTGTGAAATTTTTTTGCCTGGATAATCGGTCCTCTCATTTGTTTGGGTAATAGATGCTAGATAATAAACTGCTGGTGATAGAAAAAATATAACTAAAAATATCGAAAAGAAATTTTTAAATTTTAATAAGTTGATTTTGTCTTGAAATATATAAACAAAAAATACCCCTATGAATAAGTAAAACGGAGCCATTCCCATCGTTCTAATTCTTGCACCTGTAATTAAAGATGTTAAAAACATTAAAATTATAGGCACAATAGTTATTGAAATTAAAAATAATAATTTCTTATTTCTATAATTTAACCTCATTTTAAATTTTGAAACGATAAAAAAAAGTAAAAGAAAAAATGGTAAAAGCACTCCTATTTGCTTTCCTAAAAATATTAACGGATAAAGTATATGATCTAAGAATCTTGTGCTTTCAAATCCTGATAATGGATCATCAACTGATCTAAATAAAGCATAACGAATTGTAGTATAATCATTTTCCATTAACCAAATTAGGTGAGGCGCAATTACTATAAGAAAAGCAATTACAGGTATTACATACTTAAAATTAAATTTTTTCTCTTTAAAAACAATGTTGATAAAAAATATTATAATGCCCACTATCAGATAGAAAAATAAATACTTTGACAAAATTCCTAAAGCAGCAAAAAATCCAAATAGAAACCAACTAGTATTATTATTTTTCTTTATTGCTTGCCAACAATAAAAAACTGTTAAAGCCCAAAAGGGTAGCGAACAAACATTTACGTTAAATTCTGGTGTCGTAAAATTATAAAAGAAAATACTTTCTAGCAATAACACTGATATTAAACTATGAACTCGATTCTGAAAAAAATCCCTAGAAAATTTAAAAATAATAATAAAACTCGATACAACAAATATTTGACTGAGAAAATAAAATGCCCAATCTTGGTTTCCAAATATTTGATAAAAAAGTTCAGGAAACCATGCACTTAGTGGCGGATGTTTATCCCATCCTAATGGCCATCCATTCCCCCACGCTATTGCCTCTATTGTATCTAATGGAAGATTGGTATTTAAAAAACTGGGAACCAAAGTCCAAATAACAAGATGAGCAAATAAAAAAAGTATAAATATTTTATTAACTTCAATTTTTTTGATTTGCATGTCTTAAATTTATACAAGTTTAAGCCTCTTGACACCTAGAAAAACGTGAATATACTGCCTGCCTTAAACATTTGCATTGCGAGAGAATATGCCAAAAAAATATATTCCTAATGATAAAGAAAAGTATATGTGCACAAAACAAAAAGTCTATTTTAAAAAGAAATTAATGGAATGGAGAAGCGAAATTATAGAATTCAATAATAAAAGTCTGTATTTGAACGATGTTGACCACGAAATTTCTTCACCAGATATAGTTGACCAAGCTTCTTCTCAAGCTGAAAAAACAGTAGAAATGCGCACGTTAAATAGACAAAGAAAACTTTTGTCAAAAATCGATAAAGCTATTAAGAAAATTAAGGATAATACCTACGGTTATTGTGAAGAAACAGGTGAACCAATCGGCATAAAAAGATTGATTGCAAGACCCATTGCTACACTATCAATTGAGGCTCAAGAGAAACATGAAAAAAATGAAAAAATATATGCTGATATCTAATTTAAATTTTTGGTATTTTTTCTCCAGTATTTAGACAATCATAACCTTTTATTACTGCTTCTCTTTCGGATATTTTTTCATACCATCTACTTAGATTTTTAAATTTTTTTAATCCAATGTCATGCCAATTATGTCGGGCTATCCAAGGAAATGTAGCTATATCTGCAATAGAATAATTTTTTCCCGCTAAGAAATCTAATGTTAACAAATGTTCATCTAAATCTTTGTATAGCCTTTTTGCGATATTAAAATATCTTTCTTCACCAAATTTACTTTTTCCAGGATTATAATGATGAAATTGATGGTGTTGTCCTAACATTGGACCAATATCTCCCATTTGAGCCATTAGCCATTGGTTAATAAGATTTCTATTATTAACATCATAGAATTTTCCACTTAATTCAGCCAAATAAATTAGAATAGCTCCAGATTGAAAAAAACTAACTTTATTTTTGTGATCAGTTATTGCTGGTATTTTACTAAGAGGGCTTATTTTTCTAAAATCAGAATTAAATTGATCTCCTTTTGAAAGATTTATTTCTGTTATTTTATAATCAAATTTTATTTCTTCAAGCATGATAGACACTTTCTTACCATTCGGGGTTGGCGAATAAAATAATTCTATCATAAAACTTTACTTGTTTTTTACACCGAGTCTTTCGTGCATGCTTTTTGAAGTCGTGGTAAATTCAAATCGGTATTTTTCGTTTGGTCTAGCTAATTTAAAGCAGGCCCTCGCTGCAAGAGCTCCTTCGTGAAAACCGGATAAAATAAGTTTAAGTTTTCCTGGGTATGTACAAATATCTCCAATCGCAAATATACCTTCTTTATTGGTTTGAAAACTTTCGGTGTTTACTGGTATATGTTTTTTTTCTAAATTTAAACCCCATTCGGCAATTGGACCTAATTTCATTATTAAACCGAAAAAACCAAGAACACAATCAGTTGTAATTTTTTCAGTTTTACCATCATCACTTTTGAGAGTTATTGTTTTTATCTTATCTTGACCTTCAATTGAAATAATTTGAAATGGAGTTTTTATTTTTAATTTATCTTCTTTTTCAAGTCTTTTTACAGTTGTAACGCTTTGTTCAGCTCCCCTAAACTCGGTTCTTCTGTGCACCAGAATAACCTTAGCAATTTTTGATAATTCAATCGCCCAGTCTAAGGCAGAATCTCCTCCACCAAAAATACAAATTTTTTTATTTTTAAAATATGTCTTGTCTTTGATCGAGTAAAAAACTCCATTATTTTCAAATTTTTCAGCTTCTTTGATTAAAAATTTTCTCGGTTCAAAAGATCCGACTCCACCAGCAATAATTATGTTAGGTGCCATAAAAGTTTTGTTTTTACTTGTTACAATTTTCCAGTTATTTTTATCTTTAGAAATTTCTTGAACTCTTTCGTTTAAATGAAAATTTATCTTAAAAGGTTTAATTTGTTCCAACAAATTTTTTGTCAAGCCTTCTCCAGTACATACGGGTACAGCTGGAATATCGTAAATAGGTTTATCAGGGTACAATTCTATGCATTGGCCTCCTATTTTATCCAAATTGTCTACCACTTCTGCTTTAAGTCCAATCAAACCCAATTGTTGCGCAGCGAACATACCAACTGGCCCCGCACCAATTATCAAAACATCTGTTTTAATCATAATTAAATTATGCTTGCTTTGATGGCATTTTTACGACCATACCATCCAAATCATCAGAGATGGTAATTTGACAACCTAATCTACTAAATTTATTTGGTTCAAAAGCCATATCAAGCATATCTTCCTCGGCATTTTCTTTTTTCGGCAATTTGGTAAACCATTTTTCATCAACATAAACATGGCATGTTGCACAAGCACAAGATCCTCCACAATCAGCATCGATACCTGGAATATTATTTTGTACAGCACCTTCCATCACGCTTAGTTCGTTTGAAACCTCAACGATATGCAATTTTCCACTATGTTCAATATAAGTAATTTTTGGCATGACTTGGGTATCTAGATATATGCTAAATATAATAATGCAATAGATAAAATGATATGTTTTAATAGTTTATTGAATTTTTACTTATGGCGTCAAAATACCAAAAAATTTATCAAAGATCTATTCAAAATGCTGAAAGCTTTTGGTCTGAAGTTGCCAATGATATATTTTGGTACAAAAAACCTTCAAAAATTTTAAATTCTGATAATCCTCCTTTCTATAAGTGGTTTCAGGACGGAATAACAAATACCTGTTACAATGCAGTTGATCTACATGTTAAAAATGGAAATGGCGCAAAGGTAGCCATTATCTACGATAGTCCAATCACGAATTCGCAAAAAAAAATAACTTATGCTCAGTTAAAGGATCAAGTCTCAATTTTTGCAGGAGCGCTAGTAAATCAAGGCATAAAAAAAGGGGATAGAGTTATAATCTATATGCCCATGATAGCTGAAGCAGCAATTGCTATGCTTGGATGTGCAAGAATTGGTGCAGTTCATTCAGTCGTTTTTGGTGGTTTTGCTGCAAACGAACTCGCAAGTAGAATAGATGATTGTAAAGCAAAAATTATTTTGTCTGCATCCTGTGGTTATGAACCAGGACGAACCATAGAATATAAACCGTTGCTTAAGAAAGCTATTGAATTAGCAAAACATAAACCGGAAAAATGTATTATCTATCAAAGAAAAGATTTTAAAGTTGATTTAGAAAAAAATGAAATTGATTGGAACGAAGCTATAAAAGATGCAAAACCAGTCGAGTGCGTTGAAATGAATGCTAATGATTATGCTTATATTCTTTATACTTCTGGAACAACAGGCGTTCCCAAAGGAATTGTCAGAGATATTGGTGGACACATAGTAGCTCTTAAATGGACAATGAAAAATATTTATAACATCAATCCAAATGATGTTTGGTGGTCTGCAAGTGATATTGGTTGGATCGTAGGTCATTCGTATATTGTTTATGCTCCCCTCTTTCATGGGTGCACTACAGTCTTGTTTGAAGGGAAACCTGTTGGCACGCCCGATGCTGGAGTATTTTGGAGAATTATTTCTGAACATAAAATAAAATCACTTTTCACTGCTCCGACTGCCTTTCGTGCTATTAAAAAAGAAGATCCTAATGGAAATTTTTTTAAAAAATATGATTTGTCATCATTCGAAACTTTATTCCTCGCAGGCGAAAGAGCTGATCCCGATACCTTAAAGTGGGCAGAATCTTTATTAAAAGTTCCAGTCATTGACCATTGGTGGCAAACTGAAACCGGTTGGGCAATTAGTGCAAATTGTACAGGTCTAGGACTTTCAAAAACAAAATATGGATCCGCATGCAAACCAGTACCAGGTTACGATGTTCAAATATTAAAAACTGATGGCACTCAAGCTAAACCAAATGAAATGGGAGATGTGGTGGTTAAATTACCTCTTCCTCCAGGAACTTTTCCAACACTTTGGAATGCGGATCAAAGATATAAAGAAACTTATATGTCAAGATATCCTGGTTGCTATCAAACCTATGATGCAGGACATATTGATGATGACGGTTATGTTTGGATTATGTCACGAACGGACGACATCATTAATGTTGCTGGTCACCGATTATCAACGGGTGCAATAGAAGAAGTTTTAGCTGAACACAAAGATGTTGCAGAATGCGCAGTATTAGGCATAGCAGACAAATTAAAAGGTCAATTACCCATTGGTTTATTAACGCTTAAAGCAGGTGTCACTAAAAAGCATGAAGACATTTCAAAAGAATGCGTTCAAATGATCAGAGAAAAAGTGGGTCCCGTTGCAGCTTTTAAAACTGCGATTGTTATAAAAAGACTACCTAAAACAAGATCAGGCAAAATA
>JYMV01008094.1_pt1 | contig 11275 bp, 7 predicted proteins | sample 338911 | NCBI WGS metagenome assembly JYMV01 (sample SAMN03354496, study PRJNA234377) | hydrothermal vent metagenome | biome: Deep sea; feature: Hydrothermal plumes at the Eastern Lau Spreading Center, Western Pacific Ocean; material: Seawater | place: Tonga | collected 2009 | depth 2000 m m
ACTTGTTCTCGCCATAATATAGCTGAAATATTGTTCATTTGGCGTCAAGCAATAATCACTAAATCACTCTCCCTACAACCAACTCGGTATTATAATGTTATGGGGAGAAGGGCTATGGTGTAACGCCATTTGTTGTGTATATTGGTGTGGGGGTTTTTTTTGTCTGTCTTCGTCCTGTTTCTTGTGTACCCAATGTTGCTCTGAATTGTCCATTTTTTGATTGCCCCTTCGGTGTTCTCAAACGTTTATTTCAACAATAGTCTAACTAGATCGTGGCGGTCAGTTTTATTATTGGAGGAAACCAAAGTACGCGGAGAAAACCTGTCACTTTATCACATAATGCTGTATCATCGAGTGTATCAATTAATATTAGTTCAATTGATGAATAGTTTGGTGATACGGTACCAATTGATCATATGTCGAATGACTATTTAGCGCTATTCGGTAGCAACTGATCTTCATTTCTGTTGATGCTCTTTTGGCTGTATGCCGTACCAACTGACCTCCTTCCTGTTGACAACGAGAGTGGCTATAAAACATGACAATTGAGCATTTAAAAACATCAAAATATAGGACAGGAAGTTAAAACGAACTTGATATAAATTCCTGTCAAGTTAAACGTATCTGTGCATAAATGGCATTTTGCTTTATAATCAACAACATGCATATTATATGTGTTAAGATATGTCTTATCTGCATGTCAACGACATAACTGGGATACGGATTTATATAAGCTTACTAACTTGTTTTCGGATCCCCTTAATTAATTCATAGTCATTACTATTGTTGTACTATATGTATTGATTAATAAAATATGTTTACACTAACGACATAACTAGGAAGTCTTAGAACATATAAAAACGGCATGAATTGACAAAACAATATCAAATAATCTGACGCTTTCATCATGAAGAGATATCTTATATATTTTAGTTGTATACTTGTTCAGGCTTTGTTAACAACACAGTCTGGTAAGAGAACAAAACAAACATTTACTTTACTTTGTAATTTTATATAGCAAATTAATAGGAATTGGGTTTTTTCTTGAACATGACGTATTATCGCAGAACTATGTTTCTTTAAATCAACGCGAGATAAATATATAATATATGGCAATGCCAGGTATAGTATTTTCTGATTAGAAAATAACAACTTTATTAATTAATGGTTAGTGTGCTCCCCGCGACTGCGGTAGATCGTGGGTTCGAGCCGCGATCGGATCAAACCAAAGACTATAAAATTGGCACACAGCATTGATACAGCTGCAAAATTGCTGTGTTGACGTTAAATAACACTTACTCACTCACTCCTAAATTTAATAACAGATGCGTCAACGTGATGGGCAATCAATTATGTGACCTGAAATTTGCACATTCCTGAAATTACTTATATATTTGGATATTGTTCATATTATTTTTTTTTATATGGTGAATTATTGAGGTTTATTTATCTTTTTGTATTTCTCTTCTACCTGAATTCTTATTGCATATTTACATTGTATTATGATGTGATGTATGCCTTCAATCCTTTTAGGATTAAATTGCAAATCAATAAAAATTAAGTTATCAAATTTTCAGACACCAATCGTTTATATGATATTTTTTAATCCCAAGCCCCAGATTTTAGTCAAACAAGAAAATCACTATGTTTCTGTCGAGTCGGTTCGCTTCAGGACATCAACTTTTTGCCAGAAAAGCTTTACGATACCAAAGCAGTTATCAAACAATCGAAGAAGAAAATGACAAATACAATAACAAATAGAAAAGGGCAAAAGACAAACAATGATCCACAAAACATTATACAGAAAACTGAAGATTGGGTAACATACCAACTCAACTAAACAGGGTTCAACTCGAGCGTTCTGGAAAGATAAGCGATTACTACTTCACTGGTGGCACCAATCGTGGTGTTAAGACGATTTCTGCTCAACTAGTGGCACATATCATGCTAAACGACACCGAATATCATCTGATACCTTATATAATTATGTATATATTTCATTTTAGATATTTGAAAAAAAATGGCCAATCTTATATCCCAATTATGCTGGATTTTCTGCAACAGTTGTGATTTCTGATACTAAAATATGTAATGACCAGTTTATATGAATCTGTGATAACATCTTCAATTTCAGATCCTCTTAAGGATTGTCCAATATCCCTACCTAGAAGTTGGAACTTGTTTGCGTACACAGATACGTGTCTATAAATAGTACATGATGAACGATCATGGTATGACGCCAGGGGTCACTGTACACAGCTTAGTGGAGATCTGGTTGTAATCCAGAACATGGCTAAACAGCAATTCATCATGATTATTCTGAAGAATCTAAGAAGGGACAGACACGGAGTCTGGATAGGCGGAACAGATAATGATAAGGAAGGGGAGTGGAAGTGGGTGACAGGTAGGTAATATAATAATGAATTTGTTTATGTAATTACAAATGAAACAACTGTATGACCATACCATATGATAAAAAGTTTGAGATATAAAATAATCCTGATTTGTACTGTTATATGATATGCTATGATATACTTTGAGTGGCCGTCGTGATCGTCATCGCATGGTAGTTAGATTTACAACTACCTATGCAATCAGTGCCTATCACCACCAACGTTGTGAGTTCGAATTCCGCTCATGGTGAGGTGTACTCGATACAGCATTATGTGATAGAGTTCGTCAGTGACTTGCTGGTGATTTTTGTCGGGTACTCCGGTTTCCTCCACTGCGATATAACTGAAGTATTGTTATACGCCATAGCCCTAACCCTATGTTATACTTTGTTATAATTCAGTTTTAATGCTTAATACGTATTACAGTATTTTGACGCAGCTATAATCTCATTAATTAACATTGTGGCCGTCGTGGCCGTGATGGTATGGTAGTTGGATTTACAACTACCTATGCAATCAGTGCCTATCACCACTGATGTTGTGAGTTCGAATATCGATTAGGGCGAGGCGTACAACATTATGTGATAACGTTTATCAGTATATTGCCACAGGTCTGTGGTTTTCTCCGGGTCCTCCGGTTTCCTCCACCAATAAAACTGACCGCCACGATATAACTGAAATATTGTTGAAAGTGGTGTTAAACAACATCAAACAAATAAACATCACACATCATGAATTAATATTGCAGGGCAAAGGTAATATGCACGCAGAATATTAAATACCAATACAAAGTAATCACGGCTTGTCAGAACAGAACAATACAGATGAACTATCAATAAAAGAAGATACAAAAATGTAATGGAATAACAAAGATATTGGAAAACGCATTGAGATCCGGAAGTAAATTGATATTATTATTTTTATTATTTTATTTATTATTTTATTATTTCTAATCAACAAAATGAATTACCTGAAATGAACAAGTAAAAACAAACTAAAATGCAGACAATAAAATTCAGCGAATATGTCCAAAATCGAACCACAGCAGTAGATGTGTATAAAAAAAGGTTGTATAATTTTATTTGCTGTATTTCTGTGATGTATCACCTTTAATTAACACTACCAGTATAACATTAGTTAATTGGTAGTTAGTGCATGCCGGTTATTTGTGTATTACATGAATCTTATATTGTCGTGTACATGGTCCTGTCGTCTATATGAGATCGTATAACGTGGAGCTATTGGAGAAGTGGACAAGGTAGTGACAGTCACCCTGGTTTCCTATTTCCAAAAGGAGTGTTAGAAGATTGTGCTCAGATACGTACAGATGATTTCTACAAATGGCACGATTACCCTTGCGGTGGTGGAATTGGCTACCACTACTCTAGTATTTGTGAACATAGTAAGTGTGTCGAGTATTTACGATTTCCGAATAAAAACGATGTTCGGTACTTCTTTACCTCCAGTCGTTTGTAGGAGGACTCGTGTCTTTGCGCATAGTGGCATCCAACATATTTGTTTTGTTTTTCATCATCTTGTGTACCCTTTGTTGCCAGTTTCTGTGGAGTGCCTATTTTTAATTGTACCTTAGGTATTCTCTAACGTTTATTTATTGCACAATAATCTACAACACTTTGGAACATTGCTTAGCATTAAAACATATAAGAGAACAGCAAATAAAGCTTCACTTATATCGGAATTTCATTATATTTTATTGAATAAAGGATAGAGAAAACCGAATGGGCAAACAAAATGGACAATCTAGAGATACATGCAACATTGGGCACAAGGCACCAAACGAAGACCAACAAAACGCACAACATAAACAGCTAATAAGATGAGTAGCTTGGACCTCAACAAAAGAATTTGAAGATAGCAAAGGGATAATCAGAATCCGTATATCCAAGAAGAACATACAACACAATGGCCAAAAGAAAAAGTACAAAAAGACAAACAACGATCTACAAATCATACACATAAAACAAAAACAAACGCTTATAAAACAAGGTACTCGCGAATGATTATGAGTTCCTGTCTGTTTTAAGTCACCAGCCGTGTTACTTGTAGTCAAGACTGTCACATTTCTTGTCGATGATAGTGGAAAGAAAAATATCAAAAATATACATAAAAGAGATAAGATCCATTGCATTGAAGACATGGTTATTTCGTAGCGGTCATTTTGTAACTTTGACTTCAATCTAGGAGCAACGTGGCCAAGTTTGAGTACCATTTGCGTCAGCAGATGAGATCTGTCCACAAAAAGAGTCAGATACATGAAGAACGACGCCACTCTCCTTACACATAACAGTCAATATACAGCAGGTCAAAAGTAGCAAAAATTTACTAGGAATGATTATTGATGGTCTATGGAAAGAGAGTATTATCCATCCCTATTTATTGCATTCTCCTTTTTCGTGTGACAGTCTAGACTTCCGCCCAGATGCCCAACCTAGTGTTACCTTTTAACCTTTATTCTGGAGACCACCCTTTCAAAAGTCAGCAAAAATTGTCATGGAATTAATATTGTTTTTTCAACATTCGCTCTACCGGAAGTATAACCTGGAAGCAACCGGAATGTAAAACAACACTTTAGGTTATTTCTGACTATATTTCGGAATATTTGCTTTTATAAGCTTCTCCTGAACATTGTGTCGTCTGTCTTCGATTTACGGATTCTGATTACCACTTTGGTACCTTCACGCTCTTCTTACTGAAATCGGCATAAAGATGTCTGCAGTGAATACAAATAGACATTCAGAGCGAATTAATAAGGGACGGAACGTCTTTATTGTAGACGTTCTCCAATAACCACACCTAACATCTACAATAAAGACGTTCCGCCCCCTATCAATTCTCTCTACATGTATATTTGCAACCACAACATACGTCCATATGCCGATTTCAGTGCACAGAGTGTGAAGATACCAAACGGGGTAATCAGAACCCGTTAATCGAAGACGGACAGACAACACAATGGCCAAATGAAAAAGAACAAACAGATAAACAACGATCAACAAAACACTACACAAAAAACAAAAGATCGTGCAATAGGAACCGTACTAAATATATATGTATAAATATACAAGTAAATATTGAACACTTTGATCATTGTAAAACTGTAAGTCTTTGAGTGAATACAAAAGAGAAATAGTACACATGTTTCTTTTAATATATTATTTGCATTTATTTACGCATAGAGGTGCTCAACCCAATTTCCATACCGATATAACATGGATAATGTTCATGTCATTTAAAAAAGCGATGGATTTAATTAGTGGATCAGGAACTACTTGCCATTACTTTGTTCACCCCAGGTTTTCAGTGAGGTTGCTTTGCTCAATATTTTCTGCGTAATGTTTTTAGAACCATTGTTTGCCCTTTTTTCTTTTAGTCCTTTAATTATTTGACCTTGGAAGTATTGCTTCAAACCTTTTCGTAGCAACTTACATCTTATATTCCCCAGTGTTCCTGAGATGAAAGACACGGTGGATACTAGCGGATCCTCCTCATACTCAGACATAGTTAGTAAATGTCACGCAATTGCCTTCTAAAATAAATGCCTGTAAATTACCATTCCGGAGCTCCTGATTTCATCCCCGGTTTTTTGTGGGGTTAATGTTGTTCGATCATTCCTTTTCTTTGGAGGTCACGGGTAGCTCAATGAGTTAGGTAGTTGGATTACCTAACAACTCATACAAGCCTATCACCAATACGGCGTGCGTTCGCGCCCGGTTGTGTAAATTACAAAAGAGGATGCACTCGATTCGCAGCCGCAAGTGATAAAGTTTACCAGTTGCTTGCCCATGGTCGATGGTTCTCTCCGGATAATCCGGCTTCTTCCACCACTAAAACTGGTCGCCATAATATAGCTGAAATATTGCTGAAAGTGGCTTTAAACACCAATCATCAATCAAATCAAATCCTTTTCTTTGTAGTGTTTTGTAGATCGTTGCTTGTCCTTTTTTATTGAATCGCATCGGTGGTGGTGTAATGGTGAGTGTGCTCGCCTCGGGTGCGGTAGATCGTAGGTTCTATTTCCGCTCGGGTCAACCTAAAGACTATAAAATTTGTATTCGCTGCTTCTCCGTTAAGCACGCAGCATTAAGGAGACAGAACAAAGACTGTTTGGCTCGGAATCAGAATAATGTGCATGAGTGGGGCGACATGTCTATCCGCGGACTGTTGTTTCAGTAAGGTAGCACTATAAAAAAATCCAAGTAAGCGGACCTCGTCATCATTTTATTGAAGATTAACTTTTTCTCGCCATGATATAGCTGAGACATTGCTGAGATGGCGCTAAACAACAATCACTCACTGTATTGGCAATTGTCTGTCCATCTGCGATTTACGGATTCTGATTATCCCTTTGGTATCGTCAAACTCTTCTTACAGGATTTTCTAAACAGTGAATTACACATATCAAATTATTCACAGGTTCTAAGATACATATATCTAATATAAAGTCATTTGTCAAAAATATGACTATCATGACCATTTGAAATAAAACAAAATAACCGTAATTATCTTACCAATCAGAACGAAGCGAACCACTGATCTGACAAACACAATATTAACTATGATACTATCCGATAGAAAACTAAGTCTAGTCTTTTGATATGAACACAATGTTGGTGGTGGTTTCCGGTTAATGTAGACGCAATATTCCTAGTCTTCATTCCCGAATTTCCAATAGACAAACATAAGTAGATAATAAGGGTAATAACAAAATTACCGAACTCCGAACAATCTTACAAAGGGAAAGTCAAAACTCATAAGCATATAAACAGACAAAATCAGTCAGATACCAAAAGGATAATCAGAATCCGTAAATCGAAAAGGAGACAACACAGTTGTCAAAAGAAAAAAGACAAAAAACAAACAACGATCTACAAAAAAATACACAGGAAACCAAATCTGCCCTGATTCACTTCAAAAGATTACACACATAAACAACATATGCTATATGATTCACTTATAGTTAAGAAGACTTGATTGTCAATAATTATTCTTATGATAAGCATTTAATCGTTATCAAATGCTAATCCAAAGAAGGACAAACAATATAATGTCCAAAAGAAAAAGGATAAAAGGACAAACAATGATATACAATCCAAGACACATAAGTCTAAAGAACGTGCAACATGAACACCACTAAATACCGGGGCGCACTGAGGTGCTCCGAAAAGGTAATCTGTTCCTATTCCACTAGTGGCACCCGTTGCTCAGTAATCACATTCTCTATATTTGTATTCGACGACATATCATATGCATCACGAATCAGATGTTTTCCTAGATGTAATAAATACACATTAGAGACACCTGAAGGGGCAATCAAGAATGGACAATCCAGAGACACTGGCAACTTTGGAGACAGAAGACGCTGAACGAAAAACAAAAACAAAATATAAATCGTTAGCGACGAATGACATAACTAGACAGGCATCAAGCGTGTGATAACTAAAGTATTTCAGAAATGGTCAGAGGATTTGTTAGAAGGAATAACTTTTATTTCACACATCGATATGTAATTTTTCAGTCAGTTAAGCATTGTCTTGTACATACATGTATTGATCATTGATATGATGCAGATAGAAAAAAAAATTAAAAATAAGGTCGACGCGCTACGCAAATAACGTGTAACTTTCCTTAGATATTAATGTAAGCATATTCTATGGTACCATTGACATGGATGTATCTAAAAAAACTCAAAATCAAAAACAAAAGTATATCTTAAAGCTTTTCATCGCCTTCTCCCAAACACAGCTAGGGGAGTTTCCCTTTGTGGCATGGTTGTCGGTGCCGGTGTTTCTCTGTTTACCACTGTTGTTGGGGCTGGTGTTTCTCTGTTACCCGCTGTTTTCGGCGCCGGTGTTTCTCTGTTTACTACTGTCGTTGGGGCTGGTGTTTCTCTGTTTACCACTGTTGTCGGCGCCGGTGTTTCTCTGTTTACTACTGGCGTTGGGGCTGGTGTTTCTCTGTTAGCCGCTGTCGTCGGGGCTGGTGTTTCTCTGTTAGCCGCTGTCGTCGGGGCTGGTGTTTCTCTGTTAGCCGCTGTCGTTGGGGCTGGTGTTTCTCTGTTCATTGTTGTTGGTGGCGGTGTTTCCCTGTGTGCTGCTGTAGTTGGCGCTGGTGTTTCCCTCTGTGCTGTTGTAGTTGGCGCTGGTGTTTCCCTGTGCGCTGTTGTTGTTGGTGCTGGTGTTTCCCTGTGTGCTGTTGTAGTTGGCGCTGGTGTTTCCCTGTGTGCTGTTGTAGGTGGAGCTGGAGTTTGGGTTGTTGGCAGTGTTTTAATTTTACCTAATAAAATAAATTCCAAAAGGTAAGAAAAACTTAGATGTCTATTTTCAATGAAAAATTTCATCAAAAAGAATATTTTACCATTCAAACTTGTTTGGGAGTTTTCCTCGCCGTGTGTTCGCTCATACAAAATGTAAGATAAGTCATATTGCTCTCAATTTACAATGATCACAGTCGTTACCCTAATTATTTATTGCGCTACATATTGTCTATCATATTACAGTCAAACCTGCGCATGTGGTCACATCTATTAAGCAGTCACCTGTATTGAAAGGTCACATTTGTCTTGTCCTGTCATATAGACCTTTATATAAGAGGTCACCTGGCTTATAAGACCACTTTTCTCTGTCATAATGGTGACCTCTTTATGCATGTTTGACTGTATATTATGTCTTAATTTCTGATCATCTATAATAGACAACTGTTAAACTTTGGTGTATCCGTCTTTTACCATTATAAAATATCCTATATGTACGAAATTTGAATGTGAATATCTGAAATATAGGTCAAAAACGATTCCTGGTGATAAACTAGAACCATCCCAACATGTCCAAGCTTTCTCATTTGTTTATACTGTTCATAAATTTACTCTTGTCGTATTTAAAAAAAGTCATTGTTAAAACCATACATGTATTCTAATTTCTAATGTAATATGAATATAACTTATTTCACTCACATGTAGAAAGCATTTGCATGACCTCATCATTTCACTCAGAGGGGAAGACTAGGCCCATCAAACTAGTTTATTCCCGAAATGTTTTAAAGAAATGTCTGTACTAAGCCATAGAAGGGGTATCGATATAACCTTTTTCTACTATTTTTCTATTGGAATTTGGAGCTGTTTCTTTTGGCCATTGCGTTGTCTGTTCGTCTTCGATATACGGATTATGATTACCCCTTTGGTATCTTCAAACTCTTTTTGAAAAAATAAAAATAAGACAATCTTACGATATTCGCAGATGTATGTGAAATGATATCCAATGTTTCCAACTATTGATTCACAGTGATAATCATGCCATTTTCCACCATCGTCTCGTCTAAGTACGGCACAATCTTCTGTTCCGCCATTAGCAAAGAAGAATCCGTCGTTATGATTGTTCCCTTGTCCCTCAGCAAAACGACTATACGTTACTCTAGATCCTGGGAATGAGATATAACATTATGATCAATATTATAATAAATGACATAATGCATTATCTATGTAGGGGGCGTCGTGGTCATGATCGTATGCAACTACCTATGCATTCAGTACCTATCACCACTGATGTTGTGAGTTCGAATCTCGATCAGGGCGAGGGGCCCGGGTGGCTCAATGAGTTAGGTCGTTGGATCTAACAACTCATACAAGCCTAGCACCAATACGGCGTGGGTTCCCGCCCGGCTTTGTAAATTACACAAAAATGGTTCACTCGACTCGCAGTCGCAAGGACTCGCAGTCGCAAGTGATAAAGCTTACCAGTTGCTTGCCCATGGTTGGTGTTTCTCTCCGGGTACTCCGAATTCCTCCACCACTAAAACTGGTCGCCATGATATAGCTGAAATATTGTTGAAAGTGGCGCTAAAGCACCAAAAATCAATCAAATCATATAATGTTGTGTTTTTTCTACTGTTGTGTTTTGTGTGTACTGTTGTGTTTTATCTGTATTGTTGTGTTTTGTGTGTACTGTTGTGTTTTACCTGTATTGTTGTGCTCTGTCTATAATGTTGGGTTTTATCTGTACTGTTGTGCTCTGTCTATAATGTTGTGTTTTTTCTGTACTGTTTTATTTTGTCTATTATGTTGTGTTTTATCTGTCCTGTTATGCTTTGTCTATAATGTTGTGTTTTTTCTGTACTGTTGTGTTTTGTCTATGATGTTGTGTTTTATCTGTACTGTTGTGCTTTGTCTATAATGTTGTGTTTTTTTCTGTACTGTTGTGCTTTGTCTATAATGTTGTGTTTTTTCTGTACTGTTGTGTTTTGTCTATAATGTTGTGTTTTTTCTGTACTGTTTTGCTTTGTCTATAATGTTGTGCTTTATCTGTACTGTTGTGTTCTGTCTATAATGTTGTGTTTTCTCTGTACTGTTGTGCTCTGTCTATAATGTTGTGTTTTCTCTGTACTGTTGTGCTTTATCTATAATGTTGTGTTTTCTCTGTACTGGTGTACTCTGTCTATAATGTTGTCTTTTATCTGTACTGTTGTGTTCTGTCTATAATGTTGTGTTTCTCTGTACTATTGTGCTCTGTCTATAATGTTGTGTTTTCTCTGTACTGTTGTGCTCTGTCTATGATGTTGTGTTTTATCTGTACTGTTGTGCTCTGTCTATAATGTTGTGTTTTCTCTGTACTGTTGTGCTTTATCTATAATGTTGTGTTTCTCTGTACTGTTGTGCTCTGTCTATAATGTTGTGTTTTCTCTGTATTGTTGTGCTCTGTCTATAATGTTGTGTTTTATCTGTACTGTTGTGCTCTGTCTATGATGTTGTGTTTTCTCTGTAATGTTGTGCTTTGTCTATAATTTTGTGCTTTATCTGTACTGTTGTGTTTTTCTGTAATGTTGTGTTTTATCTGTACTGTTGTGCTTTGTCTATAATTTTGTGCTTTATC
>JYMV01044340.1_pt1 | contig 11275 bp, 8 predicted proteins | sample 338911 | NCBI WGS metagenome assembly JYMV01 (sample SAMN03354496, study PRJNA234377) | hydrothermal vent metagenome | biome: Deep sea; feature: Hydrothermal plumes at the Eastern Lau Spreading Center, Western Pacific Ocean; material: Seawater | place: Tonga | collected 2009 | depth 2000 m m
TCTGGATCATTTATGTCGATTCTCGGGGTCCTGAAATGTCTAAATCCGAGCTTGGTCCATGATTATCAAAGCTATTGGTACGTGATCGGATTTAGACATTTCAGGACCCCGAGAATCGACATAAATGATCCAGACCCTCCTGCAGGTGACTGTGTTGACCAGTACTCTTACTGCTGGAGCTGGAGAATCTGGGTCTTTGTTCACCCCCACTTCTGACGATCCGGTCAGAACCGCAGTAAGCTGTTACAGAGGGGACACACCAGAAGTTGGAGTCATGTAGGGTGGGTGTGATTAAACTGATATTCTATGCTAATGAGTTCTAGCTCATTGTAGGATTCAAGAGCTTGCTGGATCAGCTTGGAGAAAAAATGAGAACCCTAAAAGTATTCATGATTCGTATTCGTTCCGCGATAGGGGTGTTGTCGCTTGCCGGTATTACATGTTTGGTCGCCTGTTCGAATGAGGAACAGTCAACAACTGGCTCGGACAACTATCGTCTAGAAGATTACGCCGATTTATCGCCAGAAGAGTTCGTTCAGAAGTTCAATCTGCGTGAATCTGACGTAGCTGTTCGTGATCTTCCGGGCTGGGCGCCACTCAAGAAAGTCGTGGTAGAGATGCCGGGGAATGAACCTTGGGAAAATCGTTTCGAGCGACTGGAGTTTTTTAAAGGGGTGGCCCCCGAAGTAGAGTTCATTCCAGTCAAGAACCTTTCAGATGCGATAGAAAGGGGTGTGCTAGCTGATGCACAAGCCACTATAGGACTCGGTTGTGGTCCCAGTACCGTGGACGCCATTGGTCCAGATGTGAGATGGATTCAGTCAGGCAGTGTAGGGCTAAATCGATGTTTCAATACGATCGGCGAAGAAGCTGAAAGAATGCAGGATATTCTTCGAGAGAGGAATATTCTTATCAGCTCCATCCGTGACATGACAAAGCACGCTATCGCACAGCATTCGCTCACCATAATGCTTTCTCTGATCGGAGGCATGGATATTCATGCGGAAAGGCAGCGACGACATATATGGGGAAGAACCACAACAGATGTAGTAAGAGATCAGAATCTTGATGTGGAGTTTCAGGACCTGACTTTGCTTGTTGTGGGACTGGGGAGTCTCGGTACAGAAGTGGGAAGACTCGCACATGCTTTGGGTATGAGAGTGATTGCAACACGAAATACCAGTCGTTCTGGACCGGATTTTGTAGATTATGTCGGCTTGTCAGATGAGATGTTTGATCTAGCAAAGCAAGCAGATATAGTGTTTGCTGCAGTACCGCCGACGTCGGCTACGCTTGGATTATTCGATATGAAATTTTTCGAGGCTATGAAAGAGTCGGCGTATTTTGTCAGTATAACCCGTCTTGAAGTCATCAACTGGGAAGATCTTAAGACAGCACTCAAATCAGAAAAGATCGCTGGCTTCGGGACTGATGATCTGCCTCAAGACGACTTCGAACTATGGGATCTTCCACGAGTAATCATAACCCCACACGTATCGGATTATTCTCCTCGTTACAGGGACAATCAATACGTTTTTTACCGCGAGAATTTGAGGCGTTATATCGCCGGAGAGAAGCTACTTAATCTGATCGATGTCCAGCGCGGGTACTAGTATTCTCAATACCGATGATATTCAGGGTTCCATAGATGCTGGGATAAAGTGGGATCAATTCTCAGCAGAACTGAGGACGTGAGTATCGTGAACAGGAGCACTAATACTAGATAGTATGATGTGTATAAGAATTCTCAGCTTATCGATGTTTCTCGCTCTGTGCTCGGCGAATGACTCTATCACCGTTCTGGCTCAGGCTCCACTTACTGTACCAGCTGTCAGACCTCTAGTCCCGACCGCAGTAGCCACAGCAGATTCGCTCTTCTTCTCGATGGAGCCGCTTGCTTCGTTCAGGCGTCTCGAAGCACGGGTGGATATAGCTCCAAACGACTACGAAGCCCGTTGGAGGGCCGCACGCGCTGCGCTCGTTCTTGGAGTTATAGAAGAAGACAGGGAACGAACAGATCGATGGCTTAGAATTGCTGTCCAACACGCTTCGGAAGCACTGGCCTTGCGACCTGATAATGTAGATGCAATAGCATGGTTGGCAGCAGCGAAGGGACGGCTAGCCCAAGACATCGCAGGGGTCCGAGAACAGGTTCGACTGGGACAGGAGGTGTGGGCTTTGACCCAAGAGGCGCTGGCAATCGACCGTAACCACGCATTTGCTAACAGTATCTTCGGCAAGCTCAATCAAGAAGTTCGAAGCCTATCAGGCTTCGAACGCTTCATCGCACGAACTTTCATGGGCGGTGGGGACCCAATGAAATACAGTTCTTGGGAAGATGCTGAAGAACACATCCTCAGAGCACTTGAGAATGAACCGGGCACCGTACTCTTCTACAAAGACCTGGGAGACACCTACCGCCTTCAGGACAAACTAGACCTGGCGCGGACTGCATATCAGGAAGGACTGGCAGCACCAGACCGGTACCCTTCGGACCCTATGTGGAAAGAGCAAATGATCGACAGGATAAAGCAGCTCGGTCGTTAGCGGTCAGCCTCGGGATCCTGAGGCTTCTCTGTAGATACGCTCATGTTCCTCTACTACGAGCGGCCAATCAAATGGAGGAGGATTCCGAACACTCCCCTCACGTAGCCTCAGAAGTAGGCCACGATCGCGAGCAAGCCGCGTCAGAGCATCTGCCATTTCCTGATCCGTATCGACTAACAGCCCTGCTACCCCGTCTGGTACGATTTCCGGCAAACTTCCTGTCCTAAAGGCAACAACAGGTAGACCAACAGCACGAGCCTCTAAGGCGGAGAGTCCAAAAGCTTCCCGGGTACTGGGGAGGATGAATACATCAGAATTGCGTAACACTTCCCGAACAGCTTCACGGGGCATCGCTCCCAGAAATTTTGCCTCCACACCCAAGCGATACGCCTGCCTCTCAAGGGCAGATCGACGTGGTCCATCTCCGACGAATGTGACCCTAAGCGTATGCCCATCTGGAATATTCTTCTTAGCCGCAGCCACAACTTCAAGCAAAGCTGAGCCTCTCTTTCGGTGCTTAAGGCGCTGCACGGTAACCAGGTTGATAAAATTCCTTGCGGGTGATGCCGCAGGACATCCCTCACTCCACCATCCAATATCTACACCGTTTGCTAGCACTGTCGTCGGGCGATCAAGAACCCTGGACACTCCGTCCGCCACCATCGGGCTAACGCCAGCAACCACTTGCGGCCAAGACCCCCATCTGGTTAGTGCGTGGGATAGCTCGTAAACCCACTTATGTCTTCCCAAAGTCGAATGGAACGTGACCACGAGTGGCAAGCCCAATGAGTGTGCAGCCCAACCCCCAGCTAAAGCACCAGCCGAAGCAATTGATGCATGCACATGCACCACATCAGGCGACCACTCAATAAGGTCCTCCCGAAGACGCCTCGGAAGCAGGGGAGATATGGGCACTCCCATCATAGGGACCCTCAAGGAAGAGATCCTGACGACCTCAAAATCTTCCGCTCGCAGAAGTGGAACTGATGGCACACGGGCCCCTTGTTCTTCCGTGCTCTCCGGTGTCGTCGTCAAGACGCGAACCTCATGCCGGCGATCAGCGAGCGTACGAGCCAGATCGTCGATCATGAACTCGACTCCCCCAAGTCTCGGAAGGTAGTACTCAGCCAACAGCGTAATCTTCAGCTGAACCTCCATGACTCGTTCACGCTCAAGCCCCTGTCAGTGGCTTCTCGTAAATCCGCCATCGCTTATGGGGAGTGAACCCAAGTGACTTCAATGGAGAAATCAGTGCCTCATTCTCCTCAAGGATCCATGAGGCTTCTGCTTCATTCACCCCTATCTCTACCGCTCGACGAGCGACCTCGTGCATGAGCAATGAGAAAAATCCGCGGTTCCGGTAGTCACGCCTGATCCCTAACAGAATGATGCGTCCGCTAAGTACCCTCGGTAGGGTCACAAGGAGGCGAACCATGTTCCATGGCCAAAGGCGCCCTGACGGCATCCGGCGGAGCACCCGGTTGATGTCGCGAGCGACTACAACGAATCCAACCGCTTCTCCGTCGATTTCGGCGATGCACGCGAACCGAGGGTGCAGAACCGAACGCAGGTCTCTGGCGAGGTGCCAAAATTCCTGCCAAGACGGTGGCACAAAGCCCCAATTATCTATCCAAGCATCACAGTACAGCTTATGGAAGATCCTGACTTCATGTTCGAAGCGGTTAAAGTCCCATTCTCGAAATACCAACTTCGTCCGGGCAAGTTTCCGATCAACCACCCTCTTCATCCGATCCGGAAAACCGAACCCCGATCCCTGGATGAGACGGTAGCCCAGTAGGTCTCTGATACCCTCATAGCCGCTACTCTCAAGCAAGCGCTCATAATACGGTGGCGTCCACGGCGTCATAATCACGGCTTCACGATCAAACCCATCTACCAGAAGTCCACATTCATGGTTCATGGAAGGATTTACAGGGCCTCTCGCTGTCTCGAGACCTCTTTCTCGCAACCACTGTTCGGCTCTCTCCATGAGCGCACCGGATGCTCCCTGGTCATCCCTACACTCGAAGAAACCAAAGAAGCCAACCCGATCACCGTGATAATCGTTGTGCCAACCATTCCGTATGGCCGCGACCCGGCCGACAGAACGACCTTCTCGTTCTGCGATGAACAAGCCTCTCTCCGCAGACTGATAAAAGGGGTTCTTTTCCCGATCTAAGACGCCGCGAACTACTGTACGGAGGGGGGGGACCCAGGCAGAGTCGTCCCGATCATGGACCTTCCAAGATACATCGACAAAGCGCGCGGTCCCGCTCCGCCCATCCACTTGCTTTATTCGAAGAGTCAAGTCTTTGACCTCAGTACCACAGCACTACGAAAGTGATATCGCTGGTCCTAAGCTTGGACTACCCCTCATTGCTGCGAACAGGGCGCGGTGTGCTTCAACAATACGTTGCCGAGCATCCTCGTCTGGCTCAAGCGACCAATTGCCCTCTTCCGAGGTACCTCCCAGGGCAATCCCGTCACGACGTGGCTGCATGTGGATGAACCCACCAGTCCCCTGAAGGCCCCCGAACGTCGCATAGTTCACCTCCGGCTGCGGTACCAGAAGCGTCAATTGCCCTTTCAACGGTACCAACTCAGTGTCTCCGAACAAATCATGTGATCCGAGTCCCGTGCAGTTGATAATGATCGGCTCATCGAGTGTCATAAGGTCTCTAGGAGTATCGAATTTCCTGATCACAATATGCCCACCGAATCGCATGACATCACGTACCAATGTATCCAGGTAAATAGATGGCTCGATCCGCAGGGTGACACGTTGACTTGCATAGGGCGTCGGAAATGGATGCTCCCCAGGTCCCAGAGCCACTGTGGGGAGCCTCAAATCAGAAGGAAGCAATGGATCCTGATCCTCCCGAGTTGAACGCTCCCTCGGAGCTGAGTTACTCAAAGCGTAACTATCAATCCATGAAATTCCGTACTCCGGTCCGGTAAGTAGCTGAAGTTGCTTGTAGGCAATCCTCGCTGCCTGCCTTAGCTGAAGATCCCATGCAGCCGTTCGACGTTCTCTATCGACCAGGCCTGACGTCGGAGTCCACGCAGCGAAGGACATGTTTGACGTGGTATCTGGAGGAACTGAGAGTGCATAGATCATGACTTTGAAGCCCCGACGTTGCAGCTGCCTCGCGGTTGTCAAACCAGCGACCCCACATCCGATGACGGCCACTTCGCGAAGTTCACTCTCAAGTGCGAGGTCTGCAGCCATAGATCCTGTACCCCAGGATAGCGACATACCCGATCCACCGTGCCCGTAATTGTGGATCAGGGTCTTATCACCAAACCGCTCCGCTCTAAGTACAAAGCCCGATGGCCTGTGGGGTCGCAGACCCACAGTGGTCCGTATCACCCGATTCCAGGCAACGTTGAGTGGGGGAAGTAGTTTGTAGGGCGACAAAGACGATGCTGACCCCCGGAAACAGCCTCCGAGGCCAAGCCCCAAGATGCCCATACCGCCAGTTTTTAGGAGTGTGCGCCGGTCCATATCAACTCACTTACTTATGTTGGATATGCATTCTACATGCAGATGGATAAGCAGGATACTGAGTCTTAGGTGCTACTTGTGAGGTCACATAACATCCCTGTGGCTATGTAGCCTATCGTTGATAGATCCCTGCTCAAGAGGTTCGTGACGTCTAGCAGTCGAGAATCTCCCTTAGCGCTGCAATCAGATAATGGACATGGCGTTCCTGACAGCTGTATCCCATCAAGCCGATACGCCATGCCTTGCCTTTGAGCGGACCAAAGCCACCCACGATCTCGATTCGGTACTCGTCCAGGAGTCGTTTTCTTACCACAGCATCGTCCACACCATCAGGGATAAGAACGCAGGTCAACATCGGTAGTCGGTGGGCCGGATCCCCAAACAATTCAAGCCCCAAACCTGTCAATTCTTTCTTGAGTAGGTCACCACACCGCTGATGACGAGCAAAACGTTCCTGCAATCCCTCTTCCTGAATCATCCGGAGCGCTTCGCGGAGCGCACATACCATCGGCCCGGGTGCAGTGTGGTGGTAGGCTCTGTCACCAAACCAATACTTTCGGATGAGCGCTAGATCGAGGTACCAGGTGTCGACAGGCTTGGTCCGGCCCTCTATGAGCGACATCGCTCTATCGTTTAGGGTAATGCATGAGATGCCTGCTGGACCCCCGATACACTTCTGGCCACCGCTGTAGCAGATGTCGATGTTGAACTCGTCTACACGGATGTCGGACCCGCCAAGAGAGCAGACAGTGTCAACTAGGAAGAGTTTATCACGGCTACGTACAAGATCTCCTAGCTCCGGCAGCGGCTGTCCTACACCGGAAGATGTCTCTCCGTGCACCACCGCTACCATCTTGGCGTTGGGATGTTCGTCCAAAGCATCCGCGATCTGTGCGACCTGAACCACATCGCCAAAGCCAACCTCCACCCGGATCGCTGTACCACGGTGTCGCTCGACGATCTCGGCGATTCTTTGCCCGAAGAAGCCGTGGATCCCGACTATAACCTCGTCACCGGGTTCAACGACGTTGCAGATCGACGCTTCCATCGCTGACATGCCAGTACCTGGAAGCGTGATCGCCACCTCATTCTTTGTCTGAAAAAGGTGCCTCAGTAGTTCCATGCTATCGTCCATGACCGCGAGGAAATCAGGGTCGAGATACCCGAGGATGGGACTAGTCATTGCCTGGAAAACGCGCGGATGGACGTTGCTCGGTCCCGGTCCGAGCAGCACACGTGGCTCGTGGCGGAGCTGTCCGATCGACTGTCCATTCGATGTCATACTATCTCCATTCAAATACGATTGAGATGATTTTGGGGAACCTGCCAATCAAGCTGTCGCCACTCGATTCTTGTCCAAACGCTCATCCACAAGTCTCACGATCTCGTCAACGATGTCAGACTGGAGCCCCTGCTGGCCCGCTATCCTTTGAATCAAGCAGTCGACCCGCTCGATATGTTTTGCTCCACCGAATAGGGCCCGCGCAGCAGACGATGGTTTAGCAAGTCCTTCGGCAGCTCTCGCGTATTTCTCAAAAGGTACCAGATCGGTCTCCACAGCTCCGAGATTTGTGCAAAGTTTTCCAGCCCAAGCATACGTCTCTCGCGCCATTTCGATGTCCCCATGCACAGCTTCCCTGATGGAGATCATGTCATCGCGTTGGATACACCGGTAGTTCCCTGCAAGCAACATGGGCCATTTGGCTAAGGGCACGAAGATAGAGTCGTGTACTTTAAGCTTGACCGGGATCTCTGTGGCACCATCGCCCAGATCGTATCGGATTGCTTCAATGTCAGCTTGAAGGTCACGCAGTATCTGAGTGTGTTCTTCATCTTCGAAACGAGCCGCCTTGAAATTCGTGGGCAATCCAACCTGGAGAACATTCTTAGGCTCTTCCGGGGGACGATAGGCCTGAGGGTCTGGACTTGCGAGTGAGACAAGACCCGGCTCGAACTCATGCCAAACACTCGGTTCTACATAGCAACCCTCAAGCTCCTCAATCGCCAGTCCTGGAATTCGTGCGAGGTACGGCAACGGAGGCATATTCATAATCGCCAGGTTCGGCAAACGAGCTGCTGCAATCCGTGCCATCATTTCGCGAACACCCGCTGAGCTGTACTGCGACTCCTGCATGCCAAATACAACCAGGTCGAACTTGGTCGGCTCAACTTCCTCAGGCGTACTAGCAGATAACGCACCTGTAAGCGCGTTCGAGTAAATTTCAACAACGGTATCACGTCCCCGGATGGGGAAGCGCACCAGGGTCCCTTCACGGTTGATCAACTCAGCAGTGGGCTTCGTACAAACCAGCGTGACCGAGTGCCCTGCCAACAAAAGCTTAGTACAAAATAAAGAGCCGTAAGAGGCACCCAGAATGAGCACATTATATGTGGTTTTCACACAATCCTCCTCGACTTTTCGGTACTGAATCCGTCAGATAGCACCCTGCTGGCGCGCTCTTTCTATGTCCTCCGCTTCGAGGCCAACGACGTCTGTGAGGATCTCCTCCGTATGCTCCCCTAAGAGCGGCGCCCGCTCGACTTCAGCTGGTGAGTCCGAGAGCTTGATCGGGTTTCCAACCGTCAGATATTTTCCCCTCTCCGGGTGGTCAACCTCCACCACTGTCCCGGTCTGCCGCAAGGATTCCTCCTGGGCCAGCTCCCGCATAGACAAGATCGGACCGCATGGCACGTTCAATGGGTTCAATATGCCCATGGCCTCCATCTTGTCCTTGGTCATCGTCCACTTCTCGATCTCTATAAACATCTCATCGAGCTTGGGGAGGCGAGCTCCTGGTGTATTCCACTCGGGATCATCAAGCCAATCCGCACGACCGATGGCTTCTGCTAGCCCGGAGAAGGCCTGTGCCTGAGCAATAACATAGATGTAAGCATCAGGATCAGTCTCCCAACCCTTGCACTTCACTATCCAGCCAGGTTGTCCGCCACCAGATGCGTTTCCCGCTCGTGGCACCGCGTCACCAAACTCACCGTTAGGGTATTGTGGATACTCTGTGAGCGGGCCATGTGTCAGCCGCTGTTGGTCACGCAACTTCACACGGCAAAGGTTCAGCACTGAGTCCTGCATAGCGCACGTCACACGCTGACCCCTACCACTCGCCTCACGCTGAAACAGGGCGGCTAAAACACCCGCTACAAGGTGCAGCCCCGTACCGGAATCCCCTATTTGAGCACCTGTAACGGTGGGAACACCCCCAATCTGCCCAGTTGTGGATGCCGCCCCTCCAGTGCACTGCGCGACGTTTTCATAGACCTTGCAATCGTCGTAGGGACCAGGTCCAAATCCTTTGATTGAGGCATAGATCAAACGCGGATTGATTTCTTGGATCTTCTCCCACGGGAATCCCATTCTATCAATTGCTCCCGGCCCAAAGTTCTCCACCATGACATCACATTCTTCGATCAACCTGGTGAAGATCTCCTTCCCTGCGTCTGTCTTAGGGTTCAGTGTGATGCTCCGCTTATTGGCGTTTAGCATCGTGAAATAGAGGCTGTCCACATCAGCAACATCACGCAATTGACCACGTGTAATATCACCTGAGCCAGGCCGTTCAACCTTGATTACATCAGCTCCGAACCAAGCCAAGATCTGTGTGCAGGTTGGTCCCGACTGCACGTGGGTCATGTCAAGGATTCGAACACCCTCGAGGGCTTTACCCATAGTAGTTCTCCCTGCTTCGATTACTCAGATCCTGTGTGGTTCAAGCATGCAAATCGAGTCGGATCTCACTAGGGAAGGAGCCGAAATCACGGCCCGGAATCTAGGGCTTAGTCGTTTCTGCGCTACGGGTGAAGCAGTACGCTCAATTCCTCAACCCTAGTCTCCTTAGGCAGCAAAATTAGGCACCCAGATCGTCCAGTAGATCAGAATCAATGTTAGAACGGTGAAGACGATCAAACTGAACCACCCAAACAAGCGTGCGAAGTTGGATGGATAGAAAGCCTTGTCCTCTCTGGGGATTACGAGGAGGCAGTAGTAGAGGTTCAAGAAGAAAATCACCGGCGCAACGAAAGCTGCTAGTGCAGATGCTACAAGAACGAGAAAGACGGGGCGATCAAATCCGGCAATGATCGCCACCGAAGTGATCAAGGAATAAATCATTGTCACTCGGTAGATGTTGTATTCCGAATAGAACGTCTTTCGGTGTGCATCAGTGAGCTCATCAAGATCAAGCCCGCTGAGTTCAGCAGTGCCACGGAAAAGATTGCGACAACAGGCCCCGACGATTCGCGGCCAACCATCAAAATAGTTAAAGGCAGTCGAAAAGGTCGCAGCGAAAGCACCCACCATGAAAACGCTCATCATACCAGGACCGAGGCTTTCGGTGAAAATCGTTGCAATCTCACCCATAACAGCACGGCCCTCGACCGGGCTTGGGTACATCCATACTGCTGCCAAAAGCAGAAAGATACATGCGAGTCCGAACGAGATTACATGCCCCATTCGGAAATCCCAAGTCCCAATCTTGAACCAACTCTGGCAGTATTCGACTGCATTGGACGGAAGCCTCGAAGTATGCACTGTGAGGTCGCTCGATTCCGGAGCGAACGGATCAAACCGATTCGCAAGTCCCATATCTTCGAGCCGATCTCGGATCTTGCTCATGCCCTTCTTCTTCGCCTTGCCCCACTCAGAAGCCTGAAGAGAAACGTCGATTCCTGTGGGCAACAATCCAAGGAACGCAGCAATCACCAGCCAGGAACCATCTGGGATCTCAACCAGGAAAAAGTGACCCATCTCGGAAAGGGGGGCAGGTGCCTGGATGTAGACGAAAAGTGCAGAGACGACCAGAATCGCAGCAAGCAGCTTCGCCGAGACCTCCACGGCCGCGTAACTACCACGAAGGATGATCGCCACTGATATCAAGGCGAGTACCAAACCGTACTGAGTCATGGCAGATATGCTTAGCCCGAAAAAATTAAGGTCCGTAAAACCCCAGCCGACCACCTCAGTGAACAGGTAGTAGAGCACAGCCGCTGCTGCGATGAGTCGGCCCGCCTGACCTATAGCGCACTGGATAAGCGTGGTCACAAGCACATACCAGTGGCGTACGTGTTCAAGTATTACGGGTTTGAAATGGCTTTCCGGTTCACTAATGCAACCGGAAAAAGCCTCATCGAAGCGTACAGTACGGCATGGAAGAAATGGCCACTTTGGTATGTGCTTGTGACCACGCTTATCCAGTGCGCTATAGGTCAGGC
>JYMV01018829.1_pt1 | contig 11272 bp, 10 predicted proteins | sample 338911 | NCBI WGS metagenome assembly JYMV01 (sample SAMN03354496, study PRJNA234377) | hydrothermal vent metagenome | biome: Deep sea; feature: Hydrothermal plumes at the Eastern Lau Spreading Center, Western Pacific Ocean; material: Seawater | place: Tonga | collected 2009 | depth 2000 m m
CATGTCCCTGACCGTACATTTGATCGTGAGGTATCAGGGTTTAAACGATAACAATCCGGGCCAAAGCCAGAAAGAGCTGGTCTGGCAAACGGTCCGTCTCATGGTTCAGCCCTGTTTTTATACCGCAATCACCACCATCGTCGCTTTTTGTTCCCTCCTGGTCAGCGGCATCCGGCCTGTTATAGATTTCGGCTGGATCATGACCAGCGGGATTTCCCTGGCCTTTATCTTGATTTTCATTTTTTTCCCGGCCGCGCTGGTGCTTTTAAATCCGGAGACTCCCGGGTCCGGTAAGGACAGAACAAAAATTTTTACGCTGTCTATTGCCGCATTTACGAATCGTAACCGCAATGCCATCCTATACGGCTCGCTCCTTTTGGCCTTGGTAAGCGCGATGGGAATTTCCAAACTGGAGGTGGAAAACCGTTTCATCGATCACTTCAAAAGCAACACGGAAATTTATCGAGGCATGGAAGTTATCGACCAGAAGTTGGGAGGCACCACACCTCTTGACATTATTATGAATCCGGACCAGAAGTTTTTTGATTACCTTAAAGAAGCTAATGACAATGAAATAGCGGAGGAAGAAGATTTTGATGATCCCTTCGCTGACGAATCGGAAGAAGTGGCAATAAATTATTGGTTCAACACCAATATGCTTGATCGGGTAGAAAAAATACATGACTACCTGGAAAGCCTGCCGGAGGTGGGCAAAGTCCAGTCCATATCTACCCTGGTTAAAGTCTTCACCCAACTGGGAAACGGCCGCAAACCGGACGATTATGATCTGGCACTCATCCGCAAACTCATGCCGGAAAGTGTTAAGGATTCTCTGGTCAACCCTTACTTGTCCCAGGATGCCAACCAGATTCATATCAATATGAGGTTGATAGAGTCCGACCCCACCCTGAGACGCTCTCAACTGATAGAAAAAATCCGCAACTATCTCGTTGAAGAATTAAAGTTTGATGCGGAAACCATCCATTTCACAGGAATGGTGGTGCTTTATAACAATATGTTGCAGAGCCTGTATCGGTCGCAGATTCTCACTATCGGCGTGGTCTTTTTCGCCATCATGTTCATGTTTATGATTTTATTCAAGAGCTTATCTCTCGCACTTATTGGAATCATCCCTAATCTTTTGGCGGCAGGAACGGTGCTGAGCCTCATGGGCTGGCTGGGCATTCCCCTGGACATGATGACGATTACCATCGCGGCCATCACGCTGGGAATAGCGGTGGACAATACCATTCATTACATCCACCGGTTTCAAACGGAATACAAGGTGGATCAAAATTATCTAGCCTCCATGAACCGGTGCCACGGGAGCATTGGCAAAGCTATGTATTATACATCGGTAACCATTACCCTTGGTTTTTCGATTCTGGCGCTTTCGGAGTTCATGCCCACCATCTATTTTGGCCTGCTGACCGGAACGGCAATGGTCGTGGCCCTGATCGGCGCCCTTACCCTTCTTCCTCTTTTGATCGTTGTCTTCAAACCCCTCCGCTCCTCGGCGGAGGGCCAATGAGCATGATCCCGTTTAGCCAAAAGCATAGTTGCTAGCGGTAAAAAATAGTGCGCAGTACCTGCGCCCCACTCCTTGGGAGAGATTACAGCAAAGACTCTTTGAGGTGAGATAACTTTTTGCTCTCCAGCAAAAACTATTGCTCATGGAGTCCAGCATCACGCTGGCGCCTGGCAGCGGAGGCCACGGGAGACAAAACGGAAGGGAAGTACTTTTCCTCCCTTTGAGGTGAGCTCTTCCATTACGGATTGTTTTTTGGCTGGCGGCACAATGAAGGCCACGCATCCGCCGCCACCTGCACCGCAAACCTTGCCAGCTAATGCGCCTTTTTTTTGCGCGGCACGCATCAACCGATCCATTTGGGGGGTACTGATATTAGGAGCCAACTGTTTGCGGGCTTTCCATTCCCGGGCAAAAATCGGGGCCAAACTTTTAAGATGTCCCCGGCTCAATGCTCGCTCCATTTCTACTGCACAATCCCGGATAGATTTCAGGTGACGGATCACTGTTCTATTGCCATCCACGACCTTTTTCATCACCTTCCAATTATTGATCCCCGAATTTCTGGGCTTGCCTGTATAACACAGGACAAAATGTCGGGTAAGTTCAGCGGGGCTTATGGCATACTTTTGCGTCTCAGTTCTTCGGATTCCGGGCAGGACTTTTCTTACTCCTCCATACATGGCCGGATAATAATCCTGGCATCCTGCGGGAACCTTAATGACTTGGGTCTCGATATTTTTGGCGATTTCTATCATCTCGGCCCTGCGGTAACCCCGACCTGTTAACCTGTTGAGAGCCCCATGCAGGGCAATGCTCAAAGCGGAGGAACCACCAATGCCCGACCCTTGTGGCGCCCGGCAGTCTGTAAATATTTCTAATCCCAATTTTGGCCGGTAGAACTTCAACGTACGCACAATAAGTTCCAATGGATGATTGTCTGGAACCGCACTCAGCGAGGGAAAGTTGTCGCTCAAACCTAAATCGCCTGAGGTCAAGAATATCCGCTTGTCTTTTCGGGGAAGGATTTCTACAGTGGCATAAAGGTCGATAGCCGCATTGAGGGTGGGGGGACTATCAAAAAATAGGTGCAAAGGCCAGATATCAAGCGTTCCTCCAGCCAAATCGATGCGTGTGGGAGCAGAGCTTTTAATGACGTGGAACACCTTGCCCAATTTTCTCAGAGGTTTTCCGCCTCCGCCACGCTTTTGGTTTCAAGATCCTCGACCTTTTTCCTCAGTTTGCTGACCAAGACCGGATAGGATTCCGTACTGATTATTTTAGAAAACTGGGACCGATAATTGCGGATCAGGCTGACCCCTTCTATCACAAAGTCATAAACCAGCCACTGGCCATTTTCCTTGAGCATTTTGTAATCAACATCGATTTGACCATAGCATATTTGCCCTTAATCTGTTCGCCCACATAGTCAATGGTCTCATTCCGATAGTTCTCAATTTTGCTGGCGTAGGAGTTTTCAAGTAGTTTTTTAAAAAGCATGGTGAACTCTTTGCGCTCATTTTCGCTCCGGTTCTTATAATTCTTGGCCAGAGAGCGCATCACCATTTGCTTATAATTGAAACGCAGGCCAATCACATTACGCAGTTTTTCCCGTCTTAAAGTCGGATTTTTCTTGAGATCTTTATCGGAAACAATTTCCAGAACCTGATCGATGGTTCCCTTCAAATCCGCTGTGATTTGCGATTGCGCAAACACCTGCCCAGAAACCCAAAACAACGAAACCACAAACAATATATAAGCCCAAACATTTTTTCTGTTCATCAAAAAATCCTCACGGTTAGTTCCAACCAGCCATTTTTAGCAACTCTAGCAAATATGGTTTTTCTAATCAAGCCTCCTGCCAATTCCTTTCCCGTCAAAGGTCAATCTTCCCTTATAAGTAGGAGGAAAAAGCCGATAAATTACAAAAGGCTCAAAACAATCCGTTGAACTGATGATGGGGCAAAAACGGCCCGGACCAAAACTTCATCAAATTTAAACAAATTTTATAAAATATTGACAAAATCATTGTTATTTCATATAGTAGATTAATCCTTAATTTCTATAAAGACCAAATTTATCAATAATCTACATGGGGCGTAGAATCGTGGGTCCTTCTCGTATTTTTCCATTCTTGACACCATGCATTGCATATTTTTGTATTTTGCTTGCCGGGTGCGGCACTGTTGACTTGGAAATCCGTCAGGGCTACACAAATTCAAACATGCAACCCCGATCCGTGGCTATCTTGCCCTTTACCCTTGAGGAGCCAGATCCCGAAGAAGTTTCTCCCCACGAACTGTTCCGAACCTGTTTCTACAATTATTTCAGTTATCTCGGTTATGTCGATCTGCCCCTGAAAACCGTTGACCAAAAATTAAGCCGGGCGGGCCTTACGGACTCTAACAAAATATTGGAATTGAGTCCCGAAAAGCTTCGGAGAATTCTGGGTGTTGACGCGGTGATTCGTGGCCGTGTTCTCGCGGCCAATAATTTCACTGGCGGCATTCACGCGGAAACTTCCATCCATGCAAAAATTGACATGCTCGATCTGAGAACGGGAGATATTCTCTGGGAAACCGAACATAAAGAAATGATTTATTCAGGAATCCTTTCTCCAACGATTGTCGATATCATCCGGGATCAAATGGAAAACGTAAAAGTACACCAGGCCTATTTCAAAACAGCGGAGATATTTTCGGTCAATATGATGAAGGAAATCCCGGACCCCGCCGACAGTTGGAATGAGGAAATTCGCTTGCCTGAGATCACCTACATCGAAACCAACTTGAAACCGGACCTGAAACTGAAGCCCAGCGACCGGATCTATGTGAGCCTGAAAGGCGACCCCGGGCTAACCGGGTATTTCGATATTGGCAGCTGGAAGTCAAACATACCCTTAAAGGAAACCGTGCCCGGACTCTACACCGGAAGCTACACCATAAAAGCTTCCGATAAGGTGACCAGTTCCCTGATAATTGGCAGCCTGAAAAGCAAAAACGGCCTCATCGGAAAAAAGTTCTATAAAAATGGCATGGCCCAATTTGATTCTTCATCCACCAACGGACCATGATCCTAATGACATTGACTACCAAAAATATTTCAGCTCTTGCATGGTACCGGCCCTTGGGGATGTTTCTTTTTGCAATCCTGATTTCTGGCTGCGCCACTGACCTGCAGACCAAGGTAGCCGGCAACCTGAACAGCCTGTCCGAAGATCAGACCGTGGCCATTCTGCCCATTGAAACGAGCCATTTGGGACAAAAGGAAATGGCGGATATGTTTCGGCACGGTTTATATGCCAACCTCAAGCAATCCAAATTTAATTTACTGGAAAAATATATTGTTGACGGCCTGCTGAAGCAAAACAATTTGAACGATCCTGCAAGTTTTCTAACCATCAATCCCATGCAGTTTGGCGAAATCCTGGGCGTCGATGCCGTTGTATTCAGCCGAATTAACAAAGTGGAACGCACTTACTTTATTTTGCATTCCTCCATAGAACTCAGCATCTCCATACAGATGGTCGACACCCGGACCGGAGAGATCCTCTGGCGAGCCGAACAAACGGAACATGATTTTTCTGGTATCGGCAAAATACCAACTGGAATCTTCACCGCCCTGCTCGCTCCCATTCAGTTTGTGACCAATAAATTCAACCTGCGCAAGATGACTGCAAAAATGCTCGACAAACTGACCGCCCTGGTAAAGAAACCGGAAAACGCGGAAACAAACAGCAAATTTGAAAATCCGGTGATCGCGAAAAAAGCCACAATCGATTTGAAAAAGATTGAAGAGCTCCAGCAACTAAAGGCCGAATGGACCCAAGCGCTGGCCTTAGATAAGGAAATGGAACCGGAAGTTTTGCAGGATGGAACCCATCAAGAGGCCGAGAAAGAAACTCGGGCCCTGAAAAATGATCCTTCATCCCTCGCGCCCCAAGCGATGGATAAAATTCAAAACGAGGGACCGCTAAGATCGGGGGTTCGCAAAGTTCTGGACGTGGAAGGAGAACTGGCACCGCTTCCAACTGTTCCTCAACCTAAAGGGCAAGAGGCCGGGACTCCCGCACCCTTGAACATGTGGAAAGCGACCCTGACCACTCCAACCCATATTGAAGATGGTGAAAAACAGCCACGCGAATTAGTTAAATCAGGCAAAAATATTAAATATGCTCCAACACGATCGGCGGCTTTTTATACAGTACAAGTGGGGGCCTACAAAACCAAAGCCTACGCTCAAAACCTTTCGAACAAACTGGTAAAAAAAGGCTACAACGCTTTCGTGACCCGCAACAACAAACAGATTTACCGGGTGCAAGTGGAAAAATTTAAAAATAAAGAAGACGCGTTAAAACTCGCCGAACTAATCCGGAAAAAAGAAAAACTGAAAAACTTTGTCGCCCGGGCTACAGCCGGATAGAACAATGTATAGCTCATCTGGCTAAAAAGACGGTGCTTGCCAAAAAAAGGTTGTAGTTAGTTTTCTCTCCTGTTATGGAGCCACGGCAGGGTAAGGCCCACGGCTCGCAATACTTCCAGGATTCGTTCGGGTTCGGCCCTTTGGGTATAATCCGACTGCACAAAAGCAAACTGAATGACCCCTTCCCCGTCCACCACATAAGTCGCGGGAATGGGAAGCTCCACTTTCTCCGTCCCGTTTATGGCTACCAGATCCAAGTTAAAATTTTCTTTGAACAGGGGCACCAGCTTATTATCGAGCTCAAAAACCAGGCCGAATTTTTTTGCGACCAGATTGTCCGGATCACTTAAAACTGGGAACTTCAATTCATTTTTTTCATGGGTAGTGAGTGAGTGGTTTGGAAGTTCCGGAGAAATTGCTAATAGGGTCGCATTATTTGCTTTTATTTCCGGCAGGACTTTTTGCAGAGCCCGCAACTCCAGATGGCAATAAGGACACCAGCCACCACGATAAAAACTGATGACCATATGCCCACTCTTTAAAAGCTGGTCCGAGGACCTTTTCTCGCCCAACGCATCGGTCAACTCGAATGAGGGAAGGGCATCTCCCTTTTTTAAAGCCCGCGCCTCAAGGTTTTGCGCTATCAGTTCGGCAGAGGCTTTCAAAATTATATCCATGACATTCTCTGGAATTTGTGGAATCATTTCTTTTTGAAAATTTTCTATTTCCTGAAGCAAAGTCATACTCCTCTCCATTCTTTTCTCTGAACGTTTTAAAAAACTGCTTCCGGCAACATTTCCGCAAACTGTTTGGCAATACCAATCGGGCTGTCCTGAAAATCTTTTTGAAACTGCTTCGCGAAAACATCGATGAAAATATCTTCTTTCTCTTCTTCGATGGCCTGCAAAGTCCTATTCGCGGTTTCTTCCGGGGAACTTTTTTCCATAGGAAGATCCTTTGCCATATCTGTGTCGATGGGGCCTGGATAAACTGCCAATACATGCGTCCCCTGTTGAGCCAGTTCTGCCCGGACACCCTGGGTTAAAGAGTAAAGAGCCGCTTTCGATGCGGAATAGGACCCTAATACAGGGAAACTGGCAAGACTGGCAACCGAAAGAACATTGACAATAGCTCCGCCTCCATTTTTTCCCAATACGGGAGCGAACGCCCGGATCATGGAAAGCGTTCCAAAATAATTCACTTCCATTTCCTGACGAGCGGAATCCAGGTTATTCCCAGCAATTAATCCCGTATAGTTGGCAATCCCCGCATTGTTGATGAGTAAATCAATATCTCCCGCTTTTTTCACTGCAGAAATGATCTGTTCTTCATCAGTAATATCGAGAGATACAATCTCTATCACATCTTCAAATTTTTCCAAACATTCCGGATGGGCTTTTTTGAAAGTTTCCACATCGCGCATGGCCGCATAGACTTTTTTCGCCCCCCGTTTGATCAGAGCTTCCACATAAGCTTTACCAATTCCCCGGTTCGCGCCGGTTACCAATGCTATCGAATTTTTAATCTTCAATTCCTTTTTCTCCTTAAATTTTTGTTAGTTAAATAACTTAATAAATAATAAAATTTTAGAGCTTTTTCAGCCAGGATTTCAGCCTGTTAATTTCACTATCCATAACCTTGGGATCTTTTAAAGCATGGGCCACCACCACGGTTCCATGGAGCGAAGTGATCAGTTGCAAGCCCAGTGCATCAGCATCTTTTTCCCCCATTTGACGGAATTGTTCAGCAATCCATTTTTGGTGCATTTTAATCAGGCCATCTGCTTGTTTAGAAACCGGTGCTCTTTCCTTGTCCAATTCCTGGCAGAGGCTGCCGACAGGACATCCATACTTAACAAATTTATGCTTCATTCCCTCTAAGTTGCCCAGCATTTCGATAAGACGGTCTTTAGGGTTCGGGAGCTTCTCCAGCTCTTCAAACCAGGATTCAATGGTTTCTTTACGATGATCCAGAACTTCAGAAATCAGATCCGCTTTGGTCTTGAAGTAATAATGCACGTTCCCCAAAGGAACTCCGGAATCCTCGGCAATGTCGGCAAGAGAAGTCTTGCTATAGCCAACTTGATGAAACAACTTACCGGCGGAATCCACCAACCTCTCCCTTTTGTCACTGGTTCTTGGCATCGTTCTCAAATATTAGTTAGTCAACTGACTAAAATTAATACAAGGCTTGAATTTTGTCAAGCTTAAATAAAAAACATTTTATGCCCGTTACCAACCAGACAGGAATAAATACCAACTAGGGCTAATTTTTCAGATATTTATCCAGCAGATCGAAGCACCTGAGGATTTCATCTTCGCTGTTGTAAAAATGTGGAGAGAGGCGAACCAGGCCATCTCGCACGGTGATCTTGACCTTGTTCTCCAGCATCCAATCATAGAGTCGACTGACGTCCTGATTCATTACAAAAGCAATATTGCCGGAGCGTTCCTCCGGTTGGGTGGAGCTGTATATTTTCAGTCCGCGCTTTTGAAGTTGTTCGAGAATCGTATCGCCCAGGGCCATCACCCGCTGTTCGATATTTTCAATTCCTGTTTCCAGTAGCAGGTCCAGCGCTGCACCAAACGCGTGGATGCTCATCGTGTTGGGCGAACCTTCTTCGAAACGTTGCGCGTCCGGCCTGAAGGCAAATTCGTAATTCATGAAGTCTGCCGCGTTGACCATATTCCCCCATCCCACTGTTACCGGATACACTTTTTCCAGAACCTCCCTGGAAATATAGAATCCGCCCAGCCCTTCGACACTGAGCATCCACTTGTGCCCGTCGGCAGAGAGAAAATCGATATGGTCGCGTTTCACATCCATCGGCAAGAGTCCCAGACTTTGAATGGCATCGACGCAAAACAGGATGCCCTTTTCCTTGCAGAACGCGCCAATGCGGTTGAGATCACAGCGGAACCCGCTGTTGCATTCCACGGAACTGATAGAAATGAGTCTCGTCCGTGCGTCAACCTGTTTGACCAGATCGTCAAATAGCACCCGCCCTTCGATAGCATGAACCATGCGGGTTTCTACTCCCAGGCGTTTCAGGTTCCACCAGGGATAAACATTGGAGGGGAACTCGATGTCGGGGATAACCACATTGTCGCCTGACTTCCAATCCAGTCCGTTAGCAACAATAGAAAGACCTTCAGAAGTATTTTTGACGAAAGCCACCTCATCCGTTTCGGCGTTGATGAGTCGGGCAAAACTTTTCCGGGCCTGTTCGATCCCAACCATCCAGGTTTCGTAATGGGCGGTACCAAAACGGGTGGCATCATCAACAAACTCAGTCACCACTTTGCGCACCCGCTCCGGCAATGGGGCCACCCGTGCATGATCGAAAAAGATCAGTTCCTCCGTCACCGGAAACTCTTTCCTTATTTTTTCAAGGTTCAAAACTAAATCCCCCCAACCCCAGTTATATCCTCTTCATTTGCCTTCATGCCCCGAATGGGGTAGCTGAGGTGATTTACAACGCCTCAGTTAGCGTCACGCTGATTACTTCGCGCACGCAAAATGGAACGGAACCCATATTTATGACGGATACGGTCGATACCCTGATACAGGTCGTCCCAACATTGTCCGCCTTTACTATCAAACAAACCTTCCTGCCGATAAGGGGTTGCGGTCAACGAAGTGAACGCGATACCGATGAGGCGCACCCGCACCCGGCGCGTAAATAGCTTGCGGAGCAATCCCGCGCCGATCTTAAATAATGTATGATCTTCCGCCGTTGGCATCTCCAGAGTTTTTGATCGGGTCACCGTCTTAAAATCAGAGTACCGCAGTTTCAACGTCACCGTACGGGCAAACAGTTTATTTTCTCTTAGCTGGCCCGCCGCTTTTTCGGTCAGGTAACTGAGTGTGGACTCGAGAAATAATGGGTCTGCCGAGTCCATCTCCAATGTCGTCTCGCGGCTGATGGAGCGCGGGTCTTCTACTTCGCCGATGACCGGACTGTCACTGATTCCCCTGGCCTTGCTATAAAGGGACACGCCCCATTTGCCATAAGCTTCTTCGAGCAATTCAAGTGGCAGGCGAGCAAGGTCGCCCACGGATTTGATGCCCATGCGGCGTAGTTCGGCTCCGCCTTTCGGCCCGATTCCCGGAATGCGTTGAATAGGGAGCGGCGCCAGAAATCTTTGTTCCATTCCCGGTGCGATCCACAGCATTCCATTGGGTTTGCAATAAGCCGAGGCGATCTTGGCCAGCAGTTTGTTGGAGGCAATACCAATGGAAGCGTTCAGCCCCAACGCCTCAAGAATCTCGTTGCGAATCTTTTCCGCCGACTTCAGAACCGGACCGTGCAGTCTTTCACATCCAGTCAAATCGACAAACGCCTCATCGAGGGACATCGGTTCCACCAAGGGGGAATAGCGTTTTAAAATTTCAAACACCTTTGCCGAATATTCGCTGTAACGCCGGTGTGAACCACTCAGAAAAATAGCGTGCGGACACAACCGCTTGGCTTGGGCAATCGGCATCGCGGAATGAACACCATACCGCCTCACCGCATAAGACGCCGCCGCGACTACCCCTCTTCCTTCAGGGTTGCCTCCTACGATTACCGGCTTTCCTTTCAGGGAAGGGTCGAGCACCTCTTCCACCGACACGAAGAATGCGTCTATATCCACATGCAAAATTTTGCGCATATCCGTATTCATTTACCAAACTTGCGTAATACACCAATGACCACGCCCTGGATGGCGAAGTCACCTTCACGGACGATGATCGGTTTCATATCCGGGTGGGCGGGTTGCAGGCGCACCCGGCCTTTTTCCCGATAAAACCGTTTCAAGGTGGCCCGGTCGTTATCGATCAGCGCCACCACCGTTTCTCCGTTTTCGGCCACATCGCGCCGTTCCACGATCACGTAATCTCCGTCCTGGATATGGTCTTCGATCATCGAACTGCCTTTGACCCGGAGGACAAAGATGTCCTTGTCTCCAGCATCGGGCAACAGGGCCATCATTTCACGGTGGTCCAGAACCTCAATCGGCTTGCCCGCCGCGATATGACCCAGCACCGGGTATTCCCGGGCAGGGTCTTCCACCACTTCAATTGCCCGGCTCAAGTTATGTTGCTTGCGGATCAATCCCTTTTGTTCCAAATGGACCAGGTGCTTGTGCACCGTTGCCGGAGAACTGAGCTGGAACCGTTTGCCAATTTCCACAATGCTCGGCGCATACCCCTTGGAGCGGATATGCTCCTTGAGATATTCGTAAATCTCCCGCTGACGTTTGGTGAGATGCATGTCGTAATTCTCCTTCGACTTTCCTCTTCAACCTATTCTTAGAAAAAACCGGCCATGCCCGTAGG
>JYMV01001362.1_pt1 | contig 11271 bp, 17 predicted proteins | sample 338911 | NCBI WGS metagenome assembly JYMV01 (sample SAMN03354496, study PRJNA234377) | hydrothermal vent metagenome | biome: Deep sea; feature: Hydrothermal plumes at the Eastern Lau Spreading Center, Western Pacific Ocean; material: Seawater | place: Tonga | collected 2009 | depth 2000 m m
AAAGCCCCTCCACCAATCTCTATTATACATTCATTCTCCAAATTAAATTAAATATTCTACTACTCTGTCACTAGATACATGTCCTGTAAGCCTATCTCTACACAAGCCTCTCCAGAGGTACCCTGGGGAATCACTGTGGTCGCCTTGTATATTACAGTAGAAATTATTGTTCAGATCAGTCCTAGGAACTACAAGACCTATAGCTTCTGCACCTGTGCTATTGGCATGCATACATACAACATCACCATCTTCAAGTATCATATCAATAACTCCGCACTGCAATCCAGCCAATCAAGATAGTCTTCGTGCCATGCACAACACTCAGGACTACCTTCGGTTGCTCGCCAACTAATATCATCAGAGTCAGGTTCAAGACTTATAAACTCAACGATATGGCTACCCATAGACTCATATCCCCCATGGACATCATAGATACTAACAACATCTCCTAACGATACACTCATATCAACCTCTCAGACCTGTAATAACCTTGGGAATCTATATGTTTCTCTCTATGCCAGTTAATCCCAGGCCTAGAATCTAAGGTAAAGTTATCCTGATCATTATTCCTAGATTCTACAATCCCTATCGCATTCCAAGAGTAACTATGCCTCACAGTTAAACTAACTACTTCACCATCTTGTAATCTCATACTAACTTCTCCACTCTAAGTAAATCATTGCTATGATAGCAGGTAGTATCAGTCCATATATCACACCAACTAACCTTATGGGATCCTGGTTTCCTGCTAATCTTGGCTTCCCCTAAGACCTCACGGCTATTTCTAGTGAACAGGACACTAAGGATGTCACCTGTTGTTATAATCATATCAGTAACTCCGCAGTACAGTTTGAATTCCGTGTTTGATTAGTGAAAGAACTAACATAGAAACCACAACCCCTCCGCTGTGTACCCTCTCTTGGTACATACCTCTGATTACATGTCTCCCCTGTAGGATCTATAACAAAGTACCTATCTGATAAGCAATCAACAACCTCACCTATGTAACTAGTACCATACTGTTTATCAACCTCGGCAATCCTACAGTCCTCAAGGGGGCTCCCTTGTCTTAATGTTGTAATATCTATAGGCATATCTAATAATCTCCAACGCCTTCCTTATCTAATAACCAACTCTTAACATCCTCTTCAGATCCTCCAATCTCTACCATCCTACCAGTCTCAGGGTCAAACCATAGGTGTGTTGCTATACCTGTCTGGCCTGTATACCTAGACTTAAGGACTCTAAGTTTTGTAAGGTTTGCCATGTATTCATTCTCCGCTTGCTGGTCTCGTTCAAGTGCTATAACTGCATCACTTAACTGGGCTATTGCCTGTGAACCACGTAGCTGTGATAATGAAACCTCACTACCATTCTCATGACCCTTATCTCCTGAAGCTCTCCGTAGGTGGCTAACAAGGAACATGATACACCCTGTCTCCTGCACTAGCTGTCGGAGTTTAGTCATGATGGAGTCAATGTTCTTCCTCTCATCACCACCATCCTCCTGAGAACTTACCACAATAGATAAGTGATCTAAGAATAATACCTCACAACCTAATCCTTTAGTCATGTAACTCATCTGTGCTATTAAGTTATCACCCGATGTAGAACCAAAGTGATCATAAGCTACAAGTCTACCTGTCCCTGCCGTAGCATCGAAGGCTTCCTTATAGGTCTTAGGATCTACTGTGTCCCTAAACTTCTTACGGTGTAACTGAATGTTACAGTGGACACCCATGATCCCTTGGGTTGTCCGGACTGGTGTCTCTTCGAGTGCTAAGATACCTAATTTCTTTTTAGTTGTTGTCAAGAGACTGTGCTGTAGCTCTCTGACAATCGAACTCTTACCCATACCAGAACCTGAAGTCAATGTAACTAACTCAGAGTCTCTGATACCATCAAGCATATCATTCACACCTGCCCAAGGATAAGGGACTGAGTCCTTCTCATCTTCTTTGAGTACTTGATCAAATATATCTTGAAGGTTTATGATCCCATCTGGTTGGAATCTCTTCATGTCCCAGAACATCTTAGTGAACTCTTTCATAGCTCGGTTCACTAGGAAGTCATTAGGATCTACGTACTTAGTTAATGGTACAATGAATGCAGACCCAGGAGTTAATAGTTGAGCTACCTCTTTAGCTGACTCCTGACCTGACTTATCATTATCAAAACAAATCACAACCTCTTTGAAGTTCGAGATGTAGTCAAGGTTATGTTTAACATCCTTAACTGCTGAGCCAGTACCATTGATCACGGATACTACAGGGTACTTCTCACCTGTCATCTCCCTCACTGACATGGCATCCAAGAGTCCTTCAGTTATAATTAACCTGTTACTCCGTTCACCAAATAAGTGTTGACCAAATAGACCACCCTCCCGGCACTCACCTAATGCCCTTATTTGTTTCTTACCTTTAACTCTTTCACTAAAACATATCTGAGCGCCAGTTAACTGACCAACCTTAGTCCTCACAGGGGACATCATGTCACCCTTAGAGTTAAACCTGACACCATACTTCCTCAAGATCTCAGGGCTTACACCTCGATATCTACCACTGGCAAACTCGAACTCCTCTGGGATCTTAAAGGTACTTACAGTTTCCTTTCTATGTAACTGCTCACCTGTACCTTCTTCTTGCGGATGCTTTGTAGCAACTCCTGCAAGTTCTTCGTACTTGGCTTTACTTGGATACTTAGCGTGGCACTTGTGACAGTGCATGCCATTAGCATACTCCGCCACTGCGTCAGTGCTAGAACACTCAGGGCATGGAAACCCTGAGCCTTTAAAGTCACTAATCTTTTATCTCCCTATCTCTGAGGATTGTCTTAGCTCCGTGGATAATCTCTTGGCTGTGCATATACCTAGCCTCAAGGTCCTCGTAGCTTTCTTTAAGGTCGGAATACCGTGCATATAATACTGCATGATCATACTCCAACTCTTGGTAGCTGGGCTTGTCCCCCTTGTCTACTAGAATCTCAGGGATCTTAGTACTCACTACCTTCCTCACTATCCATCATTGTATCCATACCTTCACCAACAAAGTCTTCAAAATCTAGACCAGCCGCAGCTGACTCAATGATTTGGATACCTTGTAGGTAATTGGCGACACCCTCTTTACCCATCATCTCATAACCCTTATGCTTCATGAAGACTAAGACACGAGAACCACGAGGGATCTCTTTGATCTCACCTTCTTCATTAACGAAAGGTTGCTTCGCACCATCAACTACATTAAGTTTGTTAGGTTTGAATTGTGTTTTAGATTTGATCTTGTACTGAGGTTGACCACCATACTCACTTTCAACAACACCAAAGCCGTTAGCCTGTGCATCTGACAATTGCTCATCATCAAGAGTAATGGTTAGCTCCCATTTACCGGTAGCTTTACCACTGAACTCAGGTTGAGTAACAATGTTTGAGAATAATACAGTACCACGTTGGGCCATAGTTTTGCTGAAAGAATAAGTTTTTGACATTAAGATTGGTTCTCCTGTGTAATTAAAGTTATGTTGTCAAGTTTAGCTAAAGATGGTTTAAGATCTAACAGGTACTCGACGTGACCTTTGATTGTACTAAGTTCTTCTTTCCCGTAGCCTATTAAGGTATGCCACAGGCTTGACCTTTCACTCGACGTTAGGAGTCTTACATTATCTCCAAAGTCTCTCATGTTCTGGTCAGCCCATAGTAATCCTATAACCTTACGGGGTGTAAGTTCTTGGTAGATAATACCTCCTCTATTAGATAGTGAATTGGCGGATAGCTGCTTGAGCACGAGGTACATCGATGTTACGGATGCGGTAGGTAGTACCACCTAACGTTAAGGTAGTAGTACCTTCACGCTCTCGGCTCTCTTGTTGTAATAATGTTACTTGCTCTTCAGTTAATACCTGAACTCGGCTGATGTTAACAGTACGTTGGTTATTAGAACCTTCACGAACTATAAGCTCTCGACGATCTACATTGATAGAACTAACAGTAACTAAGGCACCTACTCGGAAGCCATGACCACCTGATCTAGTAGTAATTCGTACATAACCACCAACTACAGGGCTATTACCTGCGGAATCTTCAAGAGTTGAAGGTGGTTGGGGAGCTGCTGCTGCTGTTAGTGTTGATATATCTGCTGATGCTATTGCACAACGATTACCATGAGTGAATGATTCACTACGGTAACGCCTTATATTACCACTAACTTCAATACCAATGAATGTTCGACCGGTGTTCTGACCTAAGCGGATCTCAGCTACCTCATATGAATGACCTGCAGTTAGGTAGTCACTGCTTGCATTGAAGCGGACTCGTCCTGTTACGTTAACCTGTGTGCTATCTGACAAGCGGATAGTACGTTCTGGTGATGTTGTTTCTACATCTGTTCGAACAGCAGCGCCGGACGTAGGGGCTTCAGGAACTCGTAAGGTTGGTGCTGCTGTTACTGGTTGAGGTGCTGGTGTTACTGGCGTCTCTTCTGCCACTTGTGCAATGATCGGAGCTGTATATATAAACTGACCACGATCCGTGTAACATTGTAAACGACCACGGTCATTACGAATTTGAACAGTGCCATCTACTTGGCGACGATCATCCGCCACTGGGTAAGTGTGATGTTGAGTTAGAGTTGTTAATGAAGCTGTATTTACTGTTACTGTTAAACGTGGCATTGTATTCTCACTTGTATTATTTGATGGAGTGTTAGAACCTGTTGCATTTGCAAAGTTCCAAGGTGTTATTGTCCTGTTATTAAATTTTTCTATCAGTGCCTCAGTGTACCTAGTAAGTGTACTAGCTTCAAGACCAGGGGCAGTGTTAACTTCTAGGATGTAGTGACGGCCCTCGTTATCTGTCATTACATCTACTGCACCGAAGTCTAAGCCTAAGGCAGCCACGGCTGATACACAGTCAGCTAACAATGCTTCATTCCCTGCTGCTCTCTCAAGTGCCTGACCAGTACGGAAGAACGTAGTACCTGCTGCATGATTCATAATCGTACGGTCACGCTGGTCTTCAGGGATGTCAGCTCGGAAGCCCTTCCTTACACCATCAATTACTTGACCACAGAATACATGGAATCTAAACTCATGGCGCTTAACAACTTCCTTAGTATATAAGGGAGCTGCTACTGCGGGGTTACTACGATCAGCCATGACAATACCTTCACCTGAGTGACCACGTAATGCAGTCCTACAGTATACCCTATTGCCGGAGATACACCAAAGACCTGCCCTTCCTATATCAGTAGTGAACTCAGGGACTGGAACATCAGCTGCTTGCATAGCCTCAAAGGCCCTAAGCTTATCCGTAGCAACGTTAGTGAAGGCATTCAAGCGGGTAACTGCTGTATCTGCTACTACACTAGGGATGTTAGGGTGATTACCACAACCCCAGTTAACTATCATGTCCTGACCTACGTTCATTTGTAAACTAACGTATGCCCTATCCTTCCTACGATAATATGCTCGGACACCACTGTCAACTAAAGAAGTTTTAAGCTCACGTGCACCCTCTGATATATGTGGTGCTACTATTAATATCTTACCCATGGTACACCTTCCCGTTAACAAAGTTTTCTTTCATGAAGCGTATTGTTACATCATCCCCCATAGAAATACCTACAAACTCACGACCTGAGTCAACTCCCTTACGTAGATCATCAACAACATACTCATTACCTGTAACTATCCGTTGACTCTCACCAATAAAAGTTACCTTACCTTTAGGTGAGCATGTTGTTCCATCTTGTAAGGTGATAGTTCTTTTAGGATCCCTAGGATCTAATGGTTTACTCATCATTATCTTCCTCATCTTCATCGTGACTTACTGATGCTCTATAAATATCATACAAACTACCATCACCATCTGGGATAGCGGCCATCGCATTGAACCCAGCTGGTTCATTATAAGCACCTACAAAGTCCTGAGCCTGTCGGATTCCGTCAAGGATCTCCTGCTCTAAACCGTCAGTCTCAAAGTGCATTGAGTAATCTCCAAGAACCTGTTGGAATAAGGTAGTGATACCTACTTCCTGCTTAGTCTCTAAGATATTACTTGGTGTTCTACCTTCACCCATTGCATAAGCTTTGATCGTTTGGATAATGTTAACCCATCTGATTAAGTCATTGGCACGGTGAGTACCTTGATGCATCCGGAATTCTAGTGAACCATACTGTCTGATAGCTGATAGGTTAATCCCTGCATACTTAGTCCTTGACTGTGAGAACAAGGTGTTCAATGCTGACCTAGCATTCTGGTCACCTTGGGATCTATAAACTCTTACAAACTGTTTGATCCTTTCAATGATATCCTGTGCATCTAATGTAGCCAAGCAGAAGTGGTTCTTATTCCTATGACTAGCAACATAGTTATATAGGATAGATTCAAACATGATAGACAGGGTAAGGAAACTAATCAGCTGATCAATTGTCATGTCAAGTACATTAATGTGGCAGTGTACTGATGTCATCTCAGGGAATGCTTGTTCAAAAGATCTCCCTCGCTCACCAATGTACCTATCCATAACCTCCTCGGCCTCACAGATAGCTTCAAGTAATTCCTCACCAGCCTTAGGTCCAGCCAGCACTAACTCAAAGCCCCTTATAGAACCTTCAGGAACTACCCTCCAATTAGATAGTTCATGGACATACCGTGCTTCATCCCCCTGCACCTCAATCTCAAGACCTATATGATCTGTAGTCTTGAACAGGGAGCTATGTGTTACTGTAGGTAGCTGGTTGATACCTAGGATTCTACTTAAGTTCATGCTGTCGCCTCGTCTAGTTGTTCCTGTAGATGTACATACTGAGGTAGTAAGATTACTAACCCTTCCCTAACATGACCACAGACCTCAGTACCATACACTAATACAATACCTTTCCGTGTGATCAGTAAGGCAAACTTCCTTGAGAATGCTACTGAGTAACCACCCCCATTGATGTTCGTCAAGGCCTGTTGGAATGTAGGGTAATTATCTTGGAAGAACTGATCCAATGCTTCCCTTCTGAATGATTCACCACCTACGTTCAACTGATGCTGTCTATCTCTGTTACCTATAACATGGGCAGTCAGTTGGTTGAAGCATAATGATCTCTTGTATTGACGATGAGCAGTGGTAATATAATTAACTGCATGACTTACACCACTCACTGCGGTGTGATTAACTAAACCACAATCAGGACGGTCAAGGATTAAGGTACTATCGGAAAGAGCAACTGATATCTCCGCCTCACCTTGCCTTCCCTGACTAGACTTAAGTAAATGTAAGCGGCAGTCACCTAAGCTACCATTAATGTCTCTCACTTGGTAAGGTACTATAAGACCTGAGTCCTGTAAGCGCCCTACGAATGTACCTTGATGTCTCATACTAACATCACTTGTGCTACGATATCTAGAGTGTACGTTCATTATGTTCTCGCTGGTAGTTGGATGCCAATTCTAGACACTAAGTTCTGTGCCTTAGTTCTATCAGAAGTATTAATGATTTCTTCAATACTATACTTATCACCAGTATTACCCTGAAGAAACTCACGGATTACTAAGGCTGTCTGTTTGTAAGCCCACTTGACCCTAGCGGGAGTCTTCAACCAGAAGTTACTCAACACTCTGTATTCTACACCATAGCTCTTGGCTCTAAATGCACCTGCCTTTCCATACATTGAACGACGTTGGGTATCAGTGTCTAAAAGAACTGAAGGAACTCCTAAGAATAAGTCCATTAACTTAGTAACCTTACAACATAACTCAATATGTTCTGGGTCTAAGATATCTGCACCATCTGTCCAGCCTATATGAATGTGACCTGCTGCCGTACGGAAAGGCAAGTCTGCATCTGGCTTGGGGTTCACACCACCATCGAGGTAGGCATTGTAGTCAGGGGAACACCCTAACTCTTTAGCTTCTTCAGGCTGACTATCAATCAAAGCCTTACCAAAGTTTGCTGTACTTTGTATTTCAATCTCATGACCCTGAGGTAGGGCAGATAGCAAGTCATCCATGGTAGCCTTTACGTTCTCATAGAACTCCTGCTCCGAATTAGCTGGGTCTATGTTGAACTCCAATGCCATACCATCAACTTGTATAGCACCTTTAGAGGTCTTGTGTGGACTATCTTTCAAGCCCGGTACCATGCCATGACCTGATACTAACTGTCCTTGTCTACTGACAAACACCTCAGGGTCACAACCTACTTTTAAATCTACTTCCATTTCATCAACGATAATTTTCATGACTTACACCTATATTACATTCTAAAAAATGACATACATTACATATTGAATCGAGAGTACTGATCTGCATCATGTCCTCTTCAGGATACTCATCACCACAGACAGTGCATGGTTCCAGAACCCTCGCCTTACTTCTTTCCTGTTAAGTCCACCGGAGTGGGTACTGACTTTGGGATGTAATCAATATCAAAGAACCAATCATGTATATCCTTAACCATTCGAAGACAATCAGGACGTAAGGTTATTGTAAACCCCTTAGCTGTCTCATCATCTATAACACCCTTATAAACTGAAGGCTTCTGGATGCCAGAGATATAGCTTGTCATCAACCCATCGTTATCTTTAACTGCCGCAGCATATGTAGCATGAGGTACACCATAGATTCTTACAGGACTGTGAGGATACTCAACCATTACACCTGCAACAGTACCCTTAGTCTTATCAGTAGGGTATGCAGTAAAGGATAGAGACCAGAAAGGTGTTCTACCTTCAAGAATTGTAGTACTCATGCCATCTACCTGAGCAATGAAAGCTCTCACTGCTATGTCGTTCTTACCTAAGTCAGTAATACCTAGGTTAGTCATACCTCTCAGCTTAGCCTCAAACTTCAGAGGGAAACTATAAGCTGTAGTCTCTGAGGACTTTAAGATCTCTGCCTTGTCAAGGTCAGTAAAGGTAGCACTAGTAATAGTAGTTACTGAAGCTGTCGTCGTAGTGGTTACTTGCTTTTTTACAGGGTATTGAGACCTCCCGTAAGTTACAGGGGCTATGATGTCAACCTTAGTCTTAGTCATCTCTGATACATTCACAGACTTCTTAGAGATAGGGAATGACCACACCTCACCAATAGGTAACTCTTTAACAGTGTCATAGCCCATAGGATTAGTTGTTAAAGTCTCACGTTCAAGTAAACCCTTAAGCATCCAGGCTTCTGATGACCATGTTATTGTATCACCGTCTTTATCAAAGGCAATTGATAGAGGACGTTCAGAGTTCCTTACGAAGTTAAGGGTGTTCTCTTTCTCATCCAACCAGACAAGAGCAAAGGCACCACGTAACTTAGGTATCAACTCAAGAGCACCAGTCTCCTCGAACCCCTTCGTGATAGCTTCAGAGTCAACAGTGAATGTATCCTTAGTTAAACTGTAGTGAGTTGTAAGACTACCATTGTGCATCAAGGTAATGTGACCATGATGGAATGGGTGAGCATTCTCGTGTGCACCTGAAGCTCCCTTAGTTGCATGTCGGTTATGACCTGCAAGGACTGTGAGATCTACATCAGTACGTGTTATGTGATTGTACTGCGGTGTGAGTGCATACATGTCAGCAGGGAATGCCATCTTATCATGCTCATACCAAGTGTCACCTTTAACATTCATCTCAGCTCGCATGATACCAGTGGCATGCTTACCACGGAACACATCTACATATAGTAACTGCTTAAAGATTGTGATTGCTCTTGCTGTTATGTTACCTGATGTTCCAATTAAGCCGCAAATAGGACTATCCTCCGCTACATCGTAGCTATATTAAGTGTTGTTTAATTAAATAATTGTGTAATATTTTTAATATTGTATCTAGATCTTTCTTTATGTAACCTCCTTAATTAAACATAATCTTTCCAATCTCCATTAAGAACTTTAGGTAGCTCATTGTATCGAGTACCTTCTAAGAAGTATACCCAACACACCCTGCCATCATCCAACACTACCTTACGGCGGTTATAGAAACTAGGGTAGCCTTCAAGACTATCAAGACCCATGGCACGGCTACTAGATTCAACCTCATATACTTCAACAACTATATCAGTTGCCTCACCATCTTCAAGTAACCCAGGGAATCCACCCAAACTTACCATCCTGAATTGATCTTTGATAACACCATCTTCTTGACGAGGAGCACCTACTAACCTGCCATGATTACCAAGTCCATCTCTAAGTGAGCCATACACCGCACATAAACCACCAACTAATTCCTGATGCATTATACTGCACCTCCATTACCAAAGTGTAAGAACTTACCATACTTCTTGAATTCAAACTCAAGTTGATGAGCTGCACCAACCATAGCCTTATAGGTTACAGGGATACCATTACCACTAGCTCTTACAGCTCTTGATTCTCTTGATCTACCCATACCACCTGAAGATCTACCGGCATTCTGGGGTGACATGTAATCAACTACTACACCATTAAAGAATCTTCGTTGGATGTACTGGTATAAGCCTTCAGGACCAGTAACACCATCTTGATATGAAGCTATGATCTCCTGTCTATATCTACCTAGATATTGGTAGTGTTGGTCACGGGGGGATTCATGATCATTGTAATTAAACTCCCAAGTACCTTGGATCATCTGGTACACTGAGAAGTTACTAAGAGTTTGAGTACACATAGGCTCATCATCCGACAGACCCTGTTGATACTTAGGGTTACGTACACCAGTCCTAGTCATAGCCTCACGGTCACCACCGAAACTCCAAGCCAATAGGAATGATATCATTGGGTCACAACCATCAGCTACCATCATGTTCCAATGGATGATTAACCAAGGCTTATGGGCGTACAAGCGGAACATAGAAGCAGTACCAATCACTGCATGACCCGGACAATCCACCTTGATCTTAACTGTTTGGACATTATCACCATTATATGTTAGTGAATCTACATACTTAGCCCATGGTGAGTTACTTGCAAGCCACTCGTAGAATCTTTTAGGAGATCCATCGAAGCCTTCAGGAATAGGGCCCTGTAGATTACCCCCACGAGCTAATTGCTGCTCTCTCACATTGTATTCAAACATTGAGCACTCTTGGCCGTTACTTAAGACTGAACTTGAACGTCCCATGAAACCAAAACAACCACCTCGGCTCCAATCACGAGTTGTACCATTATAATATAATCTACATTGTGGCATTATAATCTTCCTTTGAAGTCATTAAAATCATTGAATAAAGTTACGGGTAATAAGATCAAGCCACTATCACCCCTACGGATCCCATAGTACTTAGTCTTATTGATATCTGTTACTACTAAAGCCATTACCTCA
>JYMV01043047.1_pt1 | contig 11271 bp, 4 predicted proteins | sample 338911 | NCBI WGS metagenome assembly JYMV01 (sample SAMN03354496, study PRJNA234377) | hydrothermal vent metagenome | biome: Deep sea; feature: Hydrothermal plumes at the Eastern Lau Spreading Center, Western Pacific Ocean; material: Seawater | place: Tonga | collected 2009 | depth 2000 m m
TCCCGTAGCTCTGACTTTTTAAACATTGCTTAGTTATTGTAATTTGTATTATGTATTTCATATAATCGCCAATAGTTATAAATTGCTTTGGTAATTGTAACTTTCCATAAATTGTTTTATAATTATATAAGCTTTATTTGTTAATTGTGATTTATGATATTAAATGTTTGATAATTGTTGTATAAATTGTTTAATAGTTAATGCAAGTCGAAACACAGAGCCCAAATCTAGATACAAAAAAATAACAGTTCACACACAAAGATAAAAACTAGTCACAAGATTAAAAGCACTAACAATAAATAATAACACATCAATGTAAACTGCTTTGTAATTATGGTTAGAAGAATTTGAAGACACCAAAGGATCAATCAAAATCCGCAAATTAAAGGACAGACAACACATTGACCAAACGAAAACAGGACAAAAACCATCTCCAAAACACTACACAGAAAACTACGATCGAGCAACTGGAATCCCACTAAGAATCGCGGGTGAACTCAGGTGCTCATGAAAGTAAGCAGTTCCTGCTCCACTAGTGACACCATTCGTGTTACTCTAGCTACACACCCGGTGATACATCAGGAATGAGGAAAGAACTGGAAAATACTTGCAACAAAGGGAACATATCCGTGGTCATTTGTGAAACATATTCCTTAACGGTTAACCAAGTCATAGTGGCATTCGTAAAACTTTCGAGGTGATAACGTCATCTTAATCATTAGGAACACAAGGGTCAGTAGCTTTCTTGTTAGCAGGAGCACTATATCAAGGAAATTCAGATAGGAACCAAAAGCTTTGGAATATCTGATGAACTGAGAGATATATTCTCCATATCCAGGTGCTGCTGAAATGTTGCAACATATAAATGGACAGTTCACAATGGGGAAATTGAAATCATCTCTTTTTGTCGTAAAATTGTGTTCTTAGCTGACCATCACTGTCAATTCGAGGTGTAGTTCAAGGTATGAAACAGACCTATCTGTATCTGTGGTATCCTTTACTTATGGATTGTTCGGGACATCTGATCAGTATAAACCTCTTTGAATTGTTGCAAAAATAAAGGTTCGGTATTGCAAGGGTCTGATATCGGTTTTCCCCTGAAGTTGTACTACGCTTGCAGTCAACATGAATTGACTATATAAATATTTGCTTCATACAGTCACTGAGAGTATATCAATTTTCTGAATAAGTCGCTTTAGTATTTCACTTATTGACGTGAATTTGCTTTTTGTTTTGACATTGGTCTTTTCTTGTTGATTTTCAACGTTTTCTTCCATTTTTTATTTTCTAAATTTATACCGACACAAAAACCATGATGAATAATATTGACATATTGGTTCAACACCGCCACATTTCTTTGCATGCCATGACCAGGACTTACTAAGCCATATGTCGTGATCTTTATTTGTGTTCAATTATACGACAGATAATAAAATGAATAACAAAAAACAAATACCACACCGTCAGTAAAACTGCAAAGTGTAATAAATAAAATCGATACTGTTACGACATCTATTCAAGCGCTGTCACTCTCCAGTCTTGGTACAAGTACCTCAATAAAGATGGCGAAGCTAAACTAGATTAATGATTCCAGACCTCCCCTATTAGTGAAATGATGCGGTTATGAAAAACTTTTCCACGTATCAGTAAAATACCAACCTTCACATACAACGTGATGAGTACAAAAAAACGTATATATATATATATATATATGTATATATATACCATAAAATGATACCAAAATGGTAATTGGAAGTCGTAAATCGAAGAAGGACGTATAATATAATGGCTGATCGAAAAATTATAATAAAAGTCTACAAAACACTACACACATACTTGGAATAAGGGTAATAACTAAATTACCGAACTCCGAACAATCTTTCAAAGTGAAAGTCAAAACTCATAATTATATAAACAGACAAAATCAGTCAACAACCGAAAACTGTGAAAATCGTAATGACCCTGACTTGGTACAGGCATTTCTAAAGAAATGGTGGGAATCTGAAGGTTGCAACATTTTGTCCGAATACTCGTTTATTTTTGTGTATGAGGTTTGTTTTCTTTGGTAGTGCATGCTTGAATTGACTGAGCATTACTTAGCTATATCATGGAAGGAACAAGCTGCATTCAATAATATATTGATGATGTCCGCTATGTACTAGCCAACACGCTTTATTGGATGTTTTTGTGCTATCTCACAAAAACAACAGTAGGTGCTATACATGTTGCTGCATTTGGACACATTATCTTGATTACTATCCAACCAATTTTTGCTCGTGCTCCTTTTTGCTGTGTGCATAGCAGAGAATCAGCAAATACCAATTTAATAGAATGGATTGACCCGACCGGGACTCGAAGCTAACATCTAAACATTACATTACCGATGCTATTAAGGATTATCTTGGAAGTGTCTGTATATCACTGTAAATAAGATATATATTGATCAGCAAATTGTCTATGCAATGCGAAAACAAATATCATTTAACCAGCACACTAGATACATATATATATATATATATATATATAAGAGTTGCAAAAGTAATGAAAGAAGTTTTGGAATGTTTTACATGGCAGGCATCGGATAATTATTATAAAGTATTATGAGATATGTAGGTATTTCCCGCCCTCTCGACATTATAACAAATATTGACCAATGAATAGAAGTGATATATGGTTGACTCTTTATTTTTGGAGGAATTTTAACTTTAAAGGAACAATAAATAGTACATATGTAGGATTGGGCCATGGAAACTCTTCAAGCAAATGTTTTTGTGTACATCGGCAATGCTGGATACACATGTATCTGCCATTGCGCAACAAACATGTTTTTGTTTGTTTGTAAACTGGAGTCTTTTAGACATGCGTAAATATGCAAGCAGAATTTCAGCTATTAGTTAGGCCACCATTAATACGATCACGACACATTTATTCCTTGTTTTTCATTATCCATCATGCTTAGATTCACACGGTGGGTGCCATAAGTGGAGCAGCAACTGCTTACCCTTCCGGAGCATCTGAGTTCACACCCGGGTTTTAGTTTGGTTCGTGTTACTCGATCTTTAGCTCTATGTTTTGCAGATCGTTGTTTATCCTTTTGCACTTTTTTTGGTGTCATTCTGTTGTCTGTTCTTGGTATCTTCAAACTCTTCTTAGATGGGATGCATAAAGTCAACAAAGAGATTAATCATATTTCCTTCGTGCGATATTTGACTGGTACTGGCTAGCAAAGCTGAACATTATGAGTCGCACGATGAAACGTTTAAGATTGATTTCTGCTCGGTCAGTCCTTAATTTATTAAACTTGTAAATAGTTCTAACAATTTTGCAATTGGCATGTGCAGCCTCTTGCATAATCGCTAACTTGTTGCAGCCTGTCAGTTGTTGGCAGAAGTAGACGATCACACGAGATAATGAGTTAAACACCAGTCAATGGATTAAGGAATGTTTGAAGATACCAATTGGGAAGTCAGCAGCAGTAAATCGAAGAAGGACAGATAATGCAATGGCCAAACGAAAATGGGCAAAAAGACATACAATGACCCTCAAATCAATACATATAATGCTAAAGATTTGGCAACACGAATCCCACAACAAATCGATAGTGAACTAAGGAACTAAGGTGAAAGCATGTCTGATAGATTTCCGCCTGGCAACAATGTAAGAGAGATAACTCAAATATGTTTGATATACACGTTCAAAATTTCACTTCATCAAAGAGGATTACATTATACTATAGTATTTAGTCCAAAAGGATTGCATATATTTTTCATAAATATAAGATTCTTTCGTTAAAACCCTGAAAAGAAGGATTTAATGGCAACTTGAGGATGTATAAGATTCTATTTATTTTTTCTTTCTTTTTGAAAACTGAAACTATGCAGGGGGCTGTGAGGCTTAGTGTTTAATCTCGTTGCCTTCTGACCCTAAGCCATAAATGAAGAAAATATGTTAAATTCTCCTGATCATAACCAGTAAAGCTGGACCCAGTCCCTTTGATCAATACACGGAGCAGCCTCAACATGCTTAGGAAACGCTGCATATAAACTTTGTGTACCCCTAGAGATCTACTATCCGCTGTTTTATAGTTAGGCAGGTGCTTCTGTTTATAATTGTTGTTTTTGTTGTTGTTTTTGTTTGTTTGTTTGTTACAATCATTAAAATCTGATTCAACCCACCATTTCTTTCGAAATGCCTGTACCAAGTCAGGGTCATTACGGTTTTCACAGTTTTCTGGTTGTTGACTGATTTTTTCTGTTTATATACTTATGAATTTTGACTTTCCCTTTGTAAGATTGTTCGGAGTTCGGTAATTTTGTTATTACCCTTATTATGCATACAAGATCACCACACCATGTTCAGCTTAGGGCCGTTGCGGTCGTGATCGTAAAATAGTCGGATTTACAACTGCCTATGGAATCAGTGTCTATCACCACTAACGTTGCGAGTTCAAATCCCGCTCTGACCGCCACGATATAACTGAAATATTGTTGAAAGTGGAATTAAACACTATAAACCTAACATTTAACCCATGTTCTGTTGAAACAAAGCATGATAGGTTAATAATGCAAATTATGTTTAGCTGTTAATACTGTTCCCAGAAAAAATGAAGTGTAATGAAAATTAGACACATTATCAGAATTAAATATAGCCAATGCATATCTTTCATAGATGTAAATATACAGATACAATAACAATGGCATGGAATATACATGTAGGTATCATTAATTCACAAATAATAATAATATTTTGGGATATCTTTTATAATATGTCACACAACTTTAATTTGTCTATGTCACGATGTGTAGTGTTTCTTACTTTACACCCATCGTCTATATTTAAAGGGCCATCAGCATGGACAATTCTGAATGTACAAACCTGGAACGCATGCAACATTTGGCACCAGATACAGAACGAAGACAAACAAAACAAAAAGAGAAAACTAAAAATATAAGCAATATGAACCCCACTGGGGGATGAACCCAGGTGCTCGTGAAGGATAAGCAGTTCCTGTTTCTTATAAGACACAGGTAGAAAACTTAATTACGTTTACAGTCTTGCCTCTTTCTATGCTTCATTGGTAACAACAGACGCACAATGGCATACTATACAGTCCTGAAATATATTTTTATGAAATCCGCTGTTATATTTAAAGTATCTTAGAATAGTTTAATTCATGGCATTGTCTAGACGTTTGCAATAATGTTTCACTCTTGTCTTGGGCAACCGTAGGGTAATTGGCACCAAAGCTTTACAGAATTCATTTTGCCAACATATTCTACCTTCCTAGCTAGTATTCAGTTAACTACGATCATTCATTGACCCTACGATTGTACTATCCATGTTAATGTTGTCATTCATTTTTATGATAGCATTTGACCTTTTTGAGTGGAAGCGAATCTGTGCAGGTTTTATTACCGTTTGCTTAGATATGTATTGCTGGTGGAGAACCAGTTATCAAGAGGGAAGAGTTGGTATCCCATTAACTTGCTTAACCCTGCCACATTTGTTGTGCATGTCCCAAGATAGGACCTGGATTTTCAACGTCGGAAGTCATGGTATTGTATGCGTTCAGTTTGCTCAGTTACTATGAGAGGTAACGGTTCGTTTTGTTGATGTTAATAGAATTGGTTACCATCACTGTTTAAACTTTCTTCTCAATATAGATAATTCCACAACCGCGATACCAACATAATGTGGCAGGATGAACTATCACAGAACTATTATCATCAACAACAACTGAAATGGTAATGTAAAGGAATTGTCCCCAGAAATGTTTTTGTTTTGTTCACACTCGACTACTTATCAGGACGCCTCATTCAATAATGTATCATTCTATCTAATAGGATGATTAACAAAATCTTGTCATCAGAGATTACTTCCCATTGGGAGCAATCATTTCTTGTTGACAAAGACCACATCAGTGGTGTAACGATTAGCGTGCTCACCCCTAGTGCAGTAGATCGTGGGTTGGATCCTCGAGCGGGTCAAATCAAAGACTATGAAATTGGTATTTGTTGCTTCTCTACTAAGCACACATCATTAAAGAAAAATGGTAAAGAATGGTTGGCTCGGAATCAAGATACTGTGTCTCGAGTTAGTCTATTTGCAGACTGTTGCTTCAGTGAACTAGCACTATGCAAATCCATCTAATCGTGTTGGTCTAGTACAAAGCGGACCTCATCATCATTTTATTGAAATTTAACTTGTTCTCGACATGATATAGCTAAAACAAACTTCTAAGTTGGCGTTAAATAACAATCACTTACTTACTCTTGTTGACTAATGTTGCATGAAGACTTCAGTTCATATCATTATATGTAGGTGAGAGTTATCTTTCTTGCACTTTAACTAATATCTAAAAAATAAAAATAAAAGTTCAAAACCGTTTTCAAATATTTTGATTTGTGTCATAATGCTTTTAATCACGATAATTAAATTCTACCATGATTGATTGATTGTTTGTTGTTTAACCCAGAGTCAAATATCGCATGCAAGACGGGAACAAAGTCAACAACAATATATATAAACTATACAGAAATGAATTCCGACTGCCACTAGACAAATATGGACTAGAATGTTGCGTTATGTAGCCGATCCATGTTTTCCGACAAATATCTACTTTGAAAATATATTGGACAATCATATCTGTAGTATTTGTGTAATGTCGCCATAAACATTTAGATAATTTGACTTTGGGACCATACAATTAGTTAAACCCCTGCTATTTCTTTTATTGAAGTGCCTGTAGAAAGCCAGGAAAGTGACTTATTATGTACATTTGTATATGCGTGTAAGATATCATTTTGTTCCTGTTTCTACAAATTTTTCATTTCGTTGTTTTACTATAATTTACACTGGTGTCTTTCGATTTGATTGAGTCGTTTTTGTGACCATGGTGAAATACTGGATTGAGTAATGGTTATCCATTAAGATTTAATACTTCGGCTTCAACCACGTGCTAGATGTACTCGATGCAATTCTATATGACAATATTTGTCAGTGATTTTCGAATGGTCGATTGACTTCTATCAGTATTACATTTTCATCCACCATTCAACTGACAACGAATTTATACATATAACCAACGTTTTCTTTTATTAAATTTATTCTGAAAAAAAACACAGAAAAAACACAAAAAACCCTCTGCTTTTTGAAGCATTCAGAGACGTTGTGGGAAGCGAACTAGGGGCCGTCGTGGTCGTAATCGTATGGTAGTTGGATTTATAAATACCTATGCAATCAGTGCCTATCACCTCTAAAGTTGTGTGTTCGAATCCCGTTCATGGCGATACAACATTATGTGGAATGGTTTGTCAGTGACTTGCGACATGTCGATTGTTTTCTCCGGATACTCCAGATTTCATCCACCAATAAAACTAAGCGCCACGATATAACTGAAATATTGTTGAAACTGACGTTAAACACCATAAACCATCCAACCAATATTACACTTAGACACAAATAAGACAGAGGAACAGTGCCCTTTTTGCTGTTCTACATTTCACAGTAGCAATGTGGTCTTCAACAATGAATATAACTAATACCATGAAGCCATCAGTCTGCATGTAGTAGGTGAACTCTCTACTTCTGTCGATAATCGCTACATCTGGGTATCTTTGTCGTTCCGATGTCATTTAACGTATATAATTTCATTTCCCAGATTGTTGGCTATCAAACAGGTTATGTTGTGCTTATTGTTGAAATTGTCGACCATTATTGTTTAATTTCGCCGAGCCAACAAAAAGATGAGATAAGTTTTATTTAAAGTCGTCATGTCAAATCAACAAATACAACTCTAGTGAACGCTTGCGCATTTTGACGACCTTGTAAACAATTGTTTAATCTCCAAATAAATACGTACAGCGAGAAACAAATGCAAAAAGTTGCTTAAAATAGCAATCTGGGTATTACATTATATTATAGTGAATAAACAGAAAGAAAAACCTTTGACAACATACACCCTCCTAAGCGTGAGATTGAGTGCACGGATATGAACAGGTAAACTACTACTACATGTACCTTTCAAGTAAAACTTAGTTTCTTTCCTATTTATGGAAGTTGGGCTAATCCAACATATGCATGACATAATTATGGCTCCATTATAAGACCGCCATACCAATGAGTCATCGTCTGCTTACATAACATGGAGAACGGTGCAAGGTCTCGTTCACCATTAAAAATAAAAAATTGGATGAAAAGTGGAACACAAAGGCTTCCATTATTCAATTAGAGATTATGAAAACAAAAAAGTAGCTATGTCTGGCAATATCTAATTCAACAGAGACCACATAAAAAATGATCTACATCCAAGATTTGTTTTGTGGTGGATGGCCGCCATTGTTGTTGATTTTATTTGTTTGGGTTACGGTTAGAGTGTTTAACGCCACTTTCAACAATATTTCAATTATATCGTGGCATTCAGTTTTATTGGCGGAGGAAACCGGATTAGCAGGAGAAATCCACCGATCTGACGCAAATCACTGTCAAACGTTTTCACATTATGTTGTATCGACTACACCTTGCCTGAGTGGTATTCGAACTCACAACATTAGTGGTGATAGGCACTGATTGCATAAGTAATTGTAAATCCAACTACCATAGATCACTACCATCTTCTTTATTATTTTTTTTCATTTATGCACTCTTAATCTACGAGTGAAAATTGTGTTGAATTTGGCAGGGTGAAAGAATGAAAAAAGATAGCACAGCCAACCTGTTGCGTCAAATAAATTGTGTGCAACCTTGACCGCATACTTGAACATACATTACCGCCTTTGTCATCAAAGTGTACTATGTACAGTATTTGTACTGTTAAACATATCACACACCGCTCGGGATAAAATACTAATATCATGTCAACCCATGAAAAAACCCACAACACAATATGACCTTGCTCCCATGAAATATTCCTAGATTAGAAACGATTTTGAAATTAGGTAAAACAAATACTCTCCAAAACTAGTTATCGAAACGTAATGATCTCATTAAAATTAATAGTAGGACAGTGAAAAACAACAGTACGAATAAAAAAACATAATTTTCATATGAGTTCAAAATTCATTGGTTTTACCGGATTTTAAGAAGCAGGACCTGCTTACTCCGGGTTTTTGGTGCGGTCCGTGTTGCTCATCTCTTTAGTTTCTTGTGTTGTCCTACTATGTGTCTTTACGTTCTGAGTTCCGTGTTACGATTTCCGTATTAAAACGATATTCAGTTCGTCTTTACCTCCAGCTGTTTGTAGGAAGACTCGTGTCTTATTTACGCTATTTGTGTTTGTTTACGCATAGTGATGTTCAACATATATTGCTTTTCTTCGTCTCCTGTATCCTATGTTGCCAGTTTCTCTGGATTTTCCATTTTTGATTGCCCTTGCGGTATTCTCTAAGGTTTATTTGTAGGGCTGTGAAACTGTAATTTAAGCCTCACGCGGTACAGTCTAATAGCTAATTGGGTTATTTAAGCAGTATTAATGAGAAGGTTAATATCCGTTTTACACAGACAATTATAAATTATAGAGAATACAGGAAGCGTTAAGCTTAATGCAACTGTTTTTGTTTTTTATTTGTTCAAGGCATGTTGCTTTCTATTTTCCAAGCAATCTCATATAAAATGCATTAGCCTAGATAACCGAAAAAATACAAATAAGTTGTGTTAGGTGTTCCATCACGTTCAATTTCAGAATGTATGCCTCATTTTATACATTTCATGGCAAATTGAAATGCAAATGTCAATTTATATTGAAAATTGACGTTCAACTAATATATTGGAAAATTGTGTGTTGAAGAGTTTGTTTTTTCAATCACGCAAGTGATATATTTTTGGCATGTGTTTGATATTAATGTTTGATTGGAATGAGCTAGAGTTTATTTGCATTGTTTTACATGGGAACAACATTATGACGAAACTAAAAAGGGGTTAGTTTTAGATTTATGTTGAAGCCACTTTCAACAGTATTTCAACTATATCGTGGCGATAAGATGTATTAGTGGAGGAAAGGGAGTACCCTGGGAAACCCTACGACCATGAGCACGACGGTCCCTACATGTCAGGTCATTAGGTCAAAACGCATTGACTGTGAACTACTCGGTCAAATAAGGCCCAATATATTAATGTTTTAACTCAATAGTCCTCGATATAGAACATTTAAGTCCAGTACCACTATTTTATTAAAAATAAACAGTGATAGCAAAAAAATCGAAATTGTCTGACAATGTATATTTCTAAATATTAAACAGCAGCAATATCCTAGTAGATAGAAGAAAAGTATTTAATCATAAGACATTAACATTTAAAATCTTCAACGAGATCTTATTAAATCTGGTGAGTCTAAATTGGGAATTGAAAAAGTGAAATTGAAAGTTGGCTTAATGATAGTGATTATCATCAGATATATTAATGTACGTCAGAGTTTAACACTGTTATTCAGGTTTTAAGAAAAATCATTTGTGTTGTAAAATTCTCAGCAAATTGCTTTAGAGGAAAACCTTTTAAGACATTGTTTAAGCAATAAGGTGTTCTGCATCATGTTTCACGCACGATATTAAATCTTGACATTATAAAATTTAACAACGACCGACAAAGCTAAGGATTTCAACTCTGCTTTGCTATCCATTAAACTAGCTCATATTTGCAGCTGAGTTGTGTTTGCAGAAAGTCTTCTGCTCACTTGACAGTCAAAATTAAATGTGCAGTCTATGCCAATTTAGACAGTCCTACAAGGATAATTTTCAATTTATTTTATAAGTGTTTTGATTCATCCTTCTCGTTTAATCATAAAAGGGTCGAATGGTGTTTAATATCAAACGAAAAGTATTGCAGCTGGTTTGTTTTGGTATTTTTTTTGTTGTTGTTGTTGTTTGCTTTGGGTTTTTTTTGGACGAAAAGACAAAAAATGGTTAACAAAATATTTCATTGAAAATTAAAAAAGCCTTTGACTGGCATCTGCCATTTAAGTGTGTATTAACACATTATCGAGAAGAAGAGCATGCTTAGTACACATTTGAATCTATTGAAACACAGGATAACTATGTTGTCGAAAGTGTTTTGACAGCATTGTCATTGCTGCCTTCTCCCGATGTTCTTGTTTTAATTTCAATTGGTCATTGTAAAATTATTTTCTGCCACTGTTGTCTTGTTGCTGCATGTATTATATTCATGTTTATTACATGCTTAGTTCAAATAAAGGCATTTTTGTATGACCAATATGACCGGAAGTAAACTGTCCATATTTTCACACCACGGGAAAATAACCGGTTATTGGATTACTACAAG
>JYMV01030488.1_pt1 | contig 11270 bp, 8 predicted proteins | sample 338911 | NCBI WGS metagenome assembly JYMV01 (sample SAMN03354496, study PRJNA234377) | hydrothermal vent metagenome | biome: Deep sea; feature: Hydrothermal plumes at the Eastern Lau Spreading Center, Western Pacific Ocean; material: Seawater | place: Tonga | collected 2009 | depth 2000 m m
GCAAGCAAATGTTTTTCGCCTATGTGAAGCTGGTTCCCATGAATGATGAAGAAGTTGTCCAGGTGACAAAAGACCGATCTGACACAAGCGCCCGAAAGCTGGTAGTTAGTATCGATGGCGCCAGCTATTTTCATCTATGTGAGTTCAACGATCCCGATGATATCCTGTCTCTTGTCGAGCCCTACCGTCATTCCGACGTAGGTAGAGTTTTGTGGGCGGTTTGCTACGGAGCCAAAACAAATTATCCCACTACCGTGGCGGGAGCGCGCTTTCGTGCCGAAGACGCTTGGCCGGCCATTCTTGATTAGGCCCATAGTGAGAGGAATCATACCAATTATCACAAAGGGGAAAAGCAGACCTTGGATACACTCAGGGCACTGGCTGCCCGCGGGATCATTCCCAACAGTTAGCGGCCGACCATGTTCATACAATGGGAAAGGGCATCAAGTTTGATCTGATGTTCCGAATGGGCATCATAGGGAATATTCCGCGTCGCATTGATAGCCAGGATTTTGTGACCCAGCATCCTGAGTACCGTCAAGTACTTCGAGATGGTACTGTAATAGAGAAAGCCAGTTATGCTTTCCCCGTTGTCCAGCAGTTGATGCTTGATCTTATTCGGGAAGCAACAACGTTGATTGACGCTGATGGTATTAATCTTTGTTTTACTCGTGGCCCCCATTTCCTTTCTTATGAACAGCCTATACTGGATGCATTTACTGCCCAATATGGTGGGGATGCATGCGAAGTTGATCCTAAAGATGTTCGCTTACTCGAGGTGCGTGCTAGCTTTATGACGGACTTCATGCACAAGGTACGCCGAGTTCTGGATGAAGTGGGAGCTAAGAAAGGCAAGCGGCTGGAACTGTCGATCTGGGCCTGGCCACATGGTGAGTTCATCTTGGCCGATGGAGGATATATGCATAGGCTTGGTCCAGAGATAAGGGCAAAGTGGTTGTCGGTAGCTGATGAGGCGGGAGTGGAATCTTTCGCCTATTGGGATGGTGACTTCGCGCAAATCAATCCGGAACTCTGGGCCTGGCTGCGTCGCATTGGTCATCGGGAAGAAAGGAGCAATTGGGATCACGAGGCCCACAAAGTCAGGTCTGTTCATATCCACACGATTGATGGAATCGATGTTCTACAAGGCAAGGAACAGGCAGTTTATTCGGGTGGTTGAGCCCAGCCGTTCCCGCTTCAGCGGCCACTGGTCACAATCACGCAAAGCAAGGCAAAGCCTTTTCCTGTCGATTGCGGGGAATCCTGGCGCCTTCGTTCGTCCCAACGATATCATCTTCGAGAATAATACACCGGCTTGTGCGTGGGTCAGAGATGGCGACTTCGGAGCCGATGGGGGACTATCAATAAATTGCAAGATGGCGAAAACGTCATGATGATCTGGACTCGTGGCAGTAATCTGACTGATCAGTACGATGTATTCGTATGGTCGAGCGATCTGGATTATCAGCCCACCGACGATGACTATCAGAAGGAGAAGCTGAAAAAGGGATTGGCTGTTGACCCACGAGATCGTTTAACGACGACGTGGGGCGAATTAAGAATATGAAGTAGCACCTTTACGCGCTCATGGGACAAAACAGTGTGACAAAGTCAAAAATGAAACAACAGTCCCTATGCTCAGGTCTAACAGTACGCGCCTTTCTGTTGGCGATGTTCGCCACAGTCATCATGGCGTTTTGGACGCAACACAGTGAACTGGTCATAGATAGCCCTTCTTTCAACAGTATCCATCCCTCTGTGGCGGGTTTCTTCGCTGTGATTTGCATCTCGCTGTTTATTAATCCTGTGCTCAAGGCGATTCGAGGGGCATGGGCGTTGACGCAGTCCGAAATGCTGTTAATCTACAGCATCCTGATTGTGACAGGTCCCGTAGTTTCAATCGGCGGTGTGCATTTCTTTCTGCCGACGCTGATTGCCCCTTACTACTATGCCACGCCCGAAAATGAATATGCTGAACTCTTTCATCATGCCATTCCTTCTTGGTTCGGTCCCAAGGAGACCGAGGTTATCCGTCAATTCTACGAAGGGTCTGAAGGCGCGGGAGTGCCGTGGGCGTTTTGGATAAAGCCGCTGGTACTGTGGACACCCTTTTTGCTCGCGGTCTATTTCATTTTTCTCTGCATGAACGTGATTATCCGTCGACAGTGGACTGACCGTGAGAAGCTGACCTTCCCGTTGGTCTCTCTGCCGCTAGAGATGACGATGAATGCCGAACCGAGTTGGCATTTCAATCGGTTCTTTCGGAATAGACTGATGTGGGTAGGTTTCTTGATTCCGGTCGTGCTACACGGACTCAACGGCTTGCATGTTTATATCCCATCAGTTCCCTCCATCCAGTACAGGAATTTCAACATCAGCCGGTATTTTTCGGAGCGTCCGTGGAGCGCAATGGGATACACGACGGTATCCTTCTACCCATGTGTGATTGGGATTTCCTACATTCTGACGCTTGATGTTGCCTTCAGTGGCGGATTTTTCTATGCCTTTACCAAGGCTGAGGCAATTCTCGGTGCGGCGGTGGGTTGGAGTGGAAGTTCGAGTTTAGCACGATTCCCATTTCTTGAAGAGCAAGGCACCGGTGCGTTTCTCGCCATCGCCGTGCTTGGATTGGGGTTTGCGTGGCAGCACCTGCGAGATGTCGTTCGCACCGCGTTTGTCGATACAAGGCATGTGGACGATTCGAGCGAACCGCTCTCCTATCGGGCGGCAGTATTCGGGTGGCTTGGAAGTATGCTGTTTCTGATTGTGTGGTCTACAACAGCGGGAATGACCGTGCTTGCGGCGGCGACTTTCTTTATTCTGTTTTGCCTGTTTACCATCTCGCTCACTCGTATGCGTGTACAGTCGGGAATGGGTTGGATTCACGGACCGCTTTCGGTTCAAGATTTCATGCTTGCGACAGTGGGAACCGCCAACCTCGGTGTGACCAACTTGACGGTGCTCTCGCACTACTACTTCATGACAGGGGAGATGCGGGGTGTCATGTCCGTGATGCCCGCTCAGTTGGAGGGATTCAAGGTTGCAGAAACGGTGCGAATCCCGCCTAAGCATCTGGTGGTGGGTCTGTTGCTAGGCACATTTATTGGACTGCTACTCGCTTATTTTGCCGCGTTGGGTACCATCCACGAATTTGGTGGTAACATCCTCAATAACTGGCGGTTGCGTTCGATGCCGACCATTCCATTTCGACGGTTACAGAGTGTGTTAAGCCAGCCCAGAGACCCCGACTGGCTCGGCATACAGTTTGTGGTGGTTGGCTTTGCGATCACTATGTTTCTGATTTTCATTCGCCGTCACTTTGTGTGGTGGATGTTCCATCCCATCGGCTATGCCTCAGCCCACACAACGCGCACCGTGAGATGGGTTTGGTTTGCGATGCTCATTGGCTGCCTGATTAAATATCTGGCTTTCAAGCATGGCGGCATTCGCACGTATCGAAAGCTGTTGCCACTTTTCTTGGGACTCATCCTTGGCGATTTCTTCATGGGTGGATTCTGGGGCGTGGTCGGATGGTTCTCAGACGAGCCGGGATATCTCTTCTTCCCCTGATTCAATGATGCGCGGGTTAAGGTTGTCTCGATACTGGTATGGATTTACTTATGTCCAAGACTAACAAGGCTTTATGTGATAGTATGGAACAGGATATGAATGTCACCATGGTCTTGGCCCAATTTGACACAGGGGAAAAACAGGTGACCCTTGCTAACGCAGGTCAGCACGCTTATTCTTTGTTGATCCGCAATGGCGTTGTTGAACCTGTTAAAGCTAAGCACTGGGCATGATACCTTCCATCGTTTATAAGTCAACCGTAATACATTTGGAATCGGGAGATCTGTTGTTGTTGATGACCGATGGCATCACCGAACCACGTAACGCTAAAGGTATTATGTACGAAGAATCAGGACGGTTGAATGAGGTGGTGTCCAGTATCTCAGTTGACATGCCAATAGAAGAAGTCGTTGATACTATCATTAATGATGTAGAAGCCTACACAGCAGATGAAGAGCAAGACGATGATATTACGCTGGTGGCGGTTAGGGTGAGTTAAATTAGAGACCAACACTGAAATTTACGGTTGGATGGATCCCGGTTGGAGCAACAGTTAATTGCCTGCCGCAGGTAGTCTTTTTCGGGAGGATCTCGCCGCTATATGCTTAGGTTGGGTATCATGATGTGCACGTGCGATAATCCCAAAGGACACTGAATGACGAACAAACCCCATCTACCCCCGTCGCCGCTCGACGCGGGCAAGGTCACCGTCACTGCAATAGAGAGTGTGCAGGTGTTGGAATTCTTCCCCGACCTGCTATTGGTGCGGATCCATACCGATGAAGGGATAGTCGGCCACGGAGAAACCTATTATTGTGCCGAAGCGGTGCAGGCGATGTTGCACGACTGGATGGCACGTCGACTGCTAGGCGAGGATGCCCTAGCGATCGAATCACACTGGCGTTTCCTCTACGAACGAGCGGCCAATTTCGGTGTGCGAGGCACTGAGCTTCGCGCTCTGTCGGCTTTGGACGTGGCTCTCTGGGATATTTTCGGCCAGGTCTGCAATCAACCGGTGTATCGCCTGCTCGGTGGCCCCGTGCGCGACAAGATTCTGGTCTACAACAGCTGCGGCAATCCGCAATATGGGCCCAGTACGACTGGGCGCAAGGGTTGGCCGGGTTTTGGTACGATCGGCGAACCGGGGCCGCTGGGTGACTCGTGGAAACTTTTCCACGAGCCTGTGGCCCTGGCCGAGGAACTGGTTGGTCAGGGTTACAGCGGATTGAAGGTTTGGCCCTTCGATCAGGCAGCAATTGAATACGGTCCGGCACGGATTCCGCATCGCGCGATCGAGGCGGCTGTGCAACCCCTGCGCGACATACGTGACAAGGTTGGGATGGATCTGGACATCTTGGTCGATGGACACGCGCACTTCCACTTGCCGGCGGCGTTGCGGATTGCCGAGGCGCTACGTGAGGTGCAGCCGCTGTGGCTGGAGGATGTGATCAAGATGGACAATCTCGACACGGTGGCTGATTTTCGCCGGCAGAGCCGGATGCCGATCTCAGTGAGCGAGATGCTATTGAGCCGTGCGGACTACAATTCTGTGCTGATGAACCAGGCTGCGGACTACGTAATGATCGACCCGACCTGGGTTGGGGGCATTTCGGAGACTGCGCGGATTGCCCATCTCGCTGAGACCTACAATGTACCAGTCAGTATGCACGATTGCACCGGTCCGTTGACCCTGTTTGCTGGGCTACACGTCGGTGCGGCGGTGGCGAATTGTTGCTATCAGGAAACCGTACGTGCGCAGATTCAGACGGTGTACAAAGACCTGATCGACGTCGAGGTCGAGATTGATGGCGGCTTTATAGGCTTGCCACAGGGGCCTGGACTTGGTGTGCGCTTGAATCCGGATCTGTTCAAGCCGGAGCGGCCTGGATACCGAATTTCAAAATTCTGATCATTGTTAACAACGTTACTAAAGTATGGGCAAGCAAGCGTGGTAACTAATTTGCAAACATACTGTTTCACCGTCGTGCAACCATTGGTCATGTCGATTGCTGTGCTTTTCTTTTACCTTAGCGTTGCATTTCAATTCGCGGAGTCTGGTCAATCTGAGTCTGACAGCCAATGGCTTCAATACCGACGCGACCCTGCGCTGACAGGCCACTCGCCGCTCAAAGGTAAGATTTCTAGCCCCATCATCAAATGGAAATATAAGCTCAGTGCCAGAGAAGGATTTTTCATACTGTATCCAGATGACTCGCTTACGAGTGAAACTAACGTCCCCGAGAAGCAACTGAACCCCGACCTTTGCCGTTCGATTGTCGAAGCTTGGGGGATGGGCGACCCATGGTATCAGTTGGAGAATGGGCAGAAGGTGGTTGTGCCGGGACCAGAGCACATTAACATTGGCTATTTTCTACCAGCGGTATTAGGGCTGCAACAGCTCAAGTTCGATACTGGATTCGAGGCCAGAGGTAATAATTCCATACCACTTTACGGGCGATTGCTAGTGTATCAATCTGGCCAGTGGCAAGAACGCTGGAAAACCGATCCTATTCCAACTATGTATGTGGCCAACCCAATCGTGGCCGATTTTGATGCTGATGGCCAGCTCGAGGTGGCATTTACCCCCTGGTACGATTTGTGGATGCTTGACTTAGAGACTGGCAAACTAGAGCAAAAATGCACATACCAACACCCTGAAGCTGAAAGTGGACGTGCCTACGGCTATCTTGGCGCCCATGATCTTTTCGGTGACAAGCGCCTTGAAATCGTAATGCTCTCCAATTCTGAATTGCATATGGATGTTTTTGGCTGGGATGACAACGACCAACTCAAGGTTGTCTGGTCGCGGCTTATCCAACCTGGTGTCAATCAAAAAGACAAACGGTTGCAGGTGATGCAGAATCCAGTGCGCGATGTTGACGGAGACGGGAACCCTGAAATTGTGGTGGCCATTTACAATCGAGAGGGGACAGGCCACTGGCACACCGAGGTGATTGATCCCGAGACAGGCCAAGCCCAGTATGATTTGGTTGACTTTTGTGTGATCGACCTAATAGATTTGGATAGTGATGGTACTTGTGAACTATTTGGTCTTCAATCTAACCAGATGGATCCGCTGGAATGGAACCCTATCTCGATAGTACAATGCCGAAACGGAAAAACACAAACTTTATGGACAAACGAACTGGCGGCTTTCGAAACTTCAAGCCGGGTGAATTTTCCGCCTCACTATCGGACCAATTCTCACTGGGTTCGGCCACAATTACTGACGGGAAAACTCAAATCAGGTCAAGGCATATTTTTTATGACTCGCCACTTGTCCGAACCTGAAACAGACTATCAGGAACTGTCCATTTGGAATATGGGTTCGAAAGGAAAGGTTCAATTTTTGGCCTCGGTGGTGGGGCCAAAATTGAAAGGGAGAGCAGTTGCTCCTGTTGACAGTCAACACTCGGGGTCGGTGCTTGTTCAGACAAGATTTCCCACTCAAGGAGAAATAAAATTGGGGACCCATCATTGTCACGCTGAATTCCAAACTGTGCGTTATGTTGGGTGCAATCCTTCCATTGCTTTGGTTGGCCGCTCGGTTGGTCAAACCAAATCGACTGTTTATATCGAAGACGCTATGGAGAATATTGTTGCTCTTACACCTTTAGGCCCCACTTCTCCGAATCAAGTCCAACTAGATTGGCGCCAACCTGGACGTGGTTATTTTAACCATGACAATTTCAGTACATTCTGTCATGGACCAGTTTTACTAGCTGATCTTATTGGTGATGGTCACTTAGCTATGATCTGTGCTACACGCAACTTTAGTGGCAATGCCAGAATTATCGCTTATAGTTATAAGGGCAAAGAAATGTGGCATCACGATCTGGCACGTGTGCCTGGCAACAGACCGTTCTATCCACAAAGTGGTGTGATGATGTGGTTTGCGGGTCATTTCACTGACTCTAGGCGTACAGATGTGTTAGTCGTTTATAAAGACGCTTATTACTCCTATCGCCTACTCAACGGAGAAAATGGGCAAATGATTTATGAAGGGAAGAGGAATGGCGTCGGTTACTCAATGGCTATCTTCGATTACGATGGCGACGGACTGGATGATTTCCTAGCAGCCTTTAACCATTTAACCCTGATCAAAGGGAATACAGGTCAAGTGCTGATGCATCGCGGCACGGGTTGGGGGGAGATATTCCGTGTTGGGACCTTCCGCGCGGAACCCATTGTAGCTGATTTTGTTGGTAATGGTCGAAAGCAGATACTCTATGCCACTAGCCAAAATGTGGTGTCCTTGCTTGATATGGACGGCCATATTATTTGGCAGAAATGCTCAGTTGGTAGTAAGCCAGTTTCACCTCAGGGCATTTTACCCTCTGTCGGGGATTTTGATGGCGACGGACGGTTGGAGATGTGTGGTATTGCTTGGCATGATGGGCAGTTAGATTCGGTTATTGACGGTTACAATGTGAGGTGTTTTGATATTGCCACTGGGGCACTTGAATGGAAGTTGAAAGTACCACAGCAAGGCCATGCAGTTACATCAGTGTCTTGTGATATCGATGGTAATGGTCTCGATGAAGTCTTGCTGTCCAGCGATAATACACTTTATGCTATTGGCGTCACCGAACAAGAGGCGCAGGGAATCATAAAATGGAAGCTAGAGTTTCCAAGCCGGTTGGGGCCGGCAACGGTAACACAATTGTATGAGGGCGGCGAGATCCAGATAATTGTTGTTTGTGCTGACGGTTATGTTTACGGTATAGGGTCTAGGTAGTGGGTTGTTATCCTGATCAATGGCTTGAAAATATAGTCTGAACTTGCTCCAATCTGGACTTTTTATGCTTGGACCTTGGCCCAGGTAAACCTATCGGTTTAGAGGCATAATCTAAGGTGAAAATGGCCTAGCCTAGATCTATACTACAGACATGGATGGACTGCTTCAGATAGCTGAAAGCTGGTTCACTCGCCAACTGACAGCTGAGGAAAAAGAGAAGTATGGGGTCTTGGATTTGAACTGATCTGCTGATGTGTTGTAGGCTTGATTTAGCGCTTACCTAATGGCCACGGCGGTACACACATTACGTCGGATAATTTTCCAGCGTAAAAGATCAGGTGCCAAAACAGCTTAATGCCGCATTGTGTCTCACCATCCCGAAGGGTACACCTGCACAATTCGCCAAAACCAATTGTTATCAGCACTCCGCTGCTTTACCCTGGTACCGCAGTTGTGATACAATATTAAATTAAGCTCTACAACTTCAGGCTTAAAGGGCAGCTGGTATATCGGACGTATTCATCTCCTATTCGTGTAAAGATATAGAGTTCGCTCAGTGCTTGCACCATGAACTGGAATCCAGAGACCGTGATCCTTGGGTGGGCTGGCAGGATATTCTGCTTACCTCTCTGGATACCCTCCCCATGTAGATGGGCAGCATGCTATTCCCAATACCTGGGTTTTCAAATCTATCATTCATCCTCCCTTGCCAATCATCTCGAAATTATGATTCACTATCTCATATTGGACAGCAACAGTTTTTGGACTGACAACTTGAAATCAGAGCAGGAAAACTGATGACAAAACGTTCAATCATGCTTGGATCAATATTCTCCTTAGGTATTGGGCTCGTTTTGCCAGTAACGGAATTTTGGATCCAAGGAACTCGACTTGGTCTAAGTTCTGCCACACCAGCCGCTTTTTTTATTCTGTTCCTGATTCTTATAGGTCCTCAATTTCTTTTAAAATCCCTTTATCCGAATTGGGCACTGACTGCTGATGAACTTCTAGTCATCTTTGCCATGATGATGGTAGCCACAGTAATTCCGACCCGTGGATTTGGTGGACCATTATTCAGCATGACAACAGGTGTGACCTATTATGCTACACCAGAAAATGAATGGGCTAATTTGATCCGCCCTCATCTCTCATATCTTGCTGTTGTAACAAATGCCGAAGCAATCAAGCAGATGTATGAAGGACTCGAAGGTGGTCAAATTCTATGGTGGGCCTGGGCGCGACCGTTGATCTGGTGGACTGCCTTTTTGATCTGCATGGCGACCACGGTAATTTCAGTCATGTTGTTATTTCGCCGAACATGGATTGAACGTGAGCGGCTTGTTTTTCCAGTAGCCCAAGTGGCGTTAGCCATGGTAGAAGAGGGGACAACTGGATCGAAGTTGAACCCACTGTTTCGAAACCCGATCTTCTGGATAGGGTTTTTGATCCCAGCAATCCTGGAAAGCCTAAACGCACTGAATCGGTATATGCCCGAGCTTCCTGCTTTCCAAATCCGCTGGCAGATACAGCACCAGATTCCGTTTGTCCCTAGCCCGACTATTCGTCTTAATTTTCTAATGGTTGGGTTCGCTTTTTTCGTTGAATCAAGGTTGGCATTCAGCCTTTGGTTTTTTTACTTGCTTTCATTACCCACCTATTGGATATACGGCACATTTCTGCATGATTACCACGGAGATCTCGGACCTTGGACAGCCAGCGGATCGGCTGGTGCTGTCTTCGCCCATCAGCAAATGGGAAGCATGCTGGTTTTAGTTGTCACCTTAGTTTGGGCAGCACGGACTGAGTTTTGGAGGGAAAAGTATGCGCTGGTAACTTGTCTGGGCAGTGCCGGAATAATGTGTATTATGGTTTGGTCAACCGGTGTTCCTGCTTGGGTTACCCCAATTGTTATCGGTTCCGCCATCGTCATCTGGCTCTCATTGACCCGATTAATGGCACAAGCGGGTATTGCCACTATAGTACCAGCAATGGTGCCACTGGGTTTTACCATTTCTATGGTTGGGACGACTAAGCTTGGCATCGTTGGTCTGATCAATATGGGGCTAACACTGATCTGGGCAGGTGACCTGTTAACCTACTTGATGGGACCAGTGGCCAATAGCTTTTATGTTGGACATCGCAGCAAAATAAAGCCCCTAGCTGGATCCCTGTCACTTCTGGTTTCAGTTGTCCTGAGTTTTATAGGATCTGTGATCATAACAATCTATCTGACTTTAAAAGTTGGAGGATTAAATCTGCATCCTCAGTACTTTCAGTCTTTTCCTCGCGCTCCTTGGCAGTTTGTTGGAACCAAAATGCTGCATCCAGTTGGCGGCTCAGTGATGGGATATGTTTGGATGTCAGTAGGAGCTGCCATGATGCTTCTATTGACCTATCTCAGCCGCCTGTTTTACTGGTTTCCCTTACATCCCCTTGGTTTCTTGGCCCAAGGCGGATGGATCATGCATCAATTGTGGTTTTCGTTCTTCCTAGCTTGGTCCATAAAAATGGCTGTACTCTGGATTGGTGGTGGCGGGCTGAAAAAAGCCAAAGTCTTCTTCACCGGAATCATCGTTGGGCTACTTGTTATCGGCGGAATATGGCTGATTATCGATGCCATAACAGGTATGCGTGGTAATCGTATCAGTGTTTATTAATTATTGCAAAGATGAACTCTTTTGCGGTCTAGCAGCCATCCTAATTGAACCACACATATAGTATCTAGAGAGGTATTTAAGCTAATAGTATCAGCTAGGATGGTAAGCCTGGTTACGATAAATTATAGAAATCATCACAATACCCCCGTGTATGGAGCGCCACGGCGGTACATACATTACGTCGGATAATTTTTCAGCGCAAAAAACAAGCTTCAAGAACGGCGTAAAAATCTGCACGGGTTCAACTCCCGTACGGGGTAATCAGGCGGGTATCAGTAGCCTAGCTAGTACCCTTTTCCTTCTCT
>JYMV01015186.1_pt1 | contig 11269 bp, 8 predicted proteins | sample 338911 | NCBI WGS metagenome assembly JYMV01 (sample SAMN03354496, study PRJNA234377) | hydrothermal vent metagenome | biome: Deep sea; feature: Hydrothermal plumes at the Eastern Lau Spreading Center, Western Pacific Ocean; material: Seawater | place: Tonga | collected 2009 | depth 2000 m m
ATTTCTTTTATTTGGGGAAAACAAAGGAACATCTTTTGATCTACCAAACATGGCTGAAGTTGGAATTCATTAAATCAAAGAACGAGCATCATAACTTACATAGAGGTTGTTTTGTAGGATGAACACGAGCCTGTATTAAACAGTGGCTCGTGTTTATTTGTGTCACTGGAATAATACACGTGTAACTTGATGAGTCGTATGTACCTCTTCTTATTGATCACTGTTCATTCTATTCAGAAATACCAGAGTTAATATGGAAGTAAATATTACACGCGCAGGATTCACACCATCAGATTGAAAACAAATTAAAATTTCCAAGCAACCTGTCCCACTCACCTGGTTCACAGTATACTCTAAAATCATCTGTGACAAATACCTTAGCTCCAGTTATTTGTAGGAGGGCTCATATCTTAGCTACATTATTTATGTTTGAATGTAGTGGTGTCCAACACATATTGTGTTGTGTTTTTGTTTTGTTTGTCTTTGTCTTGTGCATTTTATGTTGCCAGTTTAGTTAGATTGTCCCTTTTATGTTGCCAGTTTAGTTAGATTGTCCCTTTTATGTTGCCAGTTTCGTTAGATTGTCCATTTTATGTTGCCAGTTTCGTTAGATTGTCCATTTTATGTTGCCAGTTTCGTTAGATTGTCAATTTTATGTTGCCAGTTTCGTTAGATTATCCATTGTATGCTGCCAGTTTCGTTAGATTGTCCATTTTATGTTGCCAGTTTCGTTAGATTATCCATTGTATGTTGCCAATTTCGTTTGATTGTCCATTTTATGTTGCCAGTTTCGTTAGATTGTCCATTTTATGTTGCCAGTTTCGTGAGATTGTCCATTTATGTTGTCAGTTTCGTTAGATTGTCCATTGTATGTTGCCAGTTTCGTTAGATTGTCCATTTTATGTTGCCAGTTTTGTTAGATTGTCCATTTTTGATTGCCTTTTTTGTATTTTCTTGCGTTTAATAAGCTAATGATGCATGGAAGTTATGTAGAACGAGAAAATGTTATGTGAACGTTAACCCGACCATCGTATATACCACTATGTATGCACATTTTGAGATTCCATTGACTCTTCTAGTTAACTTTAGTTCAAATTGGCCAAGTGGTTTCAAATGTCATGTCGAAAGGTAATATGTTGAAGCATAGTAGGACGTCTTGAACAGTATCATTAATGAGAAGGAGATGGTGACCCCACGAAAAACCTTTCCCGATTCCTTATATAATGACGTTTATGTTGTAAGAGTATGTATTCTTGTGTTGTACTTTATCCTTGGGTTTGCTATGTTGGTGATTTTGCTCTATCTGCTCGACAATCATTTCTGCAATAGGTTCTCTGCGTTCGACCTTTACGGTTTGATATTTGTTGGTCTCATAGTCCTCTGTGTAAAAGATACTTGGATGCTAATTATCGTTGCTTGAAGAAAAATTGTATTTTGCGTGGATCTCTACTTCAGAGTCAATACATCAACATGTAAGTGGCGATAGATATCTGTTGGTTTCTTCATTTCGTGGTTTGATACGATTCACGAAATTCACGCAAAGTGGAATACCACTAATGAAAATCAAATCACGTTGATACTAGTCACGAAATTTACATTATACCACTAATAAAAATGAATCCATGTTAATACTCGTCACGAAATTTATGTTCTACCACTAGTAAAAATGAATCCATGTTGATATTAGTCACGAAATTTACATTCTACCGCTAATAAAAATGAATCCATGTTGATATTAGTCACGAAATTTATGCTCTACCACTAATAAAAATGAATTCATGTTGATACGAGTCACGAAATTCACGTTCTACCTCTAATAAAAATGAAATAACGTTGATACTAGTTACGAAATTCACGTTCTACCACTAATAAAAATGAAATCATGTTGATACGAGTCACGAAATTCACGTTCTACCCACAACTAATAAATTCACAGTATATGTCTAGCTTAGCGTAAGTATTTATAGAACTTTACGTGGGAAGCAAATTAAATCCTATGAATAATGATATTACAATTGCTCTGTAATGAAACGTACTGTTCCTGCCAGCCATATATATCGTTATTGACAGCATTTAATACAAATATTTATTGTAGATGAGAGAATGATTAATCTCCAATCATTACACCTGATCAAACCATATATGATTATAGATTGTACCATGTTGGAAAGACAAAATTTAAAGAGTAGTGATTGACAATAGAACCAACTACATTTTACCACAGTATGAACCACTCATTCACTAAACCTTAAAAGTAATGGCCGACAGTACAACTAATCACCAAAAGGGAACCACTTCTTTGATAAACCTTAAACAGTAATGGCCGATAATACAACCAACCACCAAAAGGGAACCACTTCTTTGATTAACCTTAAACAGTAAATGTCGACAATATAACCAAGGATTTATATAGTAAGAAGGATTTGAATCTCGGGAGATTTAACATAGATTGTATGTAAGCATGTTGCGTGGCGAGATTACCCATAGTACAATTCGTTGACGATGCGTGTGCCTTGATTAACGGTGGAAATTTTCATCGCTTCAACATTTTAGACTAGTGTTTGTAAGCATATAAAACCATAATTACAGGAATAAAGTGAAAATATTTGTTCTAAATACCAATCATTGATAAATTATCGACTTTTTGTAGATGTATCACTCATATCTCATCAATAATTGATATTAATCGATTTGCCCTTTTGACCTTCATGGGCTGTCAAAGCTCGAATTTAAATTTCAAACTCCTCTTCACTCATCATAGCGAATATTGAAGCGGAGCCGTCATTTTTGTGATAATATATATAATATTTTTCAATGTTAAGTAGGAGTTTTATTGAAAACAGTGCTCCCGATTTGTATTTATTAAGGATTGTTTACACCATTTGTCAAAATGGCGGCGTTCTGGTAGGAAATGGAGGTTGCCTATTTAGAAATCAATAAACTTCATTTTGTACATGAAATGTGTATAAATGTGTAGTTTAGAGTATATTCAATGTATACCACAAAACTTGGCGTGATTAGTTGCTTTGTTTTATCATTTTTGATATGTTTTTAGATGCATGAAACTACTTGATTTTAATTTTACGTGTATGAGGGGTGATACAGAAAAAATCAACGCGAGTAGCATAAAATCTCGCCATGCGAGATAAAGCGAGAAAATACGAGTTTCATATCCTTCTTACTATATAAATCCTTGATATAAACAACCACTAAAAGGGAACCCCTTTTTTGATATACCTCAAACGGCAATGGCCGACAATATAACCAACCACGACAAGACGAACCACTCCTTTGATAACCCTCATATTCTCTTTTGAACACAATGCATGCATTTGTCTTTTGGTCTGACCCATATATCATCAGTGTATGTAGTGTATTCGTCTCTTCATCTGACACATATATTATTAGTAACCAACCACGATAAAGCGAACCGCTCCTCTTATAGACATCGTATTTAAGGAACAAACATGACAACAACGTGAAACTGATGATAATCAAGATATATGGTCTGGATCAGGCGTAAATACGTGGCGTGATTAAACCGTCTTAATGGAATCAGAGTTATGCTTTTTTTTGACTTGATGCTAAGGAGATAAACATATTTTAAAAGAAGACATACATTGTATACGAAATAAACAAGTGTAACTGAATATAACCGAGAGATAGAATAAAAACATAGATATCAAAATTAGTGCACAAACTACACGTTGTTGGAATAACCGTTATTCGGTACGCTCACAGTCAAGTAATGCCAAATAATCTAAAAGTCTTTCGGAGCAAGAAAACCAAAACGCCTGAACAGGATAGCTAAAATCAACTAAGTTCACATATGTCTGAGGGAGGAGAAGAGTTTGAAGATACCAAAGGGGCAATCAGAATCCGTATATCGAAGAAGAACAGACAACGCAATGGCCAAAAGAAAAAGTACAAAAGAACACACAACGATCAACAAAACATACATATAAAACTAAAGATCGAGTAACACGAACCCCACGACAAACCGGGGGTTAGCTCAGGTGCTCCGGAAGGGTTAGCAGGTCCTGCTCCACTAGTGCCACCCATCATGTTAATCTAGGAGAACCTTAGTTTTATTAATAATTACATTACTTAGGAGCTGTAGATTTCGATACTATGGTTATGATTATTAGATTTTTATTTTTCGACCGATTTTTTCCGTGTTTTTCCAAAATTTGATTTTGTTTACTGGATGTCACATGTACTTTGCTCTGTTGCTATATGTTAATTATAATTTTAGAAGTATACTCTGTTACTGAATGTTTAACACTTTCCTATGTCTCTTAATTCTGTACACCTGAGATACAATGTTTTGTATTTCTGAGTCTGATAGTGATATTAATGATATGGTATGTCGAAATCTTAAAAATTGATGTTTTTATCGGTATTAAAGATCATCATGTGACGTCAAAATGACCGATTTTTTCCAGTATCAGATTCAGTCCGTTGATACTGACAATATCACTCACTGAGGTTGGTTTTGCTGGTTTATTGTGTTTAACGCCACTTTCAACAATATTTCAGTTATATCGTGGCGGTCTGTATTATTGGTGGAGGAAACCGGAGTACCTGAAGAAATCCACATACCTGCCGCATGTCACTGACCAACTTTATCACATAATGTTGTATCGAGTACACCTCGCCATGAACGGGGTTCGAACTCACAATTTTAGGAAGAATATCCAATTTACCGATAAATACATATATCTATATATTTGTATTACACCTGTTCTGATATGAATGCACCTGGGTTTTTTTTTATCCACGCAAACAATTGATTGTGTCTATTTCTGTTTAGATAGAAACCTGGCCATTATTGTATAAGCAGTTTAATTATGTATTATTGGGGCTTCATAAATGTTTTTCATCTGTTGCCGTCAGTATTTTATTTTTATTAATATTGAAAGTCAAAGACATCTGAGGTAGCTGCACTTTTAAACAATATACCTAATTATATAGAAAACGTTTAAACAGTGATGGTGTTTGGTTTATGGTGTTTCTCTTTCAACAATATATCATTGTATTATATTGGTGGAGGAAACCGGAGTACCCGGAGTACCCGGAGAAAACCACATACCTGCTGAAAGTCACTGACAAACTTTATCATATAATGTTGTATCGAGAACACTTCGCGGGAGCGCGATTCGAACTCACAACGTTTGTAGTGATATACACTGATTGCATAGGCAGTTGTAACTACCATACGATCACGACCACGACAGCCCTTGGTAAACCAGCAATTTCATCAATATAAAAAAAAACACCTCTCAATAAAAATCACTGAACAGAAAAAAGACCACGATCTATGGTTTTGTGTCCTAGCTTCGGACAGCTGCACAAGACGAGCTTGAGGATACCAAAGTGGTAATCGGAATCCGTAGGTCGAAGGAGGACAGACAACACAATGATCAGGAACAGAAGAAGAGTAACTCTCGCTATGAACGGGGTTCGAACTCACAACAAATTCGAACTCACAACAGACAACACAATAACCAAATGAAAAAGGACAAAACAGAAAGCAACAACCTACACAAATGTGGCTGGGTGAAATGACACGCCCGATTTTTAGTGGCGTTCGTGTTACTCGATCTTTAGTTTTATGTGTATGTTTTGTAGATCGTTGTAGATCGTTGTTTGTCCTTTTGTGCTTTTTTCTTTTGGCCATTGTGTTGTCTGTTCGTCTTCGATATACGGATTCTGATTACCCCTTTGGTATCTTCAAACTCTTCTTGTCAAAGAACGTCCCCTTGTTCTGTATTATCCATGTCGTAACTTTACTCGAAAGGTGTTTGTGGAGTTCGTTTTACTCAATCTTTAGTTGTCTGTGAAGTGTTTTGTTGACCATTGTTTGTCCTTTTGTCTTTAGTCTTTTGTCCTTAGTCTTTTGGTCATTGCATTATCTATTCCTCTTCGATTTGTGTGGCTTCTGATTACCACTTTGGTATCTTCAAACTTGTCTTGTACTTGCATACGGGGTTGCTATTGTCTTTGTATTTCGGTTAATACCCGGTTTACCAATCCCAGAAAAAGCATACAAGACTCATTTGTGAATATCAATAAATTATCTTGTAGGTTGAAAAACTTCCGCATCAAAAAAGTTATTAATTGTATATTACTTCTTTCATAATGTCAAATCTCAGCTGCCATGTTGTCTAAATATTCTACATGTTATTGTTCTGACCAACCCTTAACATATATTCACTATGCTTTATGACGCCTATACTATTAAAACAATAAGTAACAAATTCTAATTCTGGGAAATCAAGTGTTTAAAAGATAATATAGGATATCTTTTGTTTCTCCAAGACCTAGATTATCATTGTTTTACAAGACACACATCTTTGCACAATATGTGATGGACTGTAATTTGATTATCGTCTGTTTGTATTTGCGCTTGTATTCCTTGTTATTAGCGAAAAAAGCGTAGGATAAAACACCCCATGTGATGCTCTATAGCCAATTAGAATACCTCTTGCAAAACTGATAGGCAATAATAGCGAATATATGATTAATATTACGGGCAGAGGAACAGTTAGTCGATAAATGTGCAATAGAATAAAAAACCATAAACAAAGGGTGAAATATACGCAACATCTAGGTAAGCCATTTAAGTAGTTATTGCTGTCTGTTATCATTGGGGATTATCACAATTATAACCTGACAGGATATGACGCAATTGATGTTATTGACATAGTCAATTCATAATCATTTCGACGAATCATGGTATGTTACATCGTCACTTTGTCACGAGTACAAAATGTTTTTGATGATTCTAGTTTCTTGTGAAAATAATTAAAGCTGTTTCTAATATGGAAAATTATTCGTGTACAATTGGATATAATTCGATATTGAACATGACGACCATGTTGAATACAAAATATTAGTGTATTTTTGTCAAGCAATAAATATGCTAATAAACTCGTGCATACAGATATTATTTTATTTTGTATCAGCCTCGTATTAACCCCGGTCACAATTATTGAGAACATTTTGGTTCAAATCTCCATGTATAGATTTCGTAACCTTCGTACGGTCACTAATATGTTTATTTCCAGCCTCGTTATGGCCGACTGTATTTTGGGATTATTTACATTGCCATTGTACGCGTTGTTTTTTTTACAGTAATTACGGAAGGTATAAGTATTTGTGTCTTAAAATATTCGACGGTTCTGCTCTCCATGAGTGGATCCTTCTACAGCTTGGTGGCCATATCAGAGGATAGGTATATTGCTATTCTGCATCCACTAAAATATCTATCCATCTTGACGAGAAAGAAGGCTAATAAAATCATTTCATCTACCATTTAATTCTTTGTGCGATTCCTGCCATAGGATGGAACAATTATGACAGGGATAACGGTAAAGTGTGTGACTTCTTCAAGACACTTCCTTTACCCTAAACAATCGTCTCATGTCCGGTTACTATATTTGTTTCTCTGATTATGACCATGTATTTTTATAGGAAAAGATTCATAGTTGCATCAACGAAACTGAGGACAAATAAAACTCAAGTAAAATCCGATTTTCAAATACATTTCCGGAAAGAAACCAGGTCAGCACGGGCAATGAGAATGATTTTATTTTTCTTCTTCATCTTTTGGACACCATTTATGCTTACTTAGCCCTCTGAAGTATTTGGATATTCCTGCAAACTTAAGTGAAATTATCAAAAACTTTGGTATGACAATATCTATGGGTAAATCCTTTCATGCTTCGAAAAGACTTCCGTTATTCCTTTAAACACATACTTTGTCCGTGCAGTTTAAAAAGGGCATTAATACGGAAATCTCGTGACAGCACAGATCAAGAGAACACTACAGACATTTCCACTCATATGTAGCTGCAATGTGAAGTAAGAAAGAATGTAAAAATAAACAAATACCTCCAAAAAAATCCATGCTAAAGATGTTCTAATTGAAATTAGTATGATATACAATATACTAGTAACAGTTTTAAATTGAAATGTGTCGTCCAAAATATTTATATCATCTAATGCAAATGCAGGGATAATATAAGAAACGTTTAAAGATACCAAAGATGTAATGAGAAGCCGTAAATCGAAGGGCAGCCAATGCAATTGCCAAATTAATTAAGACAAACATTGGTACACCAACTAAAACCGGGGTTGATCTCAAGTTCTCCGGAAAGGTAAGTATTTCCTGCCTCACTCGTGGCAACCGTCGTGTTATTCCTGTTAAAAAATCGATGAAACGTCATCAAAGGAGAAGAGAATTGTGACTACTACAAACGGAACATATCCGTGGTCCTCTGTGACACAGATGTTCCGTAACAGTTAACCAAGTTACGATGGCAACCACACAGTAGCTTCCTCCTTAGCAGTAATCTTTTATCAAGGAAATCCTGGAACCACAAACTCTGGAATACAAATATTTTTGACGGACGAACGGACAGGTAGATAAAGAATAGGTTAGGAGAAATGTCCTTCCCACGGACCTCCAACGATCATTGACAACAAGTTTGCTCTTTAAAAGCTGTTCTAGGATAACTTCACGTGCAATTCTCATTAAACGGGCACCCATTTACTACCTGTCTAAGAACATATTCTGTACATAATTATTCCCACAAAACATTGAAATGAGTACCTATTTACATATTCCGAGGTTCCCTCTATGCTCCATTTTGAGTATTTATATACATGTATTTCCAATAAAGCTAATGTATGAAGAAAGACAGATTAGTCTAATATGAAGCAGGAACTGCTTACTCTTCGCGAGTACCAGAGTTCTCTCCCGGGTTTTTGTGTTTTTTGGTGGGGTTCGTGTTGCTCATTTTTTAAGTTTTTTGTGCTGTCCTATTATGTATCTTTATGCTTTGAGTTTCGTGTTGTGATGTCCGTTATGATTTCCGCATAAAAACGATGTTCGCTTCGTCTTTACCTCCGGTTGTTTGTAGGAGGGCTCATGTCTTGTTTACGTTATTTGTGTTTGTTTGCGTATAGTGGTGTCCAACGCATATTGTCTTGTGTTTTTGGTTTGTTTTTCTTCGTCTCTGTTGGCAGTTTCTCTGGATTGTCCATTTTTGATTGCCCATTCGGTGTTCTCTAACGTTTATTTATTATATGAAGTAACATTTCAACAGCACCTGCATAATGGATATATATCTCTTAATACCTTTCCACTCTTTTATGCTTTTTACGCATATCCCTCTCCCCCTCTTATACGCTTTTTACGCATATCCCTTTCCCCCTCACTTACGCATTCTACACTCATTCTCAGATAATTGGGACAAATGCTTATTTTATTGTCCCTTGAAATATTAAGGGCCAAATCCGCCATGATCATGTCTGTATAGTCGTTTTCCCAAACATCAAGGCAATATTTGTTCGTAATATTTTTTGGAACAAAACCGGGTCATCATGTTGTAACATCATTCACGAAACCGGGTCCTGCCTTTTAGATATGACCCATTTCTTTCGCCTCGTGCTTACTTATATCAATAATTAAAAGCACAAAGTGACGATTCTTGGCATCTTTATTCATCAATCATTCCTTCAATACATTTCGTTCCATTCAATGTGAGCAATTCAATGAGAAACTGAGCGAAATTCGGGGTTGGGGTCAAGCTGATCGTCATTTTGCGGCACATTATCGCTTATTCCTCAATTAATATACGATGACATAGCCAAAATGTTTCATCTGACAGCAGGAAGTGGTTAATAAAGCATTTATTTCCCCTAAGTTCACGCAAAAAACAAATAAATAAACAGAATTCTTACCTTCTTCTTGCCTTCTTACAGTCCGGTTCCGTTCCGGAATTAGATGTGCACGAGTCCAAACATTTTTTGCTGGGTCGGTTTGTACACAGTGATAAATATGGGCCCATATGTTACTGTTAACTTAAAAAGAAATGGGGAATTCCCAAAACCAACGCATGCGTAGCTATTAATTAACTTCCTTCAACACGGAAGTGTCATCTGCTGATATTTTTTTGTGGAAATGGGGGAACCATCAGAACAATATGAGGTGTTAACATTTGTATGACAGCCGTAGCCTGTCTTATTTTTATATTGGATTAGTTAGCTAATTTAATTATTTGACTTTGTACATGTTTAAATAACTAAAATGGCGAGACGGATGGAGGAGGACATGGAGATTGTCGATGACAATGGTGAAAGTTTAAACTTAGATAGTCGTTATACAAACATTCCTCTGAATGCTCTACGCACAACTGCACGGACAAAGATTTCACTTTATTTAGATAATACTTCTGACATTATTGATGAAGACACTGGCTATGTGACGGACTGGAATGGACTCGCAGAACTTATTGGATTTAACAACTTGGAACTGAAAAAGTTTGGAAGACAGAAAAGTCCAACTAAAAATCTTTTAGAAGATTGGGAGTCTTCTCCACAATGTCTTAATTATGGTCCTACACTTGGAAACTTGTGGAAGATTCTGATAGAACTTGGACGAATTGATGTGATACAAGATTGTAGAAATATAGTCAGTAAGTATCGAACTCATGGAGCTGCCTTAATCTCGTTGAGATTAGACTTCCAAAGACATCATCTGCTCTGTATCAGGCTGGAGATACAGGGCAGAAAATGTTTCACAAGTCTAATCCCAACGATATTGGGAGCCGCATCAGTGGCATAATAATGGTTATGCTTGCCTTGAGTCGTTGAGATTGTAGGTTCAAGGCATCAAGCCCCAGTTGTATCAAACCAAATTCTCTAAAATTGGTATTTGTTGCCCTCTCTTCTAAGCATGCAGCGTTAAGGAGTAACAGCAAAGACTGGTTTGCTCAGAATCAAAAATGAAATGTCTGAGTGGAGCGACATGTAGGGGTGTAACGATACACTTTTTCCACAAGCGATACGTATCGCGATATTTGATATGCATTACGATACGTATCACGATACATTTTATAGGAAACTAACTATTCCTTGAAGTCCATGCTGATCGACATGGGCGCTGCCATGTTTTTTTTTATATGAGGTCGCTTACGTACTAGCGGAAATTATACCCCGTAAATATTTGATTAATTAATTTTAAAAGCGTAAATTAATTGATTCACTTTTCTCAAAATATTAATTAAATGATCACCAAAAGAAGAAAACGGAAGTTCAACACTACCTTTTTTCAAAAAATGAGCATCATATCGTTTGTATCGTAAGTGGCCTCCACGTATCGTGAACCGAACCGTCCCCAAAATAATCGCAATTTCGGTACATGCGATGAATCGTTTACCCCTTATCCGGTCAGTATATTTTAAGATCACCAGTGCCCACA
>JYMV01012651.1_pt1 | contig 11268 bp, 11 predicted proteins | sample 338911 | NCBI WGS metagenome assembly JYMV01 (sample SAMN03354496, study PRJNA234377) | hydrothermal vent metagenome | biome: Deep sea; feature: Hydrothermal plumes at the Eastern Lau Spreading Center, Western Pacific Ocean; material: Seawater | place: Tonga | collected 2009 | depth 2000 m m
ATCGCACTGATCGAGAAACACGGCATCGAGTTTTCCAGGGTCGAGCGGAAGGGTTTCGGTCGCGGTTTTCTCTTCATCATCGAGGAAAGGACGGTCGCCGAACGGCCCTTCCAGGGTCATCACCTGGTGACCGTCGATGGAAAGTGGACTCCGACTTTGGTGCCGCTTCTGCCAGGAGATGTCGTGGTTGCCGCCGGACAGCCTCTCGGGACCCTGGCGTTCCAGATCCTCGAGCCAGACTTCCCCGACAGCGCCACCACCTGGGGATTTGTCGACGCCGGCGAGAAAAAAAGTCCGGTGATGCGCCTCGACCAACTCCCCTAGGCGCCAGCAGTCACCTTGACCCACTGCCTCAGGAGCAACCGGGTTGCCTCGGGATCATCCTCGTATCCGGTCCGGTCGTGGAGGGTGGTGCGGTTGTCGACCCACAGCATCTCGCCGCGCATCAGCATGAAGGTCGCCACTGCACCTTTCTCCTCGAGAGCAGCATCCAGAGCATCGAGAGCGTCAGGCAGGCGCTGTGGCATCTCGATTCCCGCGCGCTCGTAGCCCTTCTCGATCCAGAAGCGCATGTAGCGGCAGGTGAACCGATGTTCGGGATCATCGGCAAAGACCGGGAACTGGTTTCTCATCCTCTGATTGCGGTCAGCCCCGGGAGTCACGATGTCGCGCAGATGCGGCTCTTCAAGCAGGGAGAGGAGTTCGGTGTCGGTCTCTGCAAGTCGCCGGAAAGCACGCAGTGCGCAGGCGATCCTTGACGCCCCCCCGGTGGCAGCAGGTCGGATACAGATGAGGCCGACCCGGTCCGGAACCACATCGAGAGCGCTCGAATCGGTATGGAGGCCAGTGGCGGCTCGAGTCTGGCTAACGGGGATTGCTTTCTTGGTGTAATCCCCACCGCGATCCTTCACATCATAGAGCCGCCCGTAGTTTCCGAGGGGCTCACCGAGCAGCACCCCGAAAGCGAGGTAATAACGGCGCAGCAGCCGATCATCGCAATCCTCGCCAGGAGGAGTGATCCTGGCGACACCACTGCCAAGGTCCATTTCTGCCCGAGCTTGCTCTACAACACTCCTCATCGATTCCATCGATTGCACTTCTTCTCTCGTGACCTCCTCATCGACGACCTCCGGCACCCTCGAGATCCACTCTTCGATCTGGGCGATCGCCTCCCTGGGAGGGGTGATCCGATGGGACGATCTCCCCTTGAGGATCTGGGAATCCCAGGCATTGCGAGCGGTCACAGGCATTTTGTATCTCATCGAGAGTCACTTCTCCTTCACAACACGAAGGGCCAGATGGAGCGGGCAATCCTCGAGGGGGCCGAAGAATTCGGGGTCGAGTTCGAGATGCTCTGCGGTGACTCCCAACTCCTCCACGTCTGGCATCGAGTTGAATCCAGCTTCGCCGAGACCGGAAAAGATGTCCTGAAAGGTCTTGTGAACGCACCGCACCGGGACTTCGATCCCATCGCGACGAGCGATTTTTCCCTCGAAAGTTCGATCGCGTGCACTGAAGTAACCGCCTTCGGTCTGGAAATAAAAATGCTTGCCACCGGATCCCATGAATGGAAATGCTGGGTGGGGCAAGGACATCACAAGTTTCCCCCCCGGTTTCAGAATGCGGTGAACTTCTCCAAGCGCCTTTTTCATGCTCGCGTTGTCGATGTAACTGAAGAGGAACACCGCCAGGACAATATCGTAGCTTTCGGTATCAACGACAGAGAGGTCGCGAACGTCGCCGACGCGATAGTGAACCCCCAGAGGTTTGCTCTTTTCGTTCGCCTCGGCCCTACTCACCATCTCCGGGCTGAGATCGATGCCATCGACAGGGGAGGCACCCCTCCTGGCAACGAGTCTAGAGACGTACCCCTCCCCGCAGCCGAGATCGAGGACCGCCTTACCCGCCAGTGGCTCGCACCACTCGACGAGAAAGGGTCGTGCGGTGTAGTCCGACAGCATTAACGGCTCATCACGGCTCCAGTCACCAGCACTGTCGTCGTAGATTTTGCGTGTGTCGGAAGAATTCATCGCCTGCCTCGCTAAAAGATAATCGCCGCGGTCAGAGCCAAACATCCTGAATGTCGCGATCGTACTCTCCTCGGGCCAGCCTTTCGAGGATCTTGCTTTCGAACCACTGCTAGCCATCTCCAGGGGGTCGTGTCTGGAAAGACCCCGAGACTGCGTTGACGCATGCTGGCGTTGGCATGAACATCAGCAGCAATGACAGCGGCGAACCTCTCGGCAGCGGTCAGCGGATACGACCGCCTTGTTTCGATCTACGATCCCCTCGCCATTCTCTTCTCCGGCGGGGCCATCGGTCGTTGCAAACTCGCTGCCATCGAAACGGTGTGTGGAGGGGAGAGGGTGCTCTTCGCCGGCGTCGGGACCGGAGAAGATGCTGCAGCAGCAGCGGGTCGTGGTGCCTCGGTTACACTGGTCGACCTGTCGCAGAAGATGCTCCAGCGGGCAGCGGATCGCTGCCGCAGGAAGGGGGCCGGGGAGATCGAACTGATCCAGGAGGACGTCAGGGATCTCGATTTTCCGGGACGTTTCGATGCTGTGGTCGTCAGCTTCTTTCTCAACGTCTTTCCCGCAGGAGAACTTCCCGAAATTCTGGCCCACTTCGCCAGGCAACTGAATCCCGATGGGCGCATCCTGGTGGGAGATTTCGCCCGACCCCGTGGAAACCTCTGGGGGCGCTCGGCACTCGAACTCTATCATGCCCTTCCCATGGCAGTCTTCTGTCTCTTCACCAGGAATGCCTGGCATTCCGTACACGACATCCCATCGGCAGCAATAAAGGCCGGCCTCCGGATGGTCGGTGGTGAATCGCATCCCCTGTTCGGGTTCGGTCCCCGCTTCTTCGAGTCGCTGGAACTCAGGAAGGAGAGAGCGTGAAGCCACTGATGGCACCCGGTGTCGAGCGGGTCTTGCTACCATCGGTAGTGGAAACTTTCGTCGAACTCAGACTTCCCCAAGCAACAGCAGCATCGATGCTGGCGATTTTCACCTTTCTCGAGATCGGTGAGACACCATCGCTGGCAGTGGTCGCAGTGATCACCGGCGCTACCCTGCATCTCTATTGCCTCGATTCCCTCCTCGATCGACGTCCGCTTGGGAAAGAACTCGAGCTTCCACGGTACGCCCTCCTGGGTCTTACCCTCACTGGTGGCGTGACTCTCCTGGTGGCGACGAGTCAACTCCCTCTCAGGGGCATTCTTCTCGTTGCGATCGGACTTCTTCCCTGTGCCCTCTATGCGGTGCCCTTCGCACGACACAGATTGAAGGATGTGGTGGTAATCAAGATGCTCCTCGTTCCCGGGGCCATCGTCACCGCAGTCGTCGGACTCCCCGCCGTCGTTGCCGGAGCAACGGTCCTTCAATCGCTCCCCATCGCCCTGGCACTCCTGCCCCTCGTCGCTGCCAACGTGATCGCCAGCGATCTTCGCGACCTCAATCGCGATCTCGATTGCGGGATCTGCACCCTCCCCCAGAAGATAGGTAGAGTGACCGCCCGGCGACTTGCAACGTTGCTGGCGCTCATCGGAACGCTGCTGTCGATCTTCCTTCTCGCACCTGGATCGGGGATCGGCTGCGCACTCGCCTTCATCGGCCTGCGCAAGGGAATGCAAGAAGGTCTCCCGCGGTCAGTGCGTACCATCCTCATCGATGGCGCTCTGGTGATGCCGAGCCTGGCGCTGCTCATGGCCAAGACGCTGACGGAGAGATGAAACGATCAGTGGAGACTGCTGCTGGCCCGGGCGGATGTCCCCCAGACCACTTCTCCCCTGGAGAAAACGCCGATCGCATCGATCTGGTTGAAGCCGGCTACGCTCGAAGTGTCGAGGATCACCCTGACGGTGCTGGTTGCAGAGATGCGGGGACAATCGACCCACAATTCCGGAGCGTCATCGGTTGCAATATCGTTTCCGCTCCAGAGTTCAGTCCACTGTCCATCGGAGGCGAGACTTTCGATTCTCACGATCGACCCAGGGTTGAAACTCTCGATGACGATGACCGATTCGGGTTCGACCGGCTCGGCAAAGTCGATTTCGATCCACTCCCAGCCGCCATCGACGTCGGCAGGACACCAGGCTCGGGAGTGACTCCCCTGCACGAGAGTGTCGGGAGGGCCACAGGCAGAAGAAGGCGGTCCGGACAGGACCGTCGACGGGTTGATCTCGCCAGAGCCAGAAGGTGAGCCCTGACCCGGAGGTACCCCTTGGAGAAGATCCACCTCAGCGCGCAGCTGGTCGAGAAGCTGGAGAAGCTTCTCCCCGCCGGAACCGGTTGAGGCAAGGTATTCATCGACGAGAATTTCAAAGCGCGAGAGGTGGCCGGAGAGGGATTTGAGGCGGATTTCCAGGTCATCGCCAGGGGTGGATACTGCCGCCTCCGAAGGCCAACTCGAAATTTCCTGAGCGGAGGCGCTTGGAGGCGCCCCGGAACCGGACATTCTCTCGATGATCATAAGGACGCAGATTGCCGCCAGGAGGATGGCAATGCTGGCTCCGAGTAGGGGTCCTCGGTCGAGATCCGGGGGCAACGCCATTGTCTTTCCTCCACATCAGAATACCCTGCTGGACGGATACAGACGAACCGAGGCTTCTCCCAGCCATTCCAGCCGGCCCCCCCGCGGGGCCCACGATCAGGAGGTCGATTGATGGCTCGAGCGGATCACCGCCTGCCACCGACTCCGATTCTCCTCGGGGGCGAGGAGCCGGAAGGGACTCCTGACGACCAGCCTTCGGTCGCCACCAACACCTCCCTCGACCGGCTGTGGCAAGTCCTCGTCTGGAACGACCCGATCAATCTGATGTCCTATGTCGTCTACGTTCTCCAGAAACTCTTCGGATACAGCCTCGACAAGGCAACCCAGTTGATGCTGGAGGTCCACAACGACGGCAGATCGGTGGTGGCAACGGTCGAGAGAGAACGGGGGGAGGGCTACGTCGCACGCCTCCATTCCTACGGTCTCCAGGCCACTCTCCAGCAGGAGGTCTGATCTCTTCATCCTCCCCTGACTTGACACCCGACCCCTCCTGGGCCGACCATCCCGGGGATTTCTTCACTCCTGTTGCCGGGGAGGATGCAGTGGAATGAAGCGGACCTATTCGATCCGGGGCGTTCTTCTCGTTCTCCTCGTCGCAGAGATGGCAGCCGCCATCCTCCTGACCTGGTACCTGTGGTACGACAACGGACGCACCGCAGTGGACGAACTGATGCAGGATCGCTGCGCCGAGATCTCGAGAAGAGTCGATCAGCACGTCCAGGGTCTCCTCGGCAAGGCCCACCTGGCGATTTCGGTTCAACAGGACGCGTTCGAAGAAGGTCTTCTATCTCAGGAAAACCTGGAAATGGTTCAGAAGTTCCAACTGCGCCAGCTCTACCGCTACGATTACCTCGCCAGCATCGGGGTGGGGTTCCCTGATGGTTCATTCGTCGGGGTGCAGAGGGATGAAGAGGAATTCCTTCTCCTGTCGTGCGACAAGGAAGCCGGAACCCTCATCGAAACCCCCGTCGGTGGCGGCGAGACCCGGGTGACCGGGGGTTTCGACCCGCGAAAACGCCCGTGGTACGAGAAAGCGATCGCCTCCGAAGGCAAGGCGTGGAGCGAGGTCTATACCTTTTTCGGAGAACCGATCCGGCTCGGTCTGACAGCAGTGGAACCGTACCGCGATGCCACCGGCGAGGTGATCAGGGTGATGATGAGCGATCTCATCCTCGGTCCAGTCGATGAGTTTCTCCGCCAGATGGACCTCCCCTCTGGTGGCCGGATCTGCATCCTCGAAAGATCGGGAGATGGCCTCCTGGTCGCAACATCAGGAAGCGACTCCCCGATCGAGACGAGCGGGGGCTCTGTCGAGCGGCTGAGGGCACCCGAGGTGAAGGATCCCCTAATCCGCTCAGCAGTCATCGAACTGACCAGGACTCACGGCATCCCCAGCAAATGGCCCACTGAAGGAGCCATCAAGGTCGAGGAGGAGGATCTATTCGTCTATCTGAAAGAAATCAGAAAACCAGGAAGCCTCGACTGGCTGACGGTCGTCGTCATTCCGAGGGCCAATCTGATGGCCGGTGTCGAGGAAGGAACCCGCTGGACCGCTCTCATCTTCCTCGGCCTCATCCTCCTCACCGCTCCGCTGATGATCAGGACAGCTCGGGGCATCACACGTCCCATCGAGGAGATCAGCGACCAGCTGGAACAGGTCGCACGTTTCGATCTCGAGGTGGAAGATCCGAAACCATCGCGGCTTAGCGAACTCCGGCGGATGCAAAAGACGATGAGCTCAATGAAGTCAGCGTTGAACTCCTTTGAAAAATACGTGCCCTCTCGAGTAGTCCGCCAGTTGGTGCGTGAGAAGAGGGTAGCTGAGCCGGGGATGGAACCAGCGACCGGCTGTGTCTTCTTCTCCGATGTGAAGAATTTTACGACAATCGCCGAGACTCTCGAGCCCAATCGATTGATGGAGGTGGGCGGGGAATACCTCGAGGAGATGACCAGAATCGTTCAGGAACGAAACGGGATCCTCGACAAGTACATAGGCGATGCGCTGATGGCGTTCTGGATCGCCGAACTCGATGGCAAGCGTGTCACCAGCGCAGCATGCGATGCAGCTCTCGCATCCCAGGCGAAACTGGTAGAGCTTCGAGCGCTATGGAAGAAGCGTGACCTCCCCCAGTTAGAATCTCGCATCGGCCTCCACACCGGCCCTGTCCTCGTCGGAAACATCGGATCTTCGAGAAGACTCAACTACACCGTTCTCGGTGATACCGTCAACCTCGCGAGCCGCCTAGAGGGCCTCAACCGCGTTTACGGCACCCACGTGATCGTCAGCGAACAGATCATGAACATCGTCCAAGGAGAGTTTCATTGCCGCCCCATCGATCAGGTTTCGGTCAAGGGGAAGCGACGGGGTGGCAAGATCTATGAACTGGTCGGCCATGTCGATGACATCACCGAGGAAGATCGAAAACTCTGCCTGCTCCAGGGAAAGGCCCTCGAGTTGTTCTACTCGGGAAAATTTCTTGAAGCCCGCCGGGCATTCGATTCCCTCCTCTCCATCCACCCTGAAGACCTCTCCTTGCAGGTTCTGCTCAACCGCAGCGTTCTCTTCGAGTCTGACCCTCCTCCCGACTGGCACGGGGTGACTCCGATGGATCGGAACATCGTAAACAACGGGTGAGGCACAATGCTTGTCGATGACCCGAGACGATGGATACTGGAGATACCTTGGGCCATCACCGATGAAAGGATCCCTTGTTCAAAGCCAGCCGCTCCGACGACGGCAAGTACATGATCGCCGGCCACCCGGCGATCCTCGGCATACTGCTGTCGATCCCCAGCACCCTGCGGTCGGTGATCGAGGACCCCGACAGCCATCCTGATGCCAGCAGCCGGCTCTTCCCAAACGCTTACGCCGATCCCACCGATAACGAAGAATACATCCGCCTCCTCGGCGAGGACCGCAAGAGTAGTGCCCTCGAGAAAATCGCCGTCTTCGAAAAGGTGTTGATGGAGAGCGATGTCGGTCTTGGTGCCATCGCCATTCCAGAAAATCGTTTCGATCCTTTCCTTGCCGTTCTCACCGACCTCAGACTGATCCTCGCTGTCGAGCTGGGCATCGAGGATGAATCGTGGGAAGACACCCTCGATGAGGACAGTTTCGAGGACCCCCGGCGATCCAGTACCATCTGCTCGAAGCCACAGGTATGGTCGATTTCAAGATCGATCAGGAAGACAACGAGGAGTGATCATTGGGTAGTGTCTGCCGAAGAATCCTGAGATTTCTTTCCCTGATCCTACCGTCCAGAAAGAATCGCTGGGTCTTCATCCACTCCGAAAAGCACTGGCACGGGAACCTACGAACTCTCTACGACTCTGCCTGTCGAGACGAACGGATCTCCCCATGCATCATCGTCACCGGTGCAGATTCGGTAGAAAACCTGAAGGCGCTGTACCAGAACCGTGCCGAGATCTTCGACGTTTCCGGGCTGAAGAAGTACTGGGTCATCCCCACCTCTTCAGCAGTGGTTGTTTCTCACTACGGAAACTCCGACATTCACCACAACGTGATCAACGTGTGGCATGGAATTCCACTCAAAGCGATCGGGATCCTGACGCCTGAGCGCACCAGAAAATTCAAACGCAAGTTGCGCCGCTTCTCTTCGCTTGTATCTTCTTCTCCTCTGGACAGATCTGTGATGTCGGCTGCCTTCGGCTTACCCCCCGACAGGGTCATCCCTACAGGGCTTCCGAGAAACGACATCCTCCATCCGAACTTCACCCTGCCAACGGATTTGAAAGCACTTGACGATAGTCTTCTGGACGATCTTTCAGGAAAAAAACTTGCGCTCTTCGCTCCCACTTTTCGCGACCATAGGAAACGGAAAAAAGTCACGCCCTTCACCAAAGAACAGGTCGCCACGCTGGTCGACGTCCTTGGTCGGATGGGTTATTCCCTGGGTGTTCGTGGCCATCACACGAGCGACGACATGGAACTTCCCGAAAACACTTCGATCGTCGATTGCTCCAGTTCCCGATTCCCCGAGATGCAAATCCTGCTGCGCAGGACCGATCTTCTCATCACCGATTATTCAGGCTGTTTCTTCGATTTTCTGCTGCGTGATCGCCCGATGGTCAGTTTCGCTCATGACTACTTCGATTACGTGGAAGGCCGTGGATTCACCTACGACTTCAGGACGGTGTTTCCCGGACCGATCTGCACCGATTTTCAGCAGCTGATCGACATCCTGCCAACCCTGGTCGACGACAACCACGATCAGCACTACGCAGAGAAGCGAGCGATCATCCGTGACCTGATCGTCGGTTCCACCGATGGTGGAGCCAGCAAGAGAGTGATCGAGCAAATCCTTAGTCAGTGATCAGGGTGTTGCTCGCTTCTTTCGGTATGTAGACACCAGTTGTGATGCTACCATCCTGAACTTGAATCGCAGAATGTGGTGGGGGTTCTCTGGCCAGGAAGAAGTTCCGAGATGTGCGGTTTCCTTGTCTCAACTAATCCCGAACACCGGGGCCTGTGTTTTGATACTGCACTGCGCCTGATGCAGCATCGTGGGCCCGATGTTGTCGGTAATACCAGTTCTTCTGGTCGGGTTGCCCTCGGACACAATCGGCTCAGCATTCTCGACCTGGCGAGCGGTCGATACTCGCTGGTGTTCAATGGTGAGATCTACAACTACCTCCACCTTGCCAGGCAACATGACATTTCGATGCGGACCACCAGCGATTCTGAACTCATCGTCGAACTGTACGCCAGAATTGGCCCCAAGATGCTCGATGAACTCAATGGCATGTTTACCCTGGTGATCCATGACACCCTCGATGATTCTCTCTTCGTTGCCAGGGATCGTCTGGGAATCAAACCTCTATACCTCTACAGAAGCGATTCGGGGGTCCTTCTTTCCTCCGAGATCGCGCCGATTCTGTCCCTCGTAGGCAGTCTTCCCTTCGACGAGTTTGCTCTGAGGCAGTACAGGAAGATGCGCGCCTTCTTCAACGGACGCACTCCCTATTCTGGCATCGAAATGTTCCCCGCTGCTCATTGGTGGGATGGAACCCGTTTTCACCGCTACTGGAATCTTCCGGAGGGTGAGCAGCAGATCCCCGATGGTGATGAACTCAGAGAACTGGTGACTTCAGCGGTAATCGACCGTTGCATTTCCGATGTTCCTGTGGGGAGTTATCTCAGCGGAGGCCTTGATAGCACCATCGTCGCGGGTCTTGCAGAAAAACCCGACACCTGGACCGTTGGTTTCGAAACCAGCAACGAATTCGATCACGCCCGCACGGCGGCTACTGCATTCAACAGCCGCCACACCGAAGTTCTCGCGACCGTCGAGGAATTCGTTCCCACATGCGAGCAGATGATCGTCGATCGCCGAGAGCCCCTTTCGGTACCCAATGAGGTTCTTCTCTTCTGGATGACACGACAGGTCAAGACAAGGAACACCGTTGTCCTCAGCGGCGAAGGGGCGGATGAGCTCTTCTTCGGTTACGACCGGATTTTCCGTTGGGCAGCAACTTCCGAATGGAATCTGGAGGAATTTTCCAGGCTCTACAGTTATGGATCCCACCAGGATCTCGAGGTTGTCGAAGACGCCCTCGCTCCTTTCCTCTGCCATGAGCGCGCCATCGATATCGTCGGCCGTTTCTTCCAGATCGCCCATCTCCACGGCCTGCTCAGGCGTCTGGACAACAGCACCATGCGCTGCTCGGTCGAAGGCAGGGTTCCCTTCGTCGACCACCGATTGGTCGGCCGGATGGCAGGGGTTCCGTTCCAGCAACGAATGCCAGGAGGGGTGGTGAAAGCCCCTCTCAAGGCGGTATTTGCCGATCTGGTGCCGGAGTCGATCAGAAACCGGGAGAAGATCGGTTTCCCCGTCCCCCTGGCAGAAGTCGATTTCCCCGGAACTTCCTCTACACTCACGCCGATGGACCGCTGGCTTCAATACAATCTGCAGGTCCTCACCGGCGGTGGCTGGGAAGACACCTCTTCAATCGGCGGGAACACCCGAACTCAGGAGGCAACAGGATGATCGTGGGTTACACAACGGGGGTCTTCGATCTCTTTCACATCGGTCACCTGAATATTCTGAGAAATGCTCGGGCGATGTGCGATCGCCTTATCGTCGGAGTTACCACCGACGAGTTGCTCGAGGAGTACAAGGGGAAACACCCTGTCATCCCCTTCGAAGAGAGAATTCAGATCGTCAGGGCCATCGAGCATGTCGATGTCGCTGTTGCTCAGGAATCGATGAACAAGTTCGAGGTCTGGAAGAAGATGCAATTTGATATCATGTTTGTTGGTGACGACTGGCACCAGACACCTCAGTGGGAAATAATCGAGGCGAAGTTTTCCGAGGTGGGTGTTCGAATCGCCTACTTCCCCTACACCCGGGGAACTTCCTCGACCCTGATCAACGATTTCCTCCAGAAGGAGAGAGAAAAGAGCCAGGAGCCCGATACGGTCAAAGAGTGAGGTCCAAGGTCGAACCGGAAATCCCAACCACTCAGCTGGTCTTGATCACCAGTTCACAAGGCTAGCCGCTCTCCCACCTCCGCAACGCGGAATCCCCTCTCCTCCAGATCTCGGCGGATCTCTTCGTTAAATAGCGCCGGGTTGGTGTGGTTGAGGTGGATGAAGCGGAAGCATGCAGCATCGTGGGCCCGATGTTGTCGGTAATACCAGTTCTTCTGGTCGGGTTGCCCTCGGACACAATCGGCTCAGCATTCTCGACCTGG
>JYMV01010693.1_pt1 | contig 11266 bp, 3 predicted proteins | sample 338911 | NCBI WGS metagenome assembly JYMV01 (sample SAMN03354496, study PRJNA234377) | hydrothermal vent metagenome | biome: Deep sea; feature: Hydrothermal plumes at the Eastern Lau Spreading Center, Western Pacific Ocean; material: Seawater | place: Tonga | collected 2009 | depth 2000 m m
AGTGTGGAACTCCATCCTGAAGCGAACCAACCCAGGTACTGTGGCCAGGTCGGGATCTGCGGCGAGAGGCTCCACAGCCAGCATGACCCTGCCTGTATGCTGCTGGAGTTCTCTGTACTGACCATCAGTTGCCCCGCAGGCTCCTGTCCTTCGATGGCGATCGGGCGACCGCCACCGTGGTCATGGAGGAAGCCTGTCCCGAGAGCAGATGCATCGGGCGAAGAGACGGACACGAGTTGACCCTGTACCTGATCGATGCGGAGCATCTTGGGGCGGGCAGAGTGCGGCTCGGCGAGCTCCACGCCCTCACTGCGAACTCCGACCGGAGCGGGACCGATGCCACTGCTGGCCCACATCCGTGCCTTGAGTTGCAGTGGATCGGAACTCCTCACTGCAGCGCCGGAGTTGTCGACGAACAGGCTGCGAGTGACATCGAGCAGCCCATCTCCAGAAAGCAGCACTCCGCAGCCGGCCTGAGCTGCAAAGAAGCAGGAATGGATCCGGGTCACTGCGTCGGTGGAATCGCCGCTGACGAGCACGCCTGCGCTCCCGAGGTTTCCCAGCAACTCCGACTCCAGGACACTGAAATCTCCGGGGGCATCGGCGTCGATGTGGAGTCCAGCTTTGTGATTGCTGATGAAGGAGCACTGCTCCACACGGATTCTCAGGTCCGCATGGGTAGCTTCGGGATAGCGGATATCGATACTGGCTCCGTGATCATGATTTCCCTCGACCAGCACTCCGCGCAATCCTATACGGATCCGTGCCGGGTCAACTTTGTCGCCGAGAGGAGAATCAATCTTGATGCTGATTCCGATGTCCCGATTGCGAGCGACCTCGCAGCGTTCCATGTCGATCCTCGCCTTCGCGCCATATCGGGGCAATAGCGGCAAGACCGACAGTCCACTCTGCTGGTTGTCTACAAGACGACAGTCGCGGATGGCAAGATCCACATGGCCTTCGATCCGGATTCCATCGCCACCGTTTCCACTCACGACGCAGGATTGAATCGTTCCGGTCGCGATGCCGTCCTCATCGAGGTCGGTCTCGATCTGGATGCCCTTGTCCTTGTAGTGGAGAACCTCACATCGAGAGAGACGCAGGTGGCAATCGTCGGCGACGATGGCTCGGCGCGCCTCGCTTCCCCCTTCGAAATGAAATCCGTCGATGACCACCAGTTGATCGCCCGGTGGCAAGATGACCGAATCCTGACCGGGTGAACCGATCAGCAGCGAGCGATGCAGATCGGGGCTGGAGTCATCGGAAAAACCTGGCGGGAAGCCACCGTAAATGGCCATCCCTTCGAACAGCAGTAACTGTTCGGAGTAATCTCCTTCGGCAACGAGGATGTTGATACCCACGAGGCCGATCGCTTCTCCGATGGCGTCATCAATTTGCTGAAATGCGCTGGTCGGAGTCGCTCCATCGCCACCTGCTGGAGCGCTGGCATCGACATAGAGCACCGGGTTGGGCAGGGCTGGCCACTCGGTCTCGTTCGTGTCGCCCTGCTGCTTCTCATCGATGGCTCGAACCACCAGGAATACCTGTTCCCCGTTGGTCAATCCCTGGAGCAAGTGAGAATGGGCACCGGCAGCGGTCGTGACGATGGGCTTCGAGAAGTCTTGCTTTCCCGGGCGGCCGGATAGATAGATGTGGTATCGCATCTTTGCTGCAGAGGTGTGGTCGTCTCGAGCGGGGTCCCAGGCGATCAAGACCTGCCCATCGCCAGCGATCGCCGAGCGCGCACCCCAGAACAGCGGCGGCCGGTCGAGACCATCTCTCTGTGCAGGAGATCGATCGGTGATCGGGATCGGATCGATGGCGACCTTTTCAGGGGGAACGGTAGCAGTCTCAGAAGGAACCTCGGTTCGATCCCCGACGCAGCCAGTGACAGATAGCCACAGCATCAGCGAGAGACTGCACCGGAGCAGGAATCGGTGATCCGGATCGGATCGGGTGGGATGGTTCAGAGGCTTGGTCGCCAACACTACCTCCGCAGGGTTGAGCGCAGGGCTGAAGTCCAGCACTGCACTCATCTTACCGCATCAACAGTGGACTGCATCAGGAACCCGAGGCGAGACCGATGCGATTGATCCGAGTGGTCCCTATAGGTTCTTCCGGGTCCCCGACGTAATAGAGCAGGAATCTCGGGTACGGGATGCCGTTGATGTCAGTTCCAGGGTAATTGTTGGGCTGGATCACGGCGGGCTGCTTCAGGTCGTCAGAATCGAAGAGGGGTGGCGCCACCAGGTCAGAAGATGGCTCGAGGACCGGAATCTGGAAACCGCTCCAGCTGTAGCCGTCGAGACTGGTGGCATAGCCGATGACGGTGTCATTATCGGTTCCGCTGCGAGCACCCTCGTAGAAGAGCATCCACTCGATCAGGTTGCCGAGCGAATCCTGCTCGATGGCGATGGTCGGGGCGTGGACCGCAAAGTCATCAAAAGTACCGGGACCGCCGCTGAAACTGGGCGCAGCAGGGGGCCCATTGAAGACCCCATCGCGGATGGTCCAGGCGATTCCATCATCGGAGAACGCCATGCCGATCACCGAACTGCCATCGGTGCGTTCGACCTCGAACGCCATCCGGAAAGCGTCGGAGGGCTCGTTAGTCTTGAGCACACTGGGATCTGCGACACGGACCACCGTTCCGAACAAAGCGCCCGGTTCCAGGCCGGTACAGAAGATCGGTGCCGTCCAGGTGATACCGTCCTGCGACGAGCAGGTGAGAATCGCACTCTGGAGGCTGAATGCGTTGACTCCAAAGGTACCCTCGAACCACATCTGATATCTTCCGGCGTTGTTCACCAGCACGGAGTGGTCGACGATGACGGTTGGATCGGCGGCGCCGAACGGTGCAATCGGGGTGCCGTTATCGATCAGATCCGGCATGCTGGCTGGGCCCATCACCACGGTCCTGCCGATGACGAGTGGATCGAGGTCTTCCTCGGTGGAAGAGACCAGTGCTATGACATAGTTGAGCAGTGCATCGGTGCCCTCGTAGAAGAGCAGGAAGCGATCGGCAAAGATCGGGACGCGGCTCGGATCCTCGACGACACAGGGACTATCGACCTCGCGGTAATCAAAATCAGTGGGGACGCTGCCGACAGGATCTGCCGTGGCGCGATCGGAGAGCACCGGCTCGACCCGATTGGTCAATGGGTCGCGATGTTTCGACAGGTCAAGAACGGGTTGCGGGGCCGGGGGTGTACCCGCTCCACTACAACCAGAGATGACCGGGAAGAACGCTGTTGCGGCCAACATGAGAGAGATGATGCAGATACGGATTCTCTCCATACTGGGCTCCTGACTGCTGGCTGGGTGACCAATTTCACCGATTCAACATACCTGATTCTGTCATCGAGAGGCTGGAAACTGCAGCTGCGTCGGGAAACAATTGCCGAGAATCCAATAGACAGGAAAGGATGGTGCCCAAACAACGTAATGACAGGTATGAGATGTATCCATCGGCACGATTCGGCCATAACATGGAGATATCGCGTGTTATACCGTAGTTCCCGCCCACTTATGGGTTCACTGACTGGCGCTCTGATCCGGAATCGTATGCATTGGAATGCAACATCGAAGGGCATCTTCGTGGTGCGATCGGGCGAAGGACCTCCAGTCGGTCCAGTTCAGTTGAAATGAGACCCGATGCAGATTCACAGTCGGCCTGCCCATTCATCGAACAGATGGTTCTCCAGGGTGCTCTGCATCTTGATCCTGGGGATCGGTTCGGTAGGGTTCTGCGACGAGCGAGGTTCAGATCTGGATCCGACCACCTACTCCTATCTGTGGGGGGAAACCAGGGTCAAACTCGAGGTCGAATCGAGCCGGATTGCGATCTATCAACCCGATGCCACTCGCACCATCGAGTCACTGCAGCAACAACTGGGCGAACTGGGGCTGAATACGACACAGGAAGCGATCGAACAGACGCCCTATCCGGGGTTGTACCTGCTCGAGACTGCCCCTGACAAAGCAGCCGAGACGCTGCTCATTCTCGATCACTTGGCCACGGGCTGGGCCGCACCTTGCCTCGATTTCAGGGGACGGCTTCACATTCCTCGCGCCGAGATCCTGGTCACTCTCGATGCGGAAGATCTCGCTTCCTACACACGCGTGCTGGCGCAGACCGATCTGGAGCTGATAAGAGAGTTCCCATCGGTGAGTCCGCTGTTACATCTCGCCTTCGATGGTCCACCGAGACTGGTCGAGGCAAGGATCAGACGACTGCTGGAGATCGATGGCGTGGTGGCAGCGAGTCCGAATTTCATCATGCATCTGGCGCCGATGGCGGTTCCCAACGATCCCTTTTTTGGAGCTCAGTGGCATCTGGAAAATACCGGGCAGGCCGGCAATGTAGGTGTCGATATCGATGCTGCATCGGCCTGGGGAATCCAGACGGGTTCACTCGGTGTGAGGGTTTCCATCATCGATGAAGGTGTGGATGTCTTTCATGAGGATCTGGCCGCGCATATCGTCGCCGGCCACGATTCCACCAATCAGGTCAGTCCTGCGGGAGTGGCGGGAAACTGCGCCTCCACGGATGGACATGGAACTGCCTGTGCCGGTCTTGCTGCGGGTATCGGAAACAACTCCATCGGCATCTCCGGGGTCGCATGGAGTGCCGAGATTCAGCCCGTGAGACTCGGCTTTGGTAACCACTGGACCGAGAACGCCTGGATCATCGATGCACTCACCTGGGCATCTGACAATGGCGGCGATGTCCTCTCCAATTCCTGGGGCGGGGGGGCACCCAGCACTGCAGAGCAGAACACTCTCCAGTACGCGCTCGACACGGGTCGGGGCGGGTTGGGTTGTGTGCTGGTATTTGCCAGCGGAAACGATAATGCAGGAGTCTCTTTCCCCGCGGCGTACAGCCAGGCGATCGCAGTGGGAGCCAGTAGCCCTTGCGATGAACGAAAGAGCCCATCCTCCTGCGACGGGGAAACCTGGTGGGGCAGTAACTTCGGTGCCGAGCAGACCATCGTGGCTCCAGGTGTACTGATGGCCACCACCGATATCACGGGAGCCGGTGGCTATGTCACCTCGGGGACAACCCCCAACTATATCGGCAATTTCAATGGCACATCTTCTGCCACTCCCGTGACTGCAGGTGCGCTGGCGGTTGTACTGGCCCAGGATGGCACTCTCACGGCGGCGCAGGTTCGAACCATTCTCGAGACCAGCAGTGACGACCAGGTAGGTCCCCCTGCTGATGATACTCCGGGATTCGATAATAATTTCGGTCATGGTCGACTCAATCTGGCCAACATGATGGCTCTGTTGGGAGGTCCGACTGCGCCCACCAGTGTCACCTGTTCCGAGGAAGTCATCGGGGTTCAGGTCACCTGGGCCAACGGTGAGGCCTACGATCAGGTTCGCGTCAGTCGTGACGGGACATTGCTGGCCACGCTTGCAGGCTCTGCGACCGGATACCTCGACCTGTCGATTCCCATCGGCCAGCACATCTGGGAAGTCCAGGGACTCACCGGTGGATCTCCCAGCCTCTCCGGTTCCTGTAGTTTGTTCCTGCTCGGGGATATCAGGGATCTGGTGTGGGCACCGGAAACGGGAGCCACCGACTCGGGCACGGCTCTGGTCAACGCGTTGGTCGCCTCCGGCCGTAGTGTCGTCACCTCCGGGTCCATCTTCGCTCTGCCCGATCTCGATCAACTGGACCGGATCTGGGTACTACTCGGCATGTTTCCCGAAAACCATGTACTCACAACTGCAGAGTCCAATGCCCTCGATGCATTTTTGACCAATGGAGTCGGCGGAAATGCGCTGTTCATGGAAGGTGGAGACACCTGGTTTTTCGACACACAGACGACTGTACATAGTAGATTCGGAATCACCGGTCTCTCGGATGGGGCTTCGATCGACGACCTGGGTCAGGTGATCGGTGCCACGGCGAACGGTTGCGATCTCTCGGGACTCTCGTTCGCTTACAACGGCGAAAATTCCTGGGTGGATCGACTCTCAGCGAATGCAGGAGCTTTCGTTGTTCAGTCCAATGAGTCGCCTGTCTACGATGTCTCTGTGTTCCAGAGTGCGGGTGGTTTCTTCACCCTCGGTAGTTCGTTTGAACTCGGTGGGCTGAGCGAAGCCACCTCTACCCACCTGCAACTCGTCGAGGCGATCATCGCCTGCCTGGGTGAGACCCTTTCAGGGCCCACCAATCTCAGTTGTTCCGCTGCAGGGAATACGGCCACCATCTCCTGGACCAATCCAGGCGGCTGGGATTCGGTCGAACTCTCCGTCGATGGAGCCGCTCCCCAGATCCTGGCAGGTTCCTCGACAGGAACCACGATTTCAGGACTCGCCAGTGGATCCCATACCGTCGAGGTGGTGGCTGTTGCTGGTGTCGACAGTACACCCGCCGTGGCATGTACCTTCGGTGTCGACCCGTCAGCTCCTACCGGACTGGCATGCCAGAACCAGGGATTCGATGTCGCCCTCTCCTGGGCCAATAGCGAATCCTACGAGAGCATCGAGGTGCTCCGGGGGGGACAGGTGGTCGCGACTCTTGCAGGGACCACGACATCTCATGTCGATCTGGCTCCCGGTGGCGGAGTACACCAGTATTTGGTTCAGGGAATTGTCGGGGGCTTCAACAGTGCACCCGCGAGTTGTGGAGTGATCATCGACCCCTTGCCAGTGACTGCGCTCAGTTGCGCGCGAGTCGGAGATACTGTCAATCTGGCCTGGACCAACTCGGAACTCTACGACTCGATCAGCCTGTTGCGGGCTGGCGTTCTCATCCAGACTCTTTCTGGAACTGCGACATCCACGACTGACGTTCCTGGAGCCGGGATCCAATCCTATGTGGTTCGAGCAACCATCTCGTCGGTGGATTCTGGCGACGTCGCCTGCTCCGCTGCGGTACCTCCCACTGCTCCGTCAGCATTCAGTTGTGATGCTGCCTCGGGAATAGCGACACTGCAGTGGACCAATGGCGATGCGTACAATCAGCTCACCGTGACTCGTGATGGCGTTCAGGTAGCGCTGCTCGCAGGTAATGCAACCAGTTTCACCGACAATCCCGGATCGGGGCAGTTCCTCTACGGAATCTCCGGTTCGCTCGGTGGAGTATCGAGTTCAGAAACAACCTGCAATGCGACCAGTGTCCCCGAGCCGGTCACGGCACTCGACTGTTCCCAGAGTGCCGGAACCGTATCGATCTTCTGGTCGGAAGGCGCCGGGATCGATGGGGTTGAGATCGAGAGAGATGGAGTCCTGGTGGCGACCGTTGCGCCGCTCACCGGTTTTTTCCAGGAGTCGGGTGTGACCCCGGGGACCAGGTTGTATTCACTGCGGACGACCAGTGGAGCCCTGAGTTCGCCCGTCAATAGCTGCCAGGTGATCTTGCCGCCCGGTTCCGTCACGGCATTGACCTGTGTGAGCAACCAGCCGCTGACGGCACAACTCGATTGGACTTCTCCCGCAGGAGCAACCTCGATCACCATCCTCAGGGATGGTGTGCTGCTCGATACTCTGGATGCAGCGACGACCAGTTATCTGGACGCTGCAGCACCTGTGGGGATTCCCATCTACACGTTGAGCGGCGCAGTGGATGGTGTCTCTGGACCGACAGCCAGCTGTGGAGTCTCGGTCGATGCACCCGCACCACCACCGATTGCCGGGTTCTCCACTTCGGTGACCTCGGGCATCGTGCCGTTGAATGTTGCATTTACGGATTCGAGTACAGGTTCCATCGACAGCTGGGCGTGGGACTTCGGAGATGGGGGCTCGTCAACGCTGCAGAGTCCGACTCACCTGTACGAGAGCGCCGGATCCTTCACTGCGGTGCTGCAATTGACCGGTCCAGGTGGAACCGACTCGGCGAGCATCCTGATCACGGTAGATGAGACGGCACCGATCGCTGATTTCTCCGGCACTCCGACCAGTGGCACGCATCCGCTGACGGTCGCCTTCACCGATCTGTCCGGGGGTGGACCTTCCATCAGCTGGGCGTGGGACTTTGGTGATGGGTCCTCCTCGACCAGTCAGAACCCGACGAACACGTACCTCGCTGCGGGCAGTTACGCCGTCACGCTGACGGCGACAGGACCCGGAGGCAGCGACACCCTGACTCGTGGCGGCTACATCACGGTGGCGGAGCCGGCACCGATCGCTGATTTCTCCGGTACTCCGACCAGTGGAACCGTCGGGATGACGGTCGCCTTCAGCGACCTCTCCAGCGGTGGACCTACCCTTTGGCGATGGCACCACCTCGACACTACAGAACCCGAGTCACAGTTACGCGACCGCAGGCAACTACGACGTCTCGCTGAGCGTCACCGGACCGGGCGGTAGTGATACCCTCGTTCGTCCCGGCTACATCACCGTGGCAGAGTTGGCACCGATCGCTGACTTCTCCGGTACCCCGACCAGCGGAACACAACCGTTGACGGTGGCCTTCACGGATCTCTCAGGTGGGGGACCTTCCACCAGTTGGGCGTGGGACTTTGGCGATGGCGCTACTTCCTCACTCCAGAATCCATCGCACATCTACACAGGGGCCGGAAGTTACGAGGTCTCTCTGACGGTGACAGGCCCAGGGGGTGCCAGCACCCTCACCAGGACCGGATACATCGAAGTGGTGGCACTGCCACGGTTTGTCCGGGGCGACGGAAACCAGGATGGAGTCCTCGACATATCGGACCCGGTGCTCGGTCTCGAGTACCTGTTCGGATCTGGTTCCGTGGATTGCCTGTCCGCCCTCGATGTAAATGACGATTCGGCCGTCAATCTGGCCGATATCGTGTTCGGGCTGGAATCTGTATTTGTATCCAATTCACCTCCACCGGCGCCGTACCCCGCTTGCGGCAGCGATCCGACCCCGGATGCCCTGGGCTGCCTCGTCTCCGCCAATTGCCCCTGATCGGGGCGAGCGGTAGTGGCTCAGGCGGGTCTGTTGTAAACTTACATATAGTTACAATGGGCCCGTTCTCTGGAGGAATTCGATGTCATCCGCTCTCTTCGATTTCCGGTGGACCGGACGGCTAGCGACCTGCATCGGAGCGTTTCTCCTCATCGTCACCACCTCATCGCATTGCTTCAGTCAGACATCTGACGAGAGTTCTCCCCTGAGCCAGCAAAGGGTCGTCGAAGGACTTCACATACAGATGCAGATTCAACCCCTCGATGGGTCAACGGTTCTGAACCAGGGAACCGATGCAAGGGTCACCTTTACCATTCGCGATGCGAACTCGATGGAGCCTCTGACAGGATTACACCCACTTGGCTGGATCCATGGACGCAAGGGGCAGTTCCCGCCAAATGAGACGATGTTAGACGATATGGTCTCCCGCTTTCTCGGCGGCATACTCAGCGTCACTGCAGATCATGACCTGAACAGGTACTACCTGTTGGTCCTCAACGACGACCGTTCCATCTCCATCATCGATCCGTTGGTAGCATTCAGCATCACGAAATTGCGCAACCTGATCGGGCTCCCCGGTGACCCTGTTGACTGGGCATTGAGTGAACTCCATCAACGGTTGCTGGTGACCATCCCGGACCAGGGCAAGTTGGTCATCATCGATCTCACTCAGGCGAAGATCGAGAGGGAGATCGAGTTCGGTGACAACACCGATCCGGTCAAGGTACTGATTCAGAATGATCAAAGTGCGGCATGGATCTCTCTGGATGGGACAGATGAACTGGTACGGATCGACCTCGAGACTCTCGATGTCGGCCCCAGGGTTTCGCTGGGTAAAGGTCGTCACGTCACGGCGATCGATACAGATTCTCGCTGGCTGGTCGCCACCAATACTGAGGATGGGACAGTGACCATCATCGACGTCCAGGATGAGGAACTGCCTTCGAACCTACTCGCTGTGGGTGAGACACCGATTGCCATCACCTATGCTCCTCTGGCGGCTCGATTTCTGGTCGCCTGTGCCAATGAGGATCGACTTCGCCTGATCGACCCTGCACGGTCACAACTGACCAGAAGCCTGGAAATCCCCAGGGGAGTGATCGATGTCTCGGTCGAGCCAGGCGGGCGATTCGCGTTTCTCGCGAGTCCAAGTGTCGGCGAGGTGGCCATTCTTGACACATCTTCAAAGGAGTTGATCGGAACCATCACGACAGCCAAGGCACCGGATCGAGTCGTTTGTACAGCATCCTTCGCATACATTCATGATACCGAGCGTGCCAACGTCATCCTCATCGATCTGAATAGGCTGGCTCGCGGCGAACTGGTCGTCACGGAACTGGGGATCGGCCGCCAATCGATGGCGGATGTTGCAGCAGGTCGCCAGATCACATCCCTACTTGCACCAGCACCTGAAGGAAACTCGATGTTCGTGGGAAACTCTGCGGACAAGTTGATCTATTACTATGTCGAAGGAATGATGGCGGCGATGGGGAATTTTCAGACATACAAGAGAATTCCTCGTGGGGTCCTGGTTCTCGATCGATCACTGCGCGAGACCGGGCCAGGCGAGTACTCAACATTTGTGAGATTTCATAAACCCGGGAAGATGGATATCCCGTTTCTGATCGATCAACCGAGAGCGCTCGCTCATTTCGAGATCGACGTGATCAGGGACGAGACGATTCCATTGGTAGCGACCGTGGTGCCAGTCTCTGTCGAGTTCCTTCCCCCTGAAGAATTGATCCGTGCCGGGCAAACGGTCCCCTTACAGATCTCCATCACTGATTCTCAGACCAAGGAGCCTGTCGATGGCCTTGAAGATGTTCAGGTGATGCTGTTTCCACTCAACGGAGCTTTCCAGTTCAGACTGCTAGCCGAGCGCGTGGGAAACGGTATTTATGAGGTGCAAGGGTCCTTTCCGGAGCAACTTCGATTCGGGCTGCTGGTTCAGGTTTCCAGTCGAGGACTCTCCTTCAAGAACTCTCAGTTGCATCAAATAGGAGTGCATCCTGCCGAGGCGCAAAAATGACTCTTACTCTGTTGCTCGGCCTCACGCTGAGCCTTCCCACGATGATCGATGAACCGACTCCTGCCGCCGAAACTGCAGCGACACGGGGCCGCGAGATTTACCTCGCAGGAAAGACAACGGGACCAGAGATTCGATTGGTGCTGGTCAATGCCGATCTTGAAATGCCTGCCACCTCATTCCCCTGCGCCTCCTGCCACGGAGAAAGTGGTCGAGGAACGCGAGAGGGAGGCCTGGTTCCCCCCGGGATTCGTTGGCCAGAACTGATGCGCCCTGCGACCGTCGAACTGACCGGTCGAAAGCGAATCGCCTATGATCTCGAATCACTGAAGAAAGTGATCATCGATGGC
>JYMV01030566.1_pt1 | contig 11266 bp, 11 predicted proteins | sample 338911 | NCBI WGS metagenome assembly JYMV01 (sample SAMN03354496, study PRJNA234377) | hydrothermal vent metagenome | biome: Deep sea; feature: Hydrothermal plumes at the Eastern Lau Spreading Center, Western Pacific Ocean; material: Seawater | place: Tonga | collected 2009 | depth 2000 m m
GCAATGTTGGCAGCTGATTTAAAAGCTTATATCTTATTAGATGTTTATCCGCAATACGATTTCCATCATTCTGTTCAAGCCGTTGAGGCACTCAGTAGTGATGATACTTTTGTAATATCATTAAACAGCTTTAAAGATGATGCAGTTGCGCAGTATTCAGACGTTTTATTGCCGATTGCCAGTTTCTACGAAACATCAGGTTCACATGTGAATGTCGAAGGTGAGGTTCAATCATTCGCAGCAGCTGTGAACGCACCAAGCGACACAAAACCTGCTTGGAAAGTGCTAAAAGTGTTGGCTGACTTATTAGAGTTACCAGGCTTTCACTATGCAGATTCAGCACAAGTTACCAGTGAAATTATGCATCAAAGCCATAAGCAACATGCGCATAATGAAAGTATTGATATAAAAGTTAAGAGAGGTATTAATGTTATTTGGCAAAAGTCGCCTTATGCTGTTGATGTTTTATCTAGACACGCAACCTCATTGCAAGCGACTAATATTGGCCAAATTAACAGCGCCTCAATGAACAAAGCCACCGCTAAAAAGTTAGAAGTCGCACAAGACGATGAATATCTAGGCGTGCCAGTAGCGATTAACGAGGCGGTGGCTAATAATTGTGTGTTTGTTAATGCTAATCACTCAACAGGAGTGCAGTCATGATGGCATTGTGGCAATCATTTGTTGAATTAGTCCATGAATTAATGCCATGGTTTGATGGATCGATCGCAACCATTCTAATCATTTTAATTAAGGCTATAGCTTTGGTGATGCCGCTGATGTTGGTGGTGGCTTATTTCACTTATGCTGAGCGTAAAGTCATTGGTTATATGCAGTTGCGTATTGGTCCTAACCGTGTTGGTCCAAAAGGCTGGTTGCAACCGATTGCAGACGCTTTAAAGCTAATGACTAAGGAAATCATTTTTCCAACTAAGGCTAATATTTATTTATTCTTATTAGCGCCAATATTAGCGATTGCACCTGCGATTGCAGTTTGGGCAGTTATTCCTTTTGACGAAGGTATTTACGTGGCCAATCTAGACATTAGTTTGTTGTACGTTCTAGCGATTGGCTCGGGCAGGTTGGGCGTCTAACTCTAAGTACCCACTTTTGGGTGCGTTGCGTAGTGCTTCACTCCTAGTGTCTTACGAAATTGTGATTGGTTTTGCTTTAGTGACGGTAGTTATGATTGCCGGCAGTGTTAATCTTAACGATATTGTGATGGCGCAAAAAGGTGGTTTTTGGCATTGGTATTGGATTCCGTTATTCCCAATGATGATTATCTTCTTTATTTCTGCTTTGGTTGAAACTAACCGCGCACCTTTTGACGTGGTAGAAGGCGAGTCAGAAATTGTAGGTGGTACCCATGTTGAATATTCTGGTATGACCTTTGCGGTCTTTTTCTTAGCAGAATATGCCAACATGATTCTCATGGCTGTATTAGCTGTGATAATGTTCTTTGGTGGTTGGCATTCTCCATTTGAGGGTGTTCCTTATATGGAAGCAGCATTTGCGTGGGTACCAGGCATTATCTGGCTACTAGCCAAAACCAGCTTCTTTATGTTTTTGTATTTGTGGATACGTGCAACTTTCCCACGTTTTCGATACGATCAAATCATGCGCTTGTCATGGAAGGTTTTCTTACCTTGGACCATCGCTTGGATTTTTGTGGTGGCGTTGATGACACAACTAAAAATAGGACCTTGGTTCTAGTACTGATACTGGGAGTGTAATTTATGATTAATAACATTAAAAAATTAGTAAAAGATTTCAGTTTAAGTGAATTACGTGGTGGACTAAAAATTACCGCGAAAGAGCTGATTAATAAAAAAATTACGGTTCAGTATCCAGAGGAAAAAACCCCGATTTCACCACGTTTTAGAGGTATACACGCATTGCGACGTTACCCAAATGGAGAAGAGCGTTGTATTGCTTGTAAACTCTGTGAAGCGGTTTGCCCGGCCAATGCAATCACCATTGAATCAGAAATGCGAGACGATGGCACACGCCGCACTACACAATACGATATTGATTTGTTTAAATGTATTTTTTGTGGTTTTTGTGAAGAGGCGTGTCCAGTTGACGCCATTGTTGAAACTCAGATTTTTGAGTACGCTTTCGTAGGTTCAAGAGATGGAAACGATAATATAAAAGGACAATTTGGCAGTGTTATTACTAAAGATCAATTATTAGAAGTGGGTGATAAAAACAAAAAGATGATTGACCAAACTAAGTTAGAAGATTCGAAGTATAAATAAAGGCCAATTATGACATTTGATCAAATATTATTTTATGTGTTTTCGTTTTGGTTTATTGCCAGTTCATTGGCAATGATTTTTTCGCGTAATGCGGCCAAAGCAGTTTTGTTTTTAATTCTATCGTTCTTTTCTGCTGCCAGTATTTGGATCTTGTTAGAAGCTGAGTTTTTAGCCATTACCCTGATTTTGGTTTATGTTGGCGCTGTCATGGTACTGTTCTTATTCGTTATTAAGATGTTGAATATTGACAAGTCAACGCTACGGGCAAAGTTTGCCGGTTATCTGCCGTTAGGCTTGATTGTGGCAGCGATCATTATTGCTGAGATGACTTTGGTCTTGGGCGGTAATCAATTTGGTTTAGATGTGGTGGCAGCACCGGCAAGACATGCAGCAGATTACAGTAATATCACTGTATTGGCGATGCAACTCTATACGACTTATGTTTACCCATTTGAATTAGCAGCTAATTGCAATTATTGCAGCGATTACTTTAGTGCATCGTAATGAAGCCAGTCGTAAGAAGCAATCAATTTCAGAGCAAGTAAGTGTCCAAGCTAAAGACAGGGTGCGTCTTGTTTCAATTACATCGCCTAAAAAGGAGGCTAAGTAATGGTTAGTTTGAGTGATTATTTAATTTTAAGTGCGGTTATTTTTTGTATTGGCTTAGTCGGTATTTTTGTTAATCGTACTAATATCATTACCTTATTAATGTGTGTTGAGTTAATTTTGGTGGCGGTTAATACTAACTTTATTGCTTTTTCATACTTCCTAGGCAATGAAGCGGGGCAAATTTTTGTCTTCTTTATTTTAACGGTGGCAGCGGCAGAAGTTGCGATTGGATTAGCCATTCTAACGCTATTGTTTAGAAACAAAGGCACTATTAATGTTGATGTTACTAACAGCTTAAAGGGTTAAGTTATGGAAAATATTTATTTAACAATTGCACTTGCCCCTCTCGTAGGTGCTGTTATTGCCGGATTCTTTGGTGGTATGCTGGGTCGTACAGCCACGCATACGATTACAATTTTAGGTGTATTGGTTTCAACCGTATTGGCATTGGTTGTCTTTAATTATCATGTGCTAGAACAGGGCGAAGTCTTTAATCAAAACCTCTACACTTGGATGCAAATTGGCGGCCTGAATATTAGTGTTGGTTTCTTAGTGGACAACCTAACTTCGGTGATGTTAGTGGTGGTTTCATTCGTTTCACTGATGGTGCATATTTATACCATTGGCTATATGCACGATGATAAGGGTTATACCAAATTCTTTAGTTATATTTCATTGTTCACTTTCTCGATGTTTATGCTGGTCATGAGTAATAACTTCATGCAGTTGTTCTTTGGTTGGGAGGCGGTAGGCTTAGTATCTTATCTATTGATTGGTTTTTGGCATCACAAAGAATCAGCCGTTGAGGCCAACTTAAAAGCTTTCTTAGTCAATCGTGTTGGTGACTTTGGCTTCTTGTTAGGTATTGGGCTGGTGTTGGCTTTTAGTGGTTCATTAGATTATATGGAAGTATTCGCAAGCCTTGATAACACGATGAATCAACAGCTATGGGGTCTAGATTTAATTACCGTGATTTGCTTATTGTTGTTTGTAGGTGCCATGGGTAAATCAGCACAAGTGCCATTACACGTGTGGCTTCCAGGTTCAATGGAAGGCCCAACACCGATTTCAGCACTCATCCACGCGGCAACCATGGTGACAGCCGGTATCTTTATGGTGTCACGCATGTCTCCAATGTTTGAGCTTAGCGATGTAGCGCTAACTGTGGTTATGGTGGTGGGTGCAATTACTGCCTTGTTTATGGGTTTACTCGGCATTGTACAAAACGATATTAAAAAAGTAGTAGCCTACTCCACGTTATCACAACTCGGTTATATGACCGTTGCCTTAGGTGTGAGCGCTTATTCAGTGGCAATCTTTCACTTAATGACTCATGCCTTCTTTAAAGCATTGTTATTCTTAGGTGCGGGCTCAGTTATTGTTGCAATGCATCACGAGCAAGACATTAGAAAAATGGGTGGATTGCGTAAGAAAATGCCAATCACTTATTGGACGGGTTTAGTCGGCACGCTAGCCTTGATTGGTTTCCCAGGTTTTGCCGGTTTCTACTCAAAAGATATGATTATTGAAGCCGTACACTTCTCATCATTGCCATACGCAGAATGGGTTTACTACGCTGTTGTTGCCGGTGTCTTTATTACTGCTTTCTACTCATTCAGAATGTTCTTTTTGGTATTCCATGGGAAATCACGCGTTGATCACCACACCGAAGAACATTTGCATGAGTCGGCACCATCGATTACTTTCCCGTTAATCGCGTTAGCAATTCCTTCAGCGGTGATTGGTTATTTCACCATCGACCCAATGTTGTTTAACGGTTGGTTAGATAATGCCATTACCATTGATGCGGCTAAACACGTATCAATGACTGAACTGTCAAAAATATTCGATAGTGCGGCTGCAATGATTCCTCACGCGGTGCAAACCCTGCCATTCTGGATGATGGTCGGTGGTATTGTGGCGGCTTGGATATTGTCACTTTATCGTACGCAGTGGGCTGACTGGATACAGAAAACCTTCCACCGTACCAACTATGCTTTGGAGTCTTTATACGGGTTTGACCGTTTTAACGAGATCGTCTTTGTTAATGGCGTCAAGAAATTAGGTAATTTATTATGGAAAGTGTCTGACTCTATGCTGATTGACAAAATGTTAGTGAACGGCAGTGCAAGACTGGTTGGCTTTGTTGGTTCTGTGGTTCGACCAATCCAAACGGGCTATGTTTATCATTATGCATTCTTTATGATTTTCAGTTTATTAATTATTTTAACTTGGGTGCTGTTTGCAGGCGATAACCCACTACTACACATCGAGTTTTAATTATGGAATTATTAAGCTTATTAATTTGGTTGCCAATTTTAGGTGGCGCATTGGTTATCTTGATCGGCAATGACCGTTCGGACACGGCTCGCTGGGTTTCTGTGGCGATTTCAGTCTTGATTTTTGTCATGTCTTTAAGTCTTTATACCGGCTTTGACAGTACGACACATCTAATGCAATTTGTTGAAAAGACCTCGTGGATTTCTCAATTCGATATTAATTATCACATCGGTGTTGATGGCATCTCAATGCCACTGATTATCTTAACAACGTTCTCAACTATCTTGGTATTGATTGCTGGCTGGGAAGTGATTCAAAAGAGAACAGCACATTACATGGCGGCGTTCTTAATGATGGAAGGCTTGATTATTGGTGTGTTCTCATCACTTGATGCAATTCTTTTCTACGCTTTCTGGGAAGCGTCTTTGATTCCAATGCTGTTGATTATTGGTATTTGGGGTGGTGATAATCGTGTTTATGCGGCGGTGAAGTTTTTCTTGTATACCTTCTTGGGCTCGGTATTCATGCTGGTGTCACTCATTTACATGTACAACAAAGGCGGTTCGTTCTCAATTTTAGACATGCATAATTTGAGCTTAACAGCCACTGAGCAAGCGTGGATTTTCTGGGCATTCTTTATGGCATTTGCCGTCAAAGTGCCGATGTTTCCAGTGCATACTTGGTTACCTGATGCGCACGTACAAGCACCAACAGGTGGTTCTGTGATTCTAGCGGCGATTATGTTAAAAATGGGCGGCTACGGCTTCTTTCGTTTTTCATTGCCAATCACACCCGATGCGTCTTTGCAGTTTTCAGATGTAGTGATTGCTCTATCCCTTATTGCCATTGTTTATATTGGCTTTGTGGCTTTAGTACAAAGAGACATGAAAAAGCTAATTGCTTATTCTTCAATTTCCCATATGGGCTTTGTTACTTTAGGTGTGTTTGCCTTGTTCTTGGCTTATCAGCCAGGCTCACCAGAGGGAGCTTTATTAGGGCTTGAAGGTGCGATGGTACAGATGATTTCACACGGTTTTATCTCAGCCGCCATGTTCTTAGTCGTTGGCGTGTTGTATGATCGCCTACACTCTAGAGAGATTTCCACTTATGGCGGTGTGATTAATTCGATGCCGAAGTTCACCGGCTTTGCAGTGTTGTTCGCGATGGCGAATGCTGGCTTACCAGGCACCTCAGGTTTTGTTGGCGAGTTCATGGTGATCTTAGCTGCTGTACAAGCCAATATTTGGTACGCAGTATTAGCGGCAACCACATTGATTGTTGGTGCAGCTTATACTTTATGGATGGTCAAACGTGTATTTTGGGGCCCCATCACCAATCCTGCAGTAGAAACTTTAAATGATATTAATGGGCGCGAGTTCTTTGTCTTAACAATTTTGGCATTGGCAGTAATCATTATGGGTCTGTATCCACAGCCGGTGATTGAAGTTATGCACAGCTCAATTGAACACTTGTTAAATCAAGCATTAACTTCTAAACTTTAAGAATTATGACTAATAATATGTTCGTATTTGACACTTCAACTTTATGGGCGGCATTGCCAGAAATCTTTTTATTAAGCTCGATTGTGGTGATATTACTGCTTGATCTTTTCTTAACCAAAGGATTTAAACAAGTTACTTATTACTTAACGCAAGCAAGCTTACTAATGACAGGTGTTTTGTCATACAGCCTAATTGGACAGCCAGAGACGATTATCTTTGGGAATTCATTTGTATTGGATGATATGGCCTCGGTATTTAAAGTCTTTATGATGGGCGCTGCAATGGTGGCAATGGTGTATTCACGTCATTACTTAACTCAGCACTCTTTGTTTAAAGGTGAATATTTCGTCTTAGTATTGCTGTCAATTTTAGGCATGATGGTGATGGTGTCAGGCTATAGCTTGCTAACGTTGTATCTAGGTCTTGAGATTTTGTCATTATCACTTTATACCTTAATTGCCATTGCTCGAAAAAGATCGGGTGCAATTGAAGCGGCACTTAAATACTTTGTACTAGGCGCAATTGCTTCGGGCTTATTGCTTTATGGCATGAGTATGGTTTACGGCATTACAGGCAGTATTAATATCAGCGACATCGCTGCATTTTCCTCAGATACGAATCTTGGTTCAAGAGAAACACTTATCATTAATTTCGGCCTAGTATTCTTAGTCATTGGTATTGCCTTTAAACTCGGCGCTGTACCCTTCCATATGTGGGTGCCAGATGTCTATCAAGGCTCGCCAACCTCAGTGACTATGTTTATCTCTACTGTTCCAAAGATCGCTGCTGTTGCTATGTTAGTGCGCCTATTGGTTGATGGCCTAGGCTCAATGCACGCTTACTGGTCTGATCTGTTTATGGTCTTAGCGTTATTATCGATTGCACTAGGTTCAGTGGTTGCACTGATGCAAACCAACATCAAGCGCATGTTGGCGTATTCTACTATCTCTCATGTTGGCTTTGTTATGCTGGGTTTTGTTACCGGTGTGATCACCGGTTACGGTGCGGCGGTATTCTATATTTTGGTTTACGTACTAATGAGTTTAGCGGCATTTGGTATTATCATCTTATTGAATAAAAAAGGCTTTGAAGCAGATCAAATTTCTGACTACAAAGGCCTTAGTAAGCACTCACCTTGGTTTGCATTGATGATGTTGGTCACCATGCTATCGATGGCAGGTGTGCCACCCTTTATTGGTTTTTATTCAAAATTCTTTATCCTCCAACAAGTGATCTCTGCCGGCTTTGTAACCGTGGCGATTATCGCAGTTGTGTTTGCCGTGATTAGCGCGTACTATTATTTGCAAATCATTAAGTCGATGTACTTTAATGATGCCGAGCAAGAATTAACCATTACCGCACCAATGGACATGAAGCTTATTCTATCCATCAATGCAGTATTGATTTTAGTTATCGGCATCTTCCCAGATTTTTGGATGAAACTATCAATCTCATTGTTCTAACGGTGCATTTATAAAATTTCCGAAATTTTATAAATAACCTTGAAAACCCTTGATTTAGAAGCTTAAATCAAGGGTTTTTTGTTTAAAAATAGCTATATTAGTGCATTTTAGAGGCTGGTAATACTTCCCTCTACGAGGATCGGGTTAATACTAAAAATTTCTAATATTTTATTGATTACTAATAGCAATACCGCCTAACTTATTAACCCGCTTCCAGGCGTGTCCGTAAATCACCTCGTAAGTGGCGGGAAGTTTGCCTTCGGTACGATAAGATTCATACATTTTAATCATTAGTTGAAATTTGTCTTTTCCCATGAGGGATTTTGAGCGAGCACTGACAGTTTGTGCACCAATGACCTTGAGGTCTCTAAGTAAGTCAGTAACCGTTTGATAGGTTAGGGTTAGTTTTTCCATTTCCATTACCGGTGATTGAAATCCAGCGCCGAGCATCTGATCACCAATATCGTGCATATCAGTAAAGGTGTTAACATGGGTTTCGTTATCAACCACTGACCAGCTCTTTTTCAGCTCTTTAAGTGTATCTGGACCAAAGGTAGAGAATAGAATTAATCCGTCGTTTTTAAGCACTCTATGGATTTCTGAGAACAGTTGTTTTAGATCAGGACACCATTGCATCATTAAACTAGAAATAACCATATCAACACTATTATCAGCCAAGGGTAAATGATTAGCATCTGCGCAGATTTTATTGTTTGCAAGATTATGCGCAAGTGATTGATGCGCAAAGTCTAGACAAATAAGTTGTGAATCTGGAAAACGCTTAGACAGTTGATGGCTAAGCAGTCCTGTGCCTGCACCGAGATCAAGAATAACATTTGATTTTCCGGAGATGACTTCTAACTTAGTATCTAGGCGACTGGCAATTTCTTTTTGTAAAAAAGCGTGTTCGTCATATTGAGAAGAGGCCTTGTTAAAAGCCGATCTTACTTGAGACATTGGTCAACCTTATTGGTAATATTTTGTATCAGGTCAAAATAATGAAGAGCACCTTTGTCTAATGGGTAACCCATGATATCAATACTGACTGTGTTGATATTTAAACCTTCGGTCAATACATTGATTCGTTTTTTGGGTATTTCTGTGGTGCTGAGTAAACATTTTGTTTGCTGTTTTTGCATTGTATTTTTGGCCTTAAGTATTTTTTGAATACTTAATCGATCGCCATGCAATTGAGTAACAATAGTCGGTTTTTGTAGATTATTGGCTTTGGAAAAGTATTCAAATGTATTTGAGAACGCAGCAATTTGTGTCGTGCTGTGTTTAGAAAGTTGTTGACTAATGCTATGCTTGAGTTGATCTAATTTTTGGTTAAGCAAGATTAGATTTTTTTGATAAGTAGCAGCATTGTCTATATCTATCTGAGCAAGCCTTTCAACAAGCGTCTCTGAAAATCGCTGCATACGGCTAATGTCCAACCAAGTGTGGTGATTGGTAATGTCATTATCATTGACGACCAGTTGTTTGTTATTGTCGATACCGCTTAAGACCTTGACAAGACCTGTTTCAAAATTAGGGTGGATAGAAATAACCAAATCTGCTTTATCCAATAAAGATAATTGCGAGGGCTTGAGATGGAAGTAGTGTGCAGATTGTTGACTATCTAATAATAGACTTGGCGTAGTGGCACCTTGAGTTAACAGACTAACAATGGAATGAATTGGCTTGATACTAACGACAATATTCGGACTAGCAAAAGCGTTGGTAATAGATAACAGAGTAATAAAAAACAGGCGAAAAATCATGTGGGTGATTATACCCGTAGCACTGCTTACTTTTGGCAGACAAAAATGACCCTCTTGGGCGCAGGCAAACCTTCTATAGTAAGGTTGTCATTATTTGGATCTAAAAAATCTTTGAGTGATTGGGTGTTATTGCCAATCCAATGTGTAGCGCGCTGTTCTTCAGGCGTGGTTTTGGTGACATCGACTAATTTAATGCTTTTAAAGCCAGCTTGTTCTAACCAAGTATGCAATGTGTCTGTTGATGGCAAGCACCAAACGTTACGCATTCTAGCGTAGCGATCTTCAGGAATAATTTTCTCACCATGGACCGCATCAATAACAAGAGTTTCTAAGACAAGTTCACCACCCGCTGCCATCACATTTTTAAGTTGTTGTAAATGCAACTTGTGGTCTTTTTGATGATAGAGAACACCCATAGAAAACACGGTATCGAATACAGCTTCATTCGGCATTTGTTCTAGCTTTAATGGCAATACAAAGGCGTGTGGTGGCTTGTTAATTAGTGAGCGTATTGCTTGAAATTGATAGTTAAACAACAAGAATGGCTCAATACCAAGTGCTATTTCGGCACCTGATAATGCCATAAGGTAAGTAAAGTATCCATTGCCAGAGCCAACATCAAGCACGGCTTTAGATTTTAGTGATTTAATGTGAGGGGCCACTCTGTCCCATTTCATATCGCCACGCCATTCACTATCTAGCTGTAAATCACCTATCTGATAGGGGCCTTTACGCCATGGCATTAGCTGCTTTAAAGAAGACTCTAATTGCTCTTTGTCAATATTTTTTGAATTGATTTTTAGGTAAGGTGTGGTATATATAACACCTCCTTGTGGCTGGCCTTTAATGGATTCAATCGCCTTTTCCCATCTAGGAATATTGCCATTATTGACAGAGAATGCTTGGTGTGAAGTCTCAAGAAGTTGCACACGTAAAGGTGATAGTTTTGATTCAGAGCATTGTTTTGAAAAATCGTCAAGTATAAACATTTACAGTAAAAAAATAACCAGTTATAATAATCAAAGATAAATTAAATTTTAACCTTTTTGGAGATATAAATAATGATGAAAAGCACTTTGAGTTTTGTAGCGGCATTTGCCTTGACAACCAGTGTAGTGGCAGGTGGCGATGATCGTGATATGGGTCCTGTAGAATCATTTGATTCATTAGCGCCAGTGGCAGAACAGATTGTTGTAGGTGATCAAAATGCCAATACAATGACCTTAACTAGCCCTGCTGATGCAGTTATCGGAACAACAACTTCTGGCTCGGTAATCACTACTGCAGCGCATGACAAATGTAAGGCGACTCTAGATTTGTCAGAATACAATGTTGAAATTTTCAAAGAAGCCTTGATGGGCGATTATTTATATAATATTGGACCAGTTGAT
>JYMV01015886.1_pt1 | contig 11263 bp, 6 predicted proteins | sample 338911 | NCBI WGS metagenome assembly JYMV01 (sample SAMN03354496, study PRJNA234377) | hydrothermal vent metagenome | biome: Deep sea; feature: Hydrothermal plumes at the Eastern Lau Spreading Center, Western Pacific Ocean; material: Seawater | place: Tonga | collected 2009 | depth 2000 m m
CAAATATGATAAAGCAAGAAAAGCATTTATAGATAATACCAAACTTTATGAAGCTTCATCAGAACAGTATGAATTCGATATGTATCGTGCTACGGCAGAGACAGAATGGCAAAACCATATAGACTATAATAATTATATGATCTATACTGCTGCCGCTGCAGGCACATTATGGATTGTCAACAGTATCCATGCTTATATTGTAGGACCGCGACCAAAAAAGGATATTATCCAAAAATGGGATGTTTTTCCTCCTGAAAAATTTCAGGAAGAATGAGAATAAAATTTCATCCTAATCTATTAATTATTCTCCTATTATCTATTTTTGCCTGTACTCTGGAAGAAAAAACTTTTGATAATCCGGTAGATATTTACGCCGATGAAGCTCCCGACCCACCCTATCTATCTTTTTTCCCTAGGGCACAAACCACATCTGTAACAGCAGTATGTTCTTTAGGTGCTTACATAGTTTTTGATTCTACTGAGACGCCTCCTTTTGCCGGCGTACACCTGAATATCGAATTTGATGCATCGATTCTGGAAATAGATACTTTGCTTCCAGGCTGGATTGGGCCCGGTAGCATGACCGATTCGAACCAAACCACTCCCTTATTTACTTACACGCTGAATGAAGGCACTCTTGATATCTTCACTTACTACTTGGATACAGAAGAAACATCCATTGATAGCCTAACCCACGTAGCGGAAATATTGTTTAACCCACTGCAGACGGGGATAACTGAGGTTCAGTATGACACGACACAATGCGAAGTGATCCAAACCGATGACACGGTTATCCAGATACAAGGTACACGTTCAGCAGAAATTACTGTACAGTGAGACTTAAACTATTTTCAATCTTATTATTTTCATCTCTATCAGTTTTAAAGGGAGATATTTTATTCAGTGAGAATTTTAGTCAGGATGACGTCTGGCCTGATGGTTGGCTCCATGAAGGAGAAAACTGGTATGTGGGCACGAACTGGCAGGATCCCGATTCTGGATATACCCCGCCAGGGGCTGTGTTTGAATATCGACCACGTATCTATGATTATGAATTGCATATCCAATCACCAGATATCGATGTAGGTGACGATGATGCGGTAATGGTAAAATTTGACTTGGCGTTGAATTTCTGGAATGCTTCTGCCCATACGAATGGCCTGACCATCGAGTATGATGGAGGCAACGGCTGGACAGAGGTCCTGAACTATGAGATTGGTCCCGATGCAGGTTTTGTAGAAATCAATTTCAGGACGGAATCTTTCTTGGCTGACGTTGATGGAGGATTATTAAAGATTCGGTGGAGGGCTTATGGCACCGATTCATGGTGGATAGATGCCTGGGTAGTGGATAATGTTAGAGTGATTTCCCTGCCAAAATTATCATACGTGCATATCGAGTCGAACAATGAATTTGATAACCAGATAGCAATTGAAGATGATGAAGTTACCTTAACCTTTACGAGTGAATCTACCCTGGCTGGTCTTCCATATGTACAGATGAATGGCAATGAAATCAATGTAGATCCGCAAGGTGGAGGATCATATCAGTGCCTATATGTTGTTCAAGATATGGATGAAGATGGTCCTGTGACTTTTTCCATTGATTTTACAGATCAGAATGGTATTGATGGCAGCACGGTAAAAAACACCACAGATGAGAGTAGAGTTGTTATTGACCGTACCGGTCCACCCCCTTTTGCAGTTGGTGATGTCACATCAGTAGGCGGAAATGTATTTGCGGGGAAATGGAATAGCACCAATACGGATGTGGAACTGGAAGTAAGCGTACCCCAAGATTCAGCAGTAGTTGACTTTAATTATTATCCCGGAAATTCACTTTTATTCGATGGTTCAAATGATAACGTGATCATTCCCGGCAGCAATCTTTACCAGTTTGATAGCCATTTTACAATAGAAGCTTGGATCAAACCAGACTCTTGGTCTGATTACGAAGGTTTTCTGAACTATGCTATGGATGCAGGTGAAAGTAACCAAGCTGGATTTGGTTTTGTGTTTTTTGCCACAGGCTGGCGTTTTTATCTCAAAACCGAAAATTATGATATTAATTATCCTAGCATGGTAAGTGCTTCAACGCCGGTTGGTCAATGGACTCACCTGGCTGCGACCTATGATGGCAGTGTACTCAAATTGTACCGGAATGGTTCTTTAGTTGACAACAAATCGGTAACAGGAAATGTTAGCTGGGGAGGAGCCCCGGCGGAGGTAACATTGGGTGCCTTTGCCAGACAAGGCACAGCAAAGTATTTTGATGGGAATCTTGATGATGTGCGTTTTTGGAGTGTGGTACGTACACCATTTCAAATCAAAGGATTTAGAACGACAACTCTGGAAGGTGATGAACCGGGTCTGGTAGGATATTGGAAGGCAGATACTGCCACCGGTAATGTACTTTACGACCAGACAACAAATGGAAATAATGGGGTAATTGATGGTGCCGCGTGGGTAACAGAAGATTCTCCAATCAATTTCTCAGAACCTGTTTATGATACCGGTGTTATTGTCGGCTCTACATATCAGTTACGAGGTAGGATCAATACCGGTGATTTTGAACCATTTGGCGCAAAAGACACCGTTACTGCCGCTGATTTCACCGCTACGCTCAAAAGTGTATCAGCATCACAGGAATCATTCGAGGCTATCGCCGGATTTGCTCACACGGAAACCGCATCTCTATCAGCGCTGTTGTTTGATATAGCCGGTAATTTCTCCTTAGGGGACACTAGTACCACTACTCTGGAGATCGATCTGGTAGCAAATGATCCGGATCCAGTAAATATAACATCTAACAATGTAAATTCATCATCATTGGCTAAAACCGGAGATGTGGTCACCATTACTATGAGCTATGATGAGGATGTTAATACACCCACCGTCACTCTGGAAGGAAATGCAGCCACGGTTACAGATTTGGGCAGTGAACAATTTCGTGCTGATTATGAATTAACTGGTTCTGAACCGGAAGGGATAATGGATTTCTTGATAGAGGTGACTGATTATATGGGCAATCCCGGAGATCACAATGCTGTCACTGACGGGTCTCAGGTAACCTATGACAGAACACTTCCAACTCTAAGCCCAGTCACCATCGCTTCCAGTAATTCTGATCCTGCCTGGGCAAAAGTAGATGATGTGGTCAGTGTTACATTCACTGCAAGTGAGAACCTATCTTCAAGATCAGCCACAGTAGTGACCCAGAATACCACGATTACAGATCTGGGCAATGATCAGTTTCGCGCAGATTATATAATGGCAGAAACAGATCCGGAAGGAGAAGCAGCTTTTGAAATTCTTTTTTCTGACTTAGCGGGGAATGATGGTGATCCTGTGAGTTCGACCAGTAATAGCAGCCGGGTAATCTTTGACAGAACTCCACCTGCAGATTTTACTGTGGGTACATTGATTGCAACAGGCGGCAACGAGGTAACAGATATATGGAATTTGACAAATACTGGTCTAGATGTCAATGTGCCGGTAGCTAATGATACTACTTTGAAGAATGGAACCATCCAGTTACAAGGAAAAGTTGGGGTAAATACCTATGAAAATCTAGGTTCACTGGCTGCGATAACAGCTAATGATCTAAATACCGATAAAGTTATAACTGTATCTGGAGATTTGGTGGAAGGGCTTACCGGCTTTACGGAAGGGGAAACAATTTTTATTAAAGCTACCATGACTGATCGTCCTGGAAATAGTACAGAAGGCAGCCAGAGCAGTACTGAACTCTTGATTGATGAGACTCCGGCAGGTCTGGCTCCTATTTCAATTATCTCCAGTAATGCTAATTCCACACTGTCTAGAGTTGGGGATGACGTCACTCTCACTTTTACTGCCAGCGAGATTCTGACCGAAACAGCAGTTATCATCGCTGGCCAGGATGCAGCAGTTACAGATTTGGGGGGAAATCAGTTTCAAGCTATATATACCATGGCTGATGGGGACCCAGAAGGTGTGGTGGGTTTTAGTATATCTTTTACGGATGTCCAGGGTAATCCAGATGATGGCATCGATACAACATCGGACGAATCTCAGGTGACATTTGATAATACTCTGCCGACACTGAATCCGGTGTCCATTACATCTAATAATGCAGGGGTCGAGTGTGCAAAAATGGGTGATACAGTCAGTGTCGCTTTCACTGGCGAGGAGTCGTTGTTATCTTGGTCTGCGATTATTATGGACGATTCAGTTGATATTATTGAACTGGGGGGAAACCAGTATCAGGCGGATTATGAGCTCACTGATACTGACACGGAGGGCAGTGTTTCCTTTCTGCTGCAGGTCGTAGATCTGGCAGGAAACATAAGTGAAGATATAACCACAACAACAGATAACTCGGATGTGATATTTGATAAAACCTCGCCCGTGTTAAATATGGTGCATATAGAATCCAGTAATCAATATTCCACTATTGCAGTCCCTGGCGACATAGTGACCCTGACATTTGAAGGGAATGAATCACTGTCTTCCGTATTGGTAACTATTTCGAATGATACATGTAATGTAGTTGAAAATGGGGGGACTTTTTCAGCGACCTATACGGTTTTGGACTCCGATTCGGGCGGATTCATACCGTTTACTATCGATTATGCCGATTGTCCCGGAAACCCAGGAGAAACTGAGAGTACAACTACCGATGAAAGTTTTGTAAATATTGATGTAGGCCCACCTGATCTGGCGTCAATTAAAATCTTCTCTTCAAATCAGGATTCTACTTGGTCAAAGATAGGGGATACAGTTATTGTTAGATTTATTGCCACCGAACCCTTAGGTGCATCCAGCTTGACTATAGCTGATCAGGCTATTCAAGTAGAAAATCCAACAAGTACTATATACCAGGGAGGACGTGTCATGATAAGTTCAGATATCGAGGGAATAATCACCTTCCAAATTTCCTATAGTGATCTAGGCGGACTATCTGGGCAGGATACAAGTTCAACAACTGATAATTCTTCTGTCCGCTTTGACAAGACTAGCCCTCAGTTTGGGTCCGTCTCACTAGTGACAGATAATGTTTACAGTGATTCTTTAGCAAAGCTTGGTGATGTTGCCACATTGAATTTTTCGATCAATGAAGCTCATCGATCCTTAGTAACAACCTTTGATGGGAATGAAATTTTTCCTTCCCAAAGCGGGTTTAACTTTTCATATAACCATACTTTTTCCGACAGTAATAATAATGGTGAAATTGATCTAAATATCTTGGTTGTTGATTCTGCTGGAAATCAAGTAGATACCAGCCTTAACCGGCTTTTCTTTGATAAAACTAATCCCAGTATATCCAATATTTTGGAGGGATCTTCAGAAATGGATCAGGCCTATTCCAAGTACGATGATTCCCTTCATCTTTCATGGACCGCTGGTGATCTTGAGTCTGGCCCGCGTCAGGCCTTTGTGGCCATTGGATCCGATTCGGGCTTGGCAGATGTAGTCAGCTGGACTGTCGTTGAAAATTTTAACTATGGTGCACTTACAAGTATTTCGCTGACCAATAATTCAACCTATTATGGTGCCGTCCATGTTGAGGATATGGTGGGAAACATGTCTGATTCGCTTTGGGGAAATGGATTCACGGTGGATGTCTCACCACCAGGCACAGGAATTATTTGGGATGGATTTTATATAGAAGATGTAGATTATACAGCTGACTCAACACAACTATATGCACGCTGGATAGATTTTACAGATAACCAAATTATTGATCATTATGAGGTAGCGCTGGGCAGTGGGGATGATACCACAAACATTATTGACTGGCGTGCAGCTAATCAAATGGACAGCGTTCGAATTGTTGGTTTAAACCTGGAAGGAGAAGTACAATACCATGTTTACCTGCGGGCCGTAGATGGAGCCACAAATGTATCTACTGTAATTTCTACGGATGGGATAGAGTTTGATGACCAACCACCTAGTATTATTTCTATCAGTCCTGAATTTGATTCACTTCAGGTGTTGTCTGTCTTAAAACCGGACACAATTCAGATTAAGTTCAATAAACCCATTCTTACTTTCAGTCTTGACCTTGTTTCAACACAGGATACGGCAATCAATTATACACTTATTGCCCAGGATTCAGGTATGGTCATTGCATTACAGGATACCTTGTCCAGTTTTGAAACTGTTTCTGTGTTCCTGGATACTGCGCTGGCTTTCAACTTGCTGAACTTATCTGACACGCTATTGTTTCGTAGCGAATTTTGGGGTGATCTGGATAGTAACTACAAATTAGAGGTTGAGGATGTGCTTCTATTCAACCAGAGGTGGCCGGAAGGAACCGATCTGGGGCCTGTAGATGGTAGCGTTCCTTATTTACGGCCCATGCCGGATGGAGAGGCTGACCTGAAGGATTTAGCTGCTTTTGGAAAAATGTGGATCTGGTATTATCAGGATTATATCGCTGATTCATTTCTCTATGCAGTTAGGATTCTACCTAATCAACTAAAGGGTATTGTTCAAAAAAACACCCTTACTTTGTATATACCGCCTGAAACCCATGCCGGTGAAATCACATTTTTCGATGCATCAGTAAGTGTAAATGACATACGATTACAGCAAACTAAGCCAAGTACATTCATATTTAATGTGAACGATACGCTACGTCAGCGTATGTCTTTTGCTTTCGCTGATAAAAACGGATTGGACTCAATCTTGGTGTTTTCAGTACCGGAATCTATCGATGATAAGTTCCGAGCCGCTGTGAGCTACCGTTTTCTGGATGGGAATGCCGGTGAATTAAGCCAGGGTATTGGTGAACTTGATTTGGAAGTACTACCTGAAAGATTTACAGTTCTTCAGAATTACCCCAACCCATTTAATGCTGAAACAGTCATTCATTATGAAATCCCTGATTCGCGACCCATATCGATCCGAATTTTCAATCTATTAGGCAGGGAAATACGCTCTGTTCAGTACACTGAACAGAAGGCCGGAAAACAAAGATTCCGTTGGATGGGTAAAAATGATCTAGGCGAGCAGGTTGGTTCTGGTGTCTATTTTCTGCAGCTATCAGCGGGAGACGAATTTAAAAGAATGAAAATGGTTTTGATGAAATAAAATGGGGTTACATACGTTCAGGAGCAGATATTCCCAATATAGAAAGTCCGCTGGATAAAACAATACGTACGCTGGAGACAAGTCCCAATCTAGCCCGACTCAATAGTATATTATCGGTGATTACCCGGCATTTTCCATAAAATTTGTGGAACTGTGCTGCCAGTTCTTGAAGGTAGTTGGCGATTCCCTGTGGTTCCAGGGTTTCCAGCACCGTTTCCATAACTTGGGGGAAATAAACCAACTGCCTCATTAATTTTAATTCGTCATTGTGGGTCAGCAAATTAGAATCAAAATCTTTAGTGAACTCATATTTAGCAGTTAAACCGTGTTTAATAATGTTGCATATTCGGGCATGGGCATACTGCAGATAGTATACGGGGTTATTCTCCGATTGATCCTTAGCCAGATCCAGGTCAAAATCAAGGTGGGAGTTCATACTGCGCATTATGAAAAAATATCGGACCACATCAGATCCTGTTTCAGTTAATAAATTGTCCAGTGTTACAAATTCGCCTTTCCGTGTGGACATCTTTACTTTTTCACCTTTGCGTAAAAGAGTTACAAATTGATATAAAAGAACACGAATATGGTCAGTCTTCAAATCAAGGGCAGCCAATGCAGCTAATATATCTGGATAAGAATCAGTATGGTCTGCTCCAAAGATATCGACAATTAGATTAAATCCACGGCTGATTTTTTCCCGGTGGTAAGCAGTGTCGGGCAATCGATATGTAGGCTCGCCGGAACTTTTGATAAAAACCCGATCCTGTTTTCTGCCCAGTGCTGTAGCCTTAAGCCAGGTAGCCCCATCTTTTTCATAGATCAGATCTTTTGATTTCAGATCTTCAAGTAGTTGTTTGATCGCTCCAGTTTCATAGAAAGTTTTTTCTTTGGTAAACTGATCAAAATAAATGCCCAGCTTATCGAGACTGGTCTTGATTTTTTCAAAGATTATTTTTTCAGCCTCTGTTCGGAATCGAGGGTCATTTTTGCTGATATCATTGCCCAGCGCTTCATAAATGTTTCGTGCAATCTCTACAATATATTTACCTTGATATCCATTTTCGGGGAATTCATTTTCCTTCCCAATAAGTTCGAAATAACGGGCAGAAACTGATTCTCCCAGTATCTGCATTTGCTGACCGGCATCATTATAATAATATTCCCGAGTTACATGAAATCCATGCCATTCCAGGATATTTGCAACAGTATCCCCAAGGACTGCATTCCTTCCATGACCTACGGTTAATGGTCCGGTAGGATTGGCACTGACAAATTCCACATTTGCGGTTTTGTCTTTACCGGTGCCACCACGACCATATTGATCATTTTTCTCCAAGATTGTTACAATTGAATTTTGATAGAAAGAGGCATCAATTAAAAAATTGATAAAACCAGGAGGACTTACTGTGATATCATCAATATGATTCAATTTTTCTTTTTTCAGGGTTTCAGCGATGATCTCAGCTATATCAAGCGGTGGTTGACTGAGGTCTTTACTGAGCAGCAGGGCAATATTGGTGGATATGTCGCCAAACTTTTCTGCTTTTGGTGGTGCTAGTGTGAAATCCATTTTGGGAAAATTCAGGGCAGAAAGGGCTGCTCGAATTGATTCAATTAAGATTGTTTTCAGCTTCTTAATCAGTAAACTCCATCCGCGGCGCATCTGCCCACAATTTCTCTAAATTGTAGTATTCTCTTTCAGTCGTGCGAAAAACATGCACGACAACATCAATATAATCTATGAGTACCCAGTGCAGTTTTTCATAACCTTCGATATGCCAAGGTTTATAAATTGTTCCTTTACGTATATTATCACATATCGCTTTGATTTGCGGTTCTGTATTTGCTGAACAAATAACAAAATAATCCGTTAGCGATGTTAATTCAATTAGGTCCAGCGAAATGACGCCTTCGGCTTTTTTCTCTAATGCTTGTTCTGCTATTTGTTCCACCAGAGCGGCGGATGAATTAGATGCTGGGGACTGATCCGGCAAATCAGGGATTAACGGAAATAAAATCTTCCAGTTTAGTCAGGGTTGTGTAATCCTTTCCAAGAATAACGGTCACATCGATCCCAAGCGATTCATCTGGGATAATTTGCACATGACTACTGTCGGTTACATTAATACCTAAAGAAGCAGCTACCTTTTGAAGGCTTTCTACCCTTTCATTGCGTTGAATGATCAGCGTATGCTGGTACTGATGGTGATCGGCATTATCTGATCGAACCACATCAATCTGTTGTGAGCGAAGAAATTCTGTTGTTCTGGCGGCCAGGTCAAGGACCCCACAGCCGTTTAGCACTTCAACTTTTATATTCAGTATCGGGTTTTGAATAAATACATCCTTGGCCAAGATCGGTCGTGCGGGTGTTTCCGGAAATGTTACAGCAATAGGTACACCTTGGTGCATCTGGTTCTTAGAAAAGGAATAAATAAACCCAAGTAGGATAATACCTGCCACTGCAATGGCAGCATTTAAAGCCATTCCTAATGATTCTGATTTTTTTTGGCGGTTTTGCCGTTTGCGGGGGGACACAGATTAACGCATCCTGAGATGGAATGGTGAGTGATTTTGATACCTTTGGTAATATGGGATATTTTGAAATCGAAATTCCAAAAAAGAATTTTTAGTAGGAGCATAAATAAGGCCAGCATCATAAGCCAGTTCTAAGGAAGAACCCCCTGGGGTTAATCCTCCATTCATGGCATTTATAACTGGCTGATATAACAGAATGTTAGCATCTAACCGCAAATTATCAGTTGCCCAGTAGGTCAAATTGTTGGTATAGCCGGCTAAAGACACTGATTGTCCGCCAACGGACATCATGGACATGGTGAAACCATGCTGTATATCAAATCGATCCGGATCAAATAAAGACAACCTGGAATAGTCCAGTTCTCCATTGAGGTTCGTTGGAACAGACATTTCTGGCCTGCTGGCTTTAAACTGTGCCAAGACTAGACCACCAGTGAAAATGATCAAGAGGAATGTTCTTATAAATTGCCGCATATGTAAAATGAATTTAATAAAAAATTATTTGTTCCAAAACTACCAACAATGATAAACATAATATTTATTTTAATGAGTGAGTCCGGGTTTCGATGACCGCCCCACCTAAACACACTTCTTGATCATAAAAGACAATAGATTGACCAGGTGTTATTGCGAACTGAGGTTCATCAAACATAACTGTTAGGCTATCTTCTTTATTTTCTATAAGTCTACAGGAAACTTCCTCTGCTCGATAGCGTATTTTAGCAGTCAATCCTTCTTTGCTTGGATGCAATCCGGAAATCCAGTGCACTTGGGATGCTGTAAGTAACAAATGATATAACTCCGGGTGATCATGTCCCTGCCCAACGATTAAAGTATTTAAATCCAGATCCTTATCAGTAACATACCAGGGGGCATCTTTTTCACCAAATCCACCGCCAATACCTAATCCTTGGCGTTGACCATATGTATAGTACATCAAGCCATCATGTTCACCGATTATTTCTCCTTCATCTGTCATAATTTGTCCAGGCTGGGTTGGTAAAAACCTTTTTAAGAACTGTCGATAATTCCGTTCCCCAATAAAACAAATACCTGTACTGTCCTTTTTATCATGATTATGGAATCCAAGCTCACGAGCTTTTTGTCTGACTTTAGATTTTTTGCAGTTTCCAATCGGAAAAATGCTTTTTGATAATTGGTCTTGATTCAAAGCGTACAGAAAATAACTCTGATCTTTCTCAGTATTTGCACTGCGGCAAAGTTGGTAAAGGCCATTCGTTTGATTAATATAAGCATAATGTCCAGTTGCGATACGCAAGGCACCCAGATCGAGAGCATGATCCAAAAAAACTCGAAATTTTATTTCCTTATTGCAAAGGATATCTGGATTAGGGGTTCTTCCCATTTGGCATTCTTTCAGAAATAGTTGAAATACCTTATTCCAGTATTCATCGGAAAAGTCAACCGATCGGAGGGGGATACCAAGGATTTCGCAAACTTGTAGTGCATCGTGATAATCTTCAGTGGCTGTACAAAATTCCGTATCGCTTTCATTCCAGTTTTTCATAAAGACTGCTTCCACCGTGTAGCCTTCTTCGATTATCATCGCTGCTGCGACTGCGCTGTCAACCCCACCACTCATGCCAATTATGATTGTTTCAGCCATTGTTATTATGGTTTTAAAG
>JYMV01023090.1_pt1 | contig 11263 bp, 4 predicted proteins | sample 338911 | NCBI WGS metagenome assembly JYMV01 (sample SAMN03354496, study PRJNA234377) | hydrothermal vent metagenome | biome: Deep sea; feature: Hydrothermal plumes at the Eastern Lau Spreading Center, Western Pacific Ocean; material: Seawater | place: Tonga | collected 2009 | depth 2000 m m
CGGAGTTTATTGATGTATAACCTGGACCAAGTCACTCACAAACTTACATAAAAGTCCTTCGGACTTTTATTTATTTGTGAGTGAATTGGTCCAGGTTATACATCAATAAACTCCGAAAAAAATGCGTTTAATCCTATAATATTCTAAATTTGTATGATGTTTTAAAAAGTTTGAAGATACGTAAATCTAAGAAGGACAGACAATACAATGGCTAAAAGAAAATGGAAAAACAATGATCAACAAAACATTACACAGAAAACTAAAGATCGAACAACACGAATCCTACCAAACACCGGTGGTGAACTCATGTGCTCTACTGTTAAATGACACGAACATCAACTGATGCGGAAATCGTGTTGAACACTAGCATACGTAAATAAATACAAATAATATGAATAAATACAAATAACATAAATAAATACAAATAATATAAATAAATACAAATAACATAAATAAATATAAATAAATAAATACAAATAATATAAATAAATACAAATAATATAAATAAAAACTAATAACATAAATAAATACAAATAACATAAATAAATAAATACAAATAATATAAATAAATACAAATACCATAAATAAATACGAATAATATAAATAAATACAAATAACATAAATAAACATGAACCCCTTACAAAACAAAGAAGATTCAAAACGAATCGAACATCGTTTTACTAGGAAATCGTAGCTGACATCACAACACGGAACTGAAAACGTGGAGACACGTAATTTGATAGCACGAACCCTTCTAAATCATGTTAAAAAACGATGTCGAATTCAGATGCTCCGGGGTGGTATGCAGTTATTATATAGTTTGCTGGAGTTGGATATACATTTTTGTAATATACCAGCACGTTTTTGTCATACGAAGGGAATCTTTGGGACCAATATGATCATCTAAACCTTTTCTAACCTACGTGTTGGCTGAGCTTGTGTTTATAAATCTGTCCTTGTCATGAGCATAGCTGTAACATTGGTCACTTGATATTAAACAACAGACAACCATTCCTATATGGAGTCCTTTCCCATGCTATTGAGGTTATTAATGTTTGTGCTTCGTGACGATTGTGGATTCGTCATGTTGGTAGTAATTATTATTTATTTAAATAATGTTCAGTTATGCACATTTCACTTGAATATCACCATAACAAAGTAGTTTGTCAAAATATTGACAACGCGTCCCAAGAATTGTTAGATGTCTGTGTTTGTATTCCACTTGACAAATCTTGACGTACAATGTATTGGGCTGACGAATTGTAAACTATATTTACCAAAACGTAAACGATACAGGTTTGTGTGTGCCTCTTGTTTATATGCTCATATAACCTTGGCCTTTGATGAATGTTTGTTTTGATTATTTCTTATTATTAAATCAATTCCCTGTAGCGGCTATTGTTATTTGTTAGTACATGACAAACATCAATTTCTCTTAATTTAGTTCCCTTAAGAATACGTGTTATCAGATAGTATATACAAATTACATGTCAAACAGTAAAAGTAACCAAACGTGACTAATTATTCCTTTAACAAATAACTTTTAATAGAGATAATATTTGTCATCATGATTTCCAAAACACCAAAATAGAATGCCGATGTTTTTGTCAACAATTTATACAACAGATAACTATTATCATGATAGATGACGGGTTGAATAGTCTCATTTTCACAAAATGTATTCTTAATTGCTCATAAAATCCCTAACTCTGAGAAGGTTATTGAGTTGTAAGACATACCATATAGAAAACCAACATCACACGAGTACAAGGGTGAATTCAATGTATACCTTATGACTTAAAGGTGTCGACACCTTAATGTTGCTGGAATATTGTTGTAAGAGTTCACAGACATATCCAGTATGAAATAATCGACTTTTCAATCGTTTGATTATGAGTATATCTGGTGAAGAATATTTCAGAATGGTATCGTGTGCACTATATTAAATGTCTACATATCTTTTAGCAAAAGATTATTAGTTTCTGGATTTATTAGAATCACATTTATTTTTACTTTTGTTGTTTATTTATTTTTTTATATATTTTTGTAACCCGTCATATCGTCTCGTGTCTCTTATAAACAAACTCTGACAGTTATTATTGTCCTATAGTTGCATGAATCACTGTTGGCATGGGTAACCGTAGGTGATTGTGGCATTCTTGTGTTGGTATTTTGATTTGATTATTCCAAAAATCATATCAATTGTTACTCTCGGGGTACTCCGGTTTCCTCTACCAATAAAGCTGACCCCCACGATATAACTGAAATATTGCTGAATGAGCCTGACTCAATATTTTGATAAATGTTTACTTTTATTCAAATTCTTCGTGGACATTGTAAAAGTATTGATTTTTGAAATGCTTTTACTTTGGTAGATTATATACATGTTAATTACAAATCGACACCTCGAATTTATCAAGGGAATATCTGTAAATTATTTGTTTTTTAAAGACCTCTTCATTACATGATACTAGAACAAGCTACATAAAGGCATTAGAGGCTTCCTGCATTATTGTAACGTTACTTAATATAGTATAATTAGTTGATCCTGCTTTTTTTCTCTGTCAATGTACATGTTCCAGTTCATTACGAGTTTGTGTTGTTATGTTGTATGTTTTCCATTCCATTTTGATATATTTTTGTTGTTGTCGTTGTTTGTTTTTGTTTTTGTTTTTTGTTTGTTTTTGTTTGTTTGTTTGTTTTGGGTTTATTTGTATTATTTTTTGCTTTGGCAGAACGTTTTATTTTGATGATAGTTATTAAATATTTAATTCTTAAATCAGTCCTTTTACGTTATCATGTTAATCAAAACCGTTGGAATGGAAAATTGTTAACATTTCTAATTATATGGTGTTCAAAGTAACGAAGTTTTATTTTGTTAAATGTATCCAATAAAAAAACAGTTATCAGAAAAGTACAGTCAGATCATGTTACAAGTGACTTGTACATAGATATACTATGAAATCAACAGAATAAAACGAACCTACCTCAAGTTTATGGATGAGGTCGATAATGCATAAGTATGAGGTGAGTTTCCAGCACATATGTATTTCTCACTTGAAGTCAATACAGGTAATTTAAAACTTGATGAGGATACCAATATGTTATATAAGCAGAAAATACTTTTACAGGCCACTCTTTAGATATTGTTCTTTGGACCAGAGTAAGGAGGCGTCATGGGGTAATTGTATTGCATATACCAATGGAATCCAAGCTTAGATAGCAGTTGCTGTGATAAACCTGAAAGGTGGGTGGTTTTCAACGAACACATCCGTTTCTGCAGCAATAAAAGAGATCGCCACGATTAATTAAAATGACATTAATACTCGTGGATGCAGGATTTTATTTTCGAGGTAGTCATTGTGTAGACGAGGAGTCTATGGATCGTTTGTATTTCGTTCTTTATTGGGGACCTCTATAGTCCAACAAACTTCATCCATTAAATGGTAAGCTTAAACTTTTTCCGACGAGAAAACCCATAAATGACTGATGAACTTGACAAGTAGTTTTTGCACATCTTACTGTTAGTCACATATATTATGTCCCTTACTATCCATGATGTCAACCTTATATTGTTTATGTTTCACTCTCCAGACATATAATATAGCAGTACATTAATGGACGGTTCCAACTAAAATCATAAATTTGTTACTTCTGATGTTTGTTGTTGAAAGCACTGTACACTAAGACTATAAACGAACTGCTTGTCTTAATTAAATATTAAGATGCTACTACAGGCATTAATATATTTATATATATTTGGTAAGTTAGACAATAATTTTGCCCATGGGAATGAGCACGTTCCATCAATTCAGTCTTTACACGAACAAGCTATTAAGACGACAACTCCCAAGGAAATTCCATATGAATTATGAATGAAAGGGGATTGCAATGTAGTGTCAATACAAAAACACGACCACTTTTTAAAAATTCATATTTTCATGTTTTCTTGTTAAATGGAAATTCACTGGTAAAATTACAGCACTCCTAGGCCATTATTTTATTTTTACAATCTTGCAGCTTCCGTTGTCCAGGCTAGGACTTGGATTTTAATTGTATATGTCGATGCTCTCTCGATGTTCTGGTGTTTGTAGTTTATATGAGTAGTGGTTCATGTTGTTTTGGTTGGTAAGGTTTCTCCTCCCACAGGGATAGGTGACCTTGGCCGATTTTCGCTATCCTGTTTAGGCCCTTTGGCTTTATGCTCCCAAAATTGTAAATTATTAGGCTTTCTAATCTTTCCATTTTGAGCGTACCTGATGAAGGTTATTCCAGAAACGCGTCGTGCGCACTAAATTTGATATTTACGTTTTATCACGGGGTCAAAATCACTCCTGGTGAACTGATTTAAGAAACGTGTAGTATTGACTAGATGTGATATCTACATTTGTATTATTATTACACAAGTTGCAATTATTTTCATTTATGGGTTTGCGTTGGTAGACTGGACTCATGTCTTATATTTTATGGTCGTGATCGTTTGGTAGTTGGATTTACAGCTACATGTACAATCAGTGCCTATCACCACTAAAGGTGTGAGTTTGAATCCCTCTCATGGCGAGGTGTACTCGATGCAACATTATGTTATAAGGTTTGTCAGTGACTTGCAGTAGATCGGTTGTTTTATCCGAGTACCCCGGTTTCCTCAACCACTAAAACTGACCGCCAAGATATGGCTGAAATGTTGTTGATAGTGTCGTTTAACACTAAAATCATAACCCTAACTGTACTACCAGACCCTTTGAACATATGCATTCTCCAAAATGTTTATCTCTTGTTCATTAATGTATTTACATACTATGTAAATAAACGTTAGAGAACACCGAAGGGGCAATGAAAAATGGACAATCCAGAGAACCTGGCAACATATATATATATATATATACACACAAGACGAAGAAAAACAAAGCAAAAACAAAACACAATATGTATTGGACGCCATTATACGCAAACACACACAAATAACGTAAATAAGACATGAGTCCTCCTACAAATAACTGAAGGTATAGACTAGCTGAACATCATTTTTATCTGTTTCTCTTTCAAGGTCAGTTCAACGGTCGGGAAATGCACCGCATTACTTCAGACTAAACTGATGTTATTTAAATTCAAGGGAAAGCGGTTCTTGCTCCAATGGTGGCAACTATCTTGTTACTCTTGTCAAAAAGCCAGTGATAAATGAGGAAATGGCGGGTTTGTAATTACAAATGAAAGAATGGCGAAAGTGGCATTAAGCCTAACTCATAAATCATGTCTAAGCAGAATGTAGGTAGCACTGTTGTTTATTGTAAAGAAAAAAAAAACGCTTATACTTGCCATCAAATCGATTTTGTTTGATCCATTCCTCGATTAACGCAATTGCATCTGAATATGGAATATAATTAAATAGAAAATGTATGCTATGCATGTAAAATTTTGATTCTTAAAACATATTCAGGCTATCAAATTTTCAACGCGCTTATTAATATTGCGTCATATTTTTTTTTTAAGTATTGAAATGTGCACCCACATCCACACGCCTTGCAACTCTTTATGGTATTATAAACGACAAGAAAATACACCAAGAAATTATCTCCCTTTACAAAACATCTGGATTTTGTTGAAATCATATCAGTTGGAGTTATCTCCCTTTGAAAACTCTCGGATTATCTTGGCGTCTTTGTTGTCTGATCCTTTGTTATGTTATCAAGTATCATTATTATTCGTGGTATACAATATTCGTGGATTTCGTTGTTTCGGAGGGGACAGGAGTTCCTGCTCCTACTGTGACACCTGTCGTGTTATTGTCATTCTGTATCTGATTTTTGGTTTTTATGTTTGTCTCTATATTTTTGTATATCTGTCATTTTATTCATTCAGTATTGTGTGGTTTGTATGGAATAGGTATATATTACTCCCACACAGTTTTACATTATTTGTGTTTCCAACATTTCGATTATGAACCTATCTGATGTTAAGTTATTCCGGAAACGAGTCGTGTGCAATAAATTTGAAATCTACGTTTTTATTTACTGTTGCAATTATTACCATTTTTTGGAAGGGCCGTCATGATCGATATGGTATGGTAGTTGGGATTACGACTACTTATGCAATCAGTGCCAATCACCACTAACGTTGTGAGTTCGAACCCCGATCAAGCGAGGTGTACTCGATACAACATTGTGTGATAAAGTTTGTCAGTGACTTGTGGCAGGTCGATGGTTTTCCTGGGGCACTGATGTTTCCTTCACCAATAAAACTGACCGGCACGATATAGCTTCAATATTGTTGAAAGTGGCGTTAGACACCATAACCTAAGCCTTAGTATTATGTAAGCTTATTGGAATTACAAAAATACTACATACGTCTTTTTTTGCTTTCATGGTCGCAGGTATTACCTATGATTGATTGAAACAATATTAGATAAATTAAAACATTTTGGCTATGGAAACGAACGAGGAGATATTCTAGATTAAAAAACAAACAACATAGCAGTACAAACAGATATGTGCCATGCTCACCTAATGCAGAAAAACATTATTTTTAACTTTCTGACATTTTAATGTAATCGACGACGCACACAACAGCTCTTGAAGTAGCTCATCACCTGATTAGTCAACCCTTATTGTATTATAAAAGGTCACCTGAACGTGACCACTTACGGGGTTTCATTATATGTATATTTATGTTCAATCTCCCTTGGTAAGAAGAGTTTGAAGATACCAAAAGGAGTATTCAGAAGCCGCAAAGAGAGGAAGGACAGACACCACAATGGCAAAAAAAAAGACAAAAGGACAAACAACGCTCTACAACACATTACACAGAAAACTAATGATCGAGCACCACGAAACCCAGTAAAAATCGGTGTTAGCATAGGTGTTCCGGAAGGGACAACAGTTCTTGCTCCAGCTGTGATACCCGTCGTGTTACTGGAAAACGACACAACTATCTGATATGAAAACGTGTAGTAGTGAAGACGAATCGAACATCGTGTTTACGCGGAAATCGTAGCGGAAATAGTAGCGGACATCACAACACGGAACTAAAAACGTGAAGACATGTAATTTAACAACATGAACAACACAAACCCCACTAAGACAAATACAAAGAAAAAACGAGTCGAACTCAGGTGCTCCGGAATGGTAGCAGTACCTGCTCCCCATCTGGCCTCCGTGGTGTTACTCTTGTTATAAACCCTGTGATAAGCTTTGGGAAGCAATAACTGCACTAAGATTAATTAAGAAGGTATCAGAACTTTATGTTCACCATGAATTCAAATTAAGAACGCACCAGAACTTCATGTTTATCATGAATTTTTTAATCTAGAACGGATCAGAACTTCATTTTCCCCATGAATTTAATAAAGAACCAACCAGGAGTTCATGAAATTAAATCAAAAACATATCATATATATATATATCTGTTTGAGAGACTTTTGTGGGAAAATCTGTGTGGGATTTCTTACAAAGATACATTTCTGACTGAGTGGACATACCGTCAAAACACAGCAAAGAAAGCGTGTTGTAAATAGAGACGAAAATAGACAATGACGGGCAAAATGTTTCACATAACTTTTCACTGCTAAGACTTTTACCGGACACGATGTAACACGGTGGGTGTCTTGTAAGAAGCAGGAACTGCTTACCCTTCGCGAGATCCTGAGTTCACCCCCCGGTTTGGATGAGGTCGGTGTTGCTCATCGTTTTAGTTTTTTGTGTTGTCTTATTATGTGTCTTTACGTTCTGAATTCCGTGTTGTGGTGTCCGTTACGATTTTTACATAAAAACGATGCTCGGTTCGTCTTTACCTCCAGTTGTTTGTATGAGGGTTCATGTCTTATTTACGTTATTTGTGTTTGTTTGTGTATAATAGTGTCCAACACATATTGTGTTGTATTTCTTTGTTTTGTTGTGTCTTCGTCTTGTGTACCCTATGTTGCCAGTTTCTCTGGAATGTCCAATTTAATGCCCCTTCGGTATTCTCTAACATTTATTTGAACGACAGACGGCTTCATGATTCTTTCATTAGAACCAACTATAACTAATTAAATAAATTACAGGTAAAAGTACAGGTAGAACGTGATCTAAATGTCCTAAAATAGTTACCGTTGTGATGATGTATATTGTATTGCTCGACCAAAAGCTTTTTCCTTAAATTTCTTTTTGAACACAAGACGTTGGCGACACACAGAAAGATAACAATCAAGACAGCGACAGTCACTTTCGACATTGTATTCACAATTGGAATGGCTAACGGGTCACATGTGTCAGTTGAACTCAGTTCAAGGCTCTGATAACGCCGTTCATATACAGAAATATGTATACATAATAACTGTAATAATATAATGCAGACAAGTAGCGCTATACACTAAATGTATTATCGATTAGAAAGAACAAGTACAAGCTTAATACGAAAACTACCACCTTACAACGGGGGTAAACATTGAGTGAGTGAGTGTTGTTTAACGCTAGGTAAACGTTAGAGAATACCGAAAGAGGTAATCAAAAAAGAATAATCCAGAGACACTGGCAACATAGACGTAGAAAAACAAAGCAAAAACACAACACAATATCAGCAATTTTACAACTATATCATGGTTCGAACCCACGATTCCGGAGAGCACACTAACACTCACGCGAACAAATACGGAAGCTACATCTTTGCAATGGGAGAATTAATGGTGGTTGCAGTGATTGTGTCTACATTTAGGTAGAACGATAACATCAAAACTGTATGCTGATTTTATAAAATAGCATTCACAGCTTTGAATAAAAGTTGGTAAAATGTCTCTGTTATAATATTATATACAATAGTGCAAAGATTTGAATACAAATGCTTGTATACATAACATGTACTCAAAATCAAATTCAAAATTCGATTTGATTCCTAAAACGACAGTAGTCTTCGATCACATGGGTGTGTGTGTGGTTAGCGTGCTCATCGTAATCTAATGAGATCCGCTTTGTACTAGGCCAACACGCTTAATTGGATTTGTATAGTGCTTGCTCACTGAAACAGCAATCCGCGGATAGACATGTCCCTCCACTCTGACACATCACCCTGATTCCGAGCCGCCAACCAGTTTTTACTCTTTCCCCTTAATGCTGCGTGCTTAGCGGAAAAGCAAAAAATACCAATTTGATAGTCTTTGGTTTGATCCGATCGGGGCTCCAACACAATCTACCGTACTTGAGCCGAGCACGTGTATTATGGATTTCATCCACATCACAGTAAAAGTATTATGCATTGCATATATGTGAGAATATCCCCGAATACATTAAACCAAACAATGACCACGGATATGTTCGGTTTGTCGTAATCATAATCTGGTACTTTGGTAACAAGAGGAAGATGACGGGTGTACATTTGGAAAAGGAACTCCCTACCCTTCCGGAAAACATGAATTCACCCCAGTTCCTAGTGGAGTTCACGTTGTTTGATCTTTAGTTTTCTGTGTAATGTTTTGTAATCATTGTGTGTCCTTTTGTTTTTCTTTCTTTCAGCCATTGTATTGTCTGTCCTTCTTCAATTTACGGCTTCTGATTACCCCTTTGGTATGTACAAACTCTTCTTATTGTCATTGTCTTGTTTTTGTACAGAAGTGGCAATAGAATATACCTTAAATTATACGAACGGGTCAACACTATCCTACTTTAAATGAATTAATGTGCTTTTATCCACACCAAAACATGGTCTACTGTCTTAAGATGTGTGTTTTCGATGTTCTTTCATACACTGTATTGCACTCAGCATCAGGAGGTAAAACAAAGATTTCTTGATGGGAATAGTAGTGTCTGTATAGGGTTTTATCTGAGGGCAGGTACTTTAGTGAATGAGCACTTAAATACCTAGCTTATCCTGATGAACCAACACAATCCAGAAATGTTAAAGTGTTCCATGCATTATTTTTGCTATGGGCGAGATAAAGCATTAAAATCTCAACGGGGGCCACTAGTGAAGCAGGAACTGCAACCCTTCCAGAGCACCCGTTTTTTTAGGGATTCGTTATACATGTATTTAGTTTTTGTATGTAGTGTTTTATTCATCATTGTTAGTTCTTTTGTACTTTTTCTGTTTGCCATTGTATTGTATAATCTTTTAAGTTACGACTTCTGGTTATCCCTTTGGTATCTTCAAACGTTTTTCTACACTAATACATTTATCTTATAGATTCCAGATTGTAGATTGATGTGCATATCAACTTGATCAAATTAATGGTATTATTTAATTCTGTAAATTTCTACATCAGTTAATTTGCAAATTTAAGCTTACAAACTGTGCATTTTATTGAGTAAAAGTAAAATTAAACTGTTTCACAAAATTATTTTTTTTACATACAGTCAAACCTGTCTTATATGACTTTCCAAGGGAATGGTGAAATATAGTCACATAAGGCAGGTGGTCACTTAATACAAGTTTAATTAATATGAAATGCACTGTGAATGTAAAGTAAAATTAAGGTCACATAATACAAGTTATTGCTTAATAGAGGTAGTCACTAAAGCAGGTTTGACTGTATGTTTTTTTTTTGTTTCTGGTTTGCAACCTGTTACATTTGATTTAGTATTTTGTCTCTCATCTGGATCGTGTCCTCCCTTGAGGGAGTGATTGGTATTTATACACTTTACAAGAATCTGATGTTAATGGACATATGAAAAGCATGTTATTTTCCATTTTCAGTTTTAACACATAGAGTTATACCCCAAATCCTATTTTACCATCAATACACAAATCAAGTCCTAATCTAATTATCATTATTTTTTGCTTAATAATTTTTTTACAGTCCCCTGACCCTATGTATAATTTTCTACTTATTACTAAAGTGGAACTTAAGTTATGGATCTAAAACCTTAAACATTTTGTATTTTGGGGGGAAATCAAGGAGAGTATTGCATTTTATTTAAGCCATTGAACAGAAACCATAACAAAATGTATTTCCGGAAAATCAAGGGGCACAACTCCAAAAAGGAATAAGTGATCGAGTGAAAACTCGAGTTTGGCCTGCCTATTATGGGTCCTAACCTTGGCAATAAATGTCAAAATATTTCTTTACGAGGAACTTAAGTTATTGAGCAGAAACAGAAAAAGTGGTAGGGTCCGAAATCGAGCTGGGTCTGCCTGATATTGTCCCTGACTTTGTGTATAAATTTCTAATGATTTAATTTACCAAGCAGAAACCAAATCTGTATTAATTGACAAATCAAGGAACATAAGGGACCGACCAATTAACTTGCAAGGGGGGCGGGGGGGGTTATGGTTTTTTGTTTCGTTCAGAATTTTTTTT
>JYMV01034477.1_pt1 | contig 11262 bp, 12 predicted proteins | sample 338911 | NCBI WGS metagenome assembly JYMV01 (sample SAMN03354496, study PRJNA234377) | hydrothermal vent metagenome | biome: Deep sea; feature: Hydrothermal plumes at the Eastern Lau Spreading Center, Western Pacific Ocean; material: Seawater | place: Tonga | collected 2009 | depth 2000 m m
GGGGTTATATCCCGGTTGAGGATATGGAACAGTTTGGAGAAATAGGTTGGATAGCTATAGATTGCGACTTTAACCCCGTTAAAAAGGTTGCTTTCAGAGCCGAACCGGCGAGATTTCAGAAAAAAACCGATTACGAAAGGTTGGTTCTAGAGGTGTGGACTAACGGGGCAAAAGCTCCCGATGTTGCGGTTCAGGAAGCCCGGGAACTCCTTATTAAATATCTCGACCCCCTTAAGGACATCTCTAAAGAGATTCCCCAGGCTCCCACAAAAGTGGAGCGCAACGAGCTCGAGGAGAAGTTAACCCTTTCGGTTGAAGAATTGGATATATCCGTTAGGGCTTTAAACTCCCTTAAAAAATACGGTATCCACACTTTGGGAGACTTGGTTAAACTAACCGAAGAGGAACTTAAGGAGACGAAAAATATAGGTCGTAAAGCCCTAATGGAAATTAAAAAAGCCCTTGCCGAAATGGGTCTCTCCTTGGGAATGAACGTTAACTATAAAGGAGGTCAAAAATGAGGCATAGAGTAAAAAAGAAACACTTCGATAGAACTAAAGAACAGAGAAAAGCACTTTTCAGGTCTCTTGCCAGAGCTTTAATCCTCGAAGAGAGGATAACAACCGGTGTGGAAAAGGCAAAAGCGCTGCGTCCCTTTATAGAAAGGTTGATTACCTTGGCGAGGAAAGCCGAAGCTACCGATGACAAAATTAAAAAACTTCACTACAGAAGGGAAGCTTTAAGCCTTTTACCCGATAAAGAGGCTGTAGCAAAACTTTTCGAAGATTTGGGTCCCCGTTTTGCCGGAAGAAATGGTGGCTATGTCCGCATAGTTAAGCTTCCCAATCCCCGCAGGGGAGACAGTGCCGAATTGGCTATTATCGAATTTGTGGAATAATTTCTTCTCTCTTTTTTCAAATCTATGGAAATTTTAAAAGAATCAATTAATTAATAATCAAAAAGGGAGAAAATTTTACGCCTTAATTACACCTTCCCTTATGAGGTCAATAGTTTTTTTCTGACCTTCCTCTATAAGACCCCTCTCGAAAACTTTTTTATCAACCCTTTTGGGCTTCAACTTTTCGATAATAAAGTTCATAGCCTCTACGCACTGTTGGGGGTCTCCACAGGTATAAACGTCTACTGTTGCTATACCCAGTTCGGGCCAGGTGTGAATCGAAATATGACTTTCGGCTATCAACACCACGCCAGTGGCACCGTGGGGACGGAACTGATAGTAATGGGAAGATATTTTGGTGAGATTGGCATACTTAACGGCACCCTCTAGAAGAGCCCTGATATCCTCGACCCTATCGATGAGGTCACCCTCGACCCCGTAAAGGTCCGCTATAATGTGCAGTCCGAGGGCTTTTGCCACTTTTCCACCTCCTTAAAAATTTTTTTCAAGTTTCGCATAAGGGCGCCTCTTAAAGGCAAATTTTTTAATTATCCACAAAAGGTAATATGGTTCAAGTTTTTACCTTTGCAAGGAAATAAGATATTAAAGGGAATGGAGTATATCTCCTTCCTAATAGCGGTCGTTTTTTTCATACTACTGGAGGCATTTTTCAGCGGGTCCGAATTGGCGTTGGTATCCGTTAATAAGGCAAGATTAAACTTGCTGGCAAAAAGGGATAAAGTTTTAAAGGATTTCCTAGAAGACAGGGAAAGTTATATAACTTTAACCCTTTTTGGATATACATTCAGTATAGTTTTGGCTACGGCTTTTTATACATTTTTTTGGTTAAAGCTTACGGCGGAAAAGTTACCCCATCTGAGAGGCTACGAACCCCTTTTGGCGGAAACTTTACTTATTTTTACGATAGTTTTTGGGGAAATCTTACCAAAGAGTTTATTTTTATCGAATGCGGAATTTCTCACTCCCTTGATAGTGAAGGTTTTATTTCCTTTAAAGAGATTTCTCTATCCAATTATCAAATCGTCAAAAGTCATTTCGGAATTTATATCCTCAAAATTGGGGAGGAAGGGGAAACACCTCTCTAGGGAGGAGCTTATAAAGATTTTGACCGAGGGTAGGATAGACCTCTCGAAAACCCGACGTATGTTGGTGGCGAATATTTTATCCTTCCGGGAGAGGAGGATTTCCGAAATAGTGAAACCCCTTTACGAGGTGGTAACCATTTCGGAAAACGCAACTGTGGGGCAGGCTGCCGAAAAAATTAAGGAGAGCGGTTTCTCCCGATTGCCGGTTTACGCGACAACCTTGCAAAATGTGGTTGGCTACATACAGGCTTACGACCTTTTAAAGGCAAAGAAAAATGAGCCTATTACCCGCTACATACGTCCGATAAAGGTTGTTGGGGAATTCGAACGTCTAAAGGATGTCCTCGACTATCTGATAGACCGGAAGGAACACATAGCTTTGGTAGTTGACGAAAGGGGTATCGTTATCGGAATAGTCACTTTGGAGGATATCGTCGAGGAAATTACGGGGGAGTTATACGAAAAGAGAAAACTGGAAGAGGAGGAAATCAAAAGGATAGCCCCCAATAAATGGATAGTGAGTGCAAACGTTGAAATAAGCGAAATTCAGAAACTACTCAATTTGGAAATTCCAAAAGGTATCTATTCGACCATAGGCGGTTTTATTCAATACACCCTTGGAAAGATACCTAAAAAGGGTGAAAAAATCCGTTTGGGGAACTACCTTTTCAAGGTAATAGACGCCGACGAAAGGAAGGTAAAAAAGATTTTGATAACCAAAGAGGGATAAAGGGATTATTTACCTTTACGGGTGGTGATGATTTTGTCGATTATTCCGTATTCGAGCGCCTCTTCGGGGGACATGAATTTATCCCTCTCCATGTCCTGTTCCAATTTTTCGGGGGGTTGACCGGTGTGTTTGGACATAATGTCGATGAGCATTTTCTTAATCCTCATAATCTCCTCGGCGTGGATGATTATGTCGGTAGCCTGTCCCTGAACCCCTCCCAAGGGTTGGTGAATCATTATTCTGGAGTGGGGTAGAGAGTAACGTTTTCCTTTAGCCCCGCCGGCGAGTAAAACCGCCGCCATCGATGCGGCTTGTCCCATACAAATCGTGACGACATCGGGTTTTATATACTGCATGGTGTCGTATATGGCTAAGCCCGCCGTAACGACCCCTCCGGGGGAATTTATATAGAGATAGATATCCTTATCGGGGTCTTGGGATTCGAGGAATAGGAGCTGCGCCACTATTAGGTTTGCTATGTGGTCGTCTATGGGAGTTCCCAAAATGATAATCCTGTCCTGCAAAAGGCGGGAGAAGATATCGTAAGCCCGCTCACCGCGGGGGGTTTGTTCCACCACTATGGGAACGAGCTGGTTAATAATGTCCTCCATTTTCATAGTAATTAAATAGTTTCACCTTTAAGGGTTTTTGTTGGGATATTTTTCACCAAGGGGGAGAGGAGGGCTTCGAAACCTATTTGCGGAGTTTGGGGGTTTTCCCCCGCTATAGGGGTGTTTTTTCAATGTTTATCCCTCTTAGGGGATGGAGAAAAATTACCCCTGTGTCGGGGAAGAAACTTCTCCACTTTCGACGGTTCGGTTTCATACAAAAACCGTTAAAGGGGCAAAATTGGTTTAGATGAGAACGGTCGATGTGTCCTACAAACTTCAAACCCTTAGGGAGGCGAAAGCCTACGGGAGGATAAGACTTTCCGAGGAGTGTATTAAAAAGATAAAGGAGAAAAAACTCCCCAAAGGGGATTGTATCGAGGCTACCAAACTCGCCGGTATTTACGGGGCAAAGCACACCCCTATGCTCTTACCCTTTTGCCACCCGATAGGTTTCGACCACGTTGAGGTGGAGCTTAGTATTGGGGATACCTTTATAGAGGTCTTTGCCACCGTTAGGGGGATTGCGAGAACCGGTTACGAAATGGAAGCCCTCACCGCCGTTAGCGTTGCGCTACTAAACGTTTACGACATGTGCAAAAACTCCGACCCCAATATGGTTATCGAGGAAATTAAGCTCCTCTCAAAGAGGGGAGGAAAAAGTCAACACTTCGAGGATTTGAAGGGCGTTAAAACCGCCGTGGTTACGGTTTCCGATAGGGCTTCTAAAGGTGTTTACGAGGATAAGAGCGGAAAACTCCTAATGGAGAAATTAAAGGAGCTCCAATCGGAGGTGGTCTTTTACAAGGTCGTCCCCGACGAGGAAAGGGAAATTCAAGAGGCTATAAAGGAAGCCCTTAAAGAGGGTGCCGAAATTGTAATAACTACGGGTGGAACCGGTTTAAGTCCGAGGGATATAACGCCGGAGGCGGTCGAAAAACTCGCCGTTAAGGAGATTAAGGGTTTCGGCGAGGCGATGAGGGTTTTCGGAAGTCAATACACGCCCAAAGCCCTGGTCTCGCGCGCCTCGGCATACGTTCTCCCCGAAGGGGCTATAGTTTTGGTTTTACCCGGTTCGAGGGGTGCGGTTAACGACTACATGAACCTGCTCGGGGGACTTTTGAAGCACGCGCTCGATATGGCAAAGGGAAAGGGACATTAAGAGGGGTAAACTTTTCTCAAATACTCCCCCGCAAGGGTGAAGAGTTTTTTAGCCTTTTCCTTAATTTGGTCTTTTTGTTTTTCGGGTATCCCTTCGTCGTTTAGTAGGAACGAGGTCACCTTTCCCCTTACGTAGGCTCTGTAAGCCTTGTAGAAGTTCAACAAGGGGTAAAACTCCTCGTCTTTTTCACCCATTGCGGTTTTATAGGTTTCCTCGTAAACCTTTGCGAGGTCGGGTCTTCCGTAAAAGTCGAGTTCCATCGAGAGGAAACACATATCGTTTATAACGTCCCCGTAACGGAAGCGGTCGTTAAACTCTATGCAGTCGAAGATGCATATACCCCCGTCCAGAAACGCCACGTGTTCGAGCCTTATATCCCCGTGTCCGTCCCTGATTTTCCCCTCCTCTATACGTTTTTGGAAGAGTTCTTTGTAATCCCTATAAAAGCGGTTGGTCTTCTCCTTTATCTCCTCGTAGAGGTCTCTGTCTATCGTTATCCCTATAAAGGGTTTTGTTTGCTCGAAATTCTCGTCGGTGTTGTATTTGATTACCTCTATTTTTCCGTATTCAGGAACCTCCTTTGCCTTTTGGTGAAAATCGGCAACCCGAAGGGCTACCTTTTTAATTTCATCGTCGGAGACTTCATTTAAGCGGTTTATTAAGAGCCTTTCGGGGGGAATGTAGCGCATTTTAACGGCGTATTCGACAACGTTGGAATTATCGCCGAGGATATAGCGGTCTCCGACTTTGCTTATGGGAACGACCCCTTCGTAGACCCACGGGCAGAGGCGCCGGTTTAACTCAACCTCCTTTTCGCAGTAAGACTTCCTCTTTTCGAGGGTGGAGTAATCCAAAAATCCGAAATTTACCGGTTTTTTAATCTTTAAAACAAACCTCTTATGGGAGGGAATTATTACCCACGACACGTGGGTTTGAACCAATTCTCCATTTAACTCCTTTAGGAGGTATCGGATTAAATCCATACCAAATAAAGGTTATGCGAATTTTTTACCCTTCTCCCCCACGGGTTTGACCTCTATCTCGTAGTGTCCGTCAACCTCCACCACATAGGCTTGGTGGACTCCCTCCAACTCACCCTTCAATTCCTCGCCGGGGGCGAAGATATTTGCGATACGCAGTTGTTGGGGTTTCATCTTAAAGGCTAAAATGAACGCCTCTTTGTTGCCGGGATAACCAGCCCAGGCTATACCCCTCAGCTCGCCGAAAACCATAACGTTACCGGCAGCCCTAACCTCGGCGTCCGGATTGACATCACCGACGATTATGATATCTCCGGGGTGTTCTATAAGCTGTCCAGCCCTCACGGTTCGGTTGACTATAAGCACATCGTGTCCGGAAACCTTTTCCCAATCGAAGGTTTCCTCCCTTTTCCGCTCCTCTTTGATACCTTCCTCCGAGTAAAAGAGAGGGACGAATCCGTGTTCGACCAAATACTCCATAACGGCTTCAATAACTTTGGGGCTGGTTCCCTTCTTAGCCTTTATTAAAAAGGGAAAGTCACCCTTTTTGGAAAAAAAATTTGGATTTAACCTCTCGGCGAGTTCCTCCAATACCCTTTGAGGGTCGTCGCCCTCCACCTCCACGATAAGAACCAGCAGATTTTTACTCTTTATGTTTATCATTTCCGTAGACAAAATTAAGGGGTTGGGAAGGGGTTTTGCAAAAAGGCTAATACATCAAGTAATAAATCCCCAAGGTGGTGGAGGTGTCGAAAGGTAAGGAACCCTTTAGGGAAGCACCCAAAAGTCTTTTCATTAAAGGGGGATTTTTCTTTAGCTCAACCACCACGGGTTTACCCTTTATCCCAGCCAGTTTAGCCGCTTCGCTTATCGCATCCTCCAGGTTCCCCAAGCGGTCGACCAAACCGATTTCCACCGCCTGGTGACCGGTAAAGATTCTCCCATCCGCTATTTGGTCTATATCGACCTTCAGTTTCCCCTTTCGGTTTTCGACCACCGCCTCCTTAAATTGGTTCAAAACGTCTTCCTCCAACTTTAGGAGGAATTTCTTTTCGTCCTCGGTCATCCCCCTAAAGGGGTTTAGGATGTCCTTATACTTACCGGTTTTGACCACTTCCAATTTCACACCCAACTTGTCCGCCAATTTCTGAACGTCCAACTTTTGGATTATTACCCCTATCGACCCGGTAATGGTTCCACCTTCGGCAAAAATTACATTCGCGGGTAGGGATATATAGAGACCTCCCGAAGCGGCGACATTTCCCATAGAGACCACCACAGGTTTTTTATACTCATCCCTAACCCTTTTTAGTTCCCTATAAATCTCTTGGGACGCGCCGACAGCTCCACCGGGGGAATTTACCCTCAAAACGAGAGCCTTTATATGTTTGTTCTCCTCCACCTCTTTGAGGAGTTTCAAGATATCCCCCGATGAGTTTATAACCCCCTCAACCTTTATGAGGGCTACCTTATCCCCCGTGGGGAGTTTGCTCCTCAGCCAATAACCCAAACCCATTAAGGTTAGAGAGAGTATTAGAAAAGCGACCGCTATCCAACAGAAGAGCTTTTTAAAAAATCCCATGGGGAATTATTAAAGGAGAAAGGGGAAGCCCCTTCGGGGGAATTTTTTAGGCGCCATACTTTTTAAGCCTGCCGGCGTGCGCCAAGGCGAGTTGCATAATCTTGTGTCCGGGGATAATACCCAATTCCCCGCGCAGGCACTCCCTTTCGGAGAAGCCGCAGGAGGTCTGTCCGAGGACGTATTTGGAATGGATTAGTAGCGGAACGGGGTGCCAGGAGTGCCCTTTCATAACGCAAGGGGTGGAGTGGTCGCCGGTGATGATTAGCACGTCCGGTTTTAGCTCCAATATTTTGGGAAGCTCGCGGTCGAACTCCTCGAGAACCCTAACCTTACCTTCGACATTCCCGTCTTCGCCGTAGGAGTCAGTTTTCTTCACGTGGAAGAAGAAAAAGTCGTAGTCGTTCCAAACCCTCTTTAAGGTCTCTATTTCATCGGCTATAGTTTCCCCTTGGGGGTTTTCCTCCTTCATCCCAACCAATTTGGCGAGACCCTTATACATCGGATAGACCGCTATTGCGGCGGCTTTTAGCCCGTATCTCTCCTCAAAGGGTTCGATATCGGGTTTTTGCGCCACACCCCTAAAGAGTAGGTAGTTGGCTTTAGGTTCGTCTTTAATTATTTCGGCTATCCTCCTGGAAAGCTCGTTTATAATTTCGGCAACCCTTTGGGCGTTGGGATTTTCCCCTTTAGCCTCGAGGGGGGGAACGCCGGTCTGTTGGGGGTCTGTGTCGTTAACCCTATCGCTTCCGGGGGGCAGAGGCTCGGGAAATCTCAAAACAATGGCAACCCTGTGTTCGCGACCGCTTTTTATCTCAACCTTAACGCCGTCTATCTTTTGAAGCTCTTGGGTTATCTTTTTAACAATCCGTCGATTTTCCTCTGTCGGAATTCTGCCCGCGCGGCGGTCGACAATTATCGGGGTATCGCCCTCATACCTTACCGTTGCGAAGTTTCCCCTTATCGCTATATCCCTCTCGGTGACCTCCATGCCGAGACCGAGCGCCTCGAGAATTCCCCTTCCAATCTCGTATTTGGTGGGGTCGTAGCCGAAGAGCGCCAGATGTCCGGGACCGCTTCCGGGAGTAATTCCGTAGTCGACCGGTATGTGCATACCGCAAGCGCTTCTGTAGGCGAGCTTATCGAGGTTGGGGGTATTCGCCAACTCCAATTCGGTCTTTCCGCTTTCGTCGACCGGAAGCCCTCCGAGACCGTCGAGAACCACCAGAAGGATTTTGGAATCGTTTTTCTCCAAAAGGGGTTTCAAATTAAATTCACTTCCGTTGCCCGGCATAGGTTTCTATTTTCTTTCCCAGCCCGGAACTATTAGAGGAAATCCAAGAAACTCCCCCAACCGCAAAGGTAAAAATTTCTACGGACACCTCAAGGGTCGAAAGACCGATAAAACCACTTTGGGGAACCCCAAATAATATTCCCCTTGATGGTTTCGAATAGGGAACTTTTCGAGGAGGCTAAAAGATACCTCCCCGGAGGTGTTAACTCACCCGTTAGGGCTTTTAAGGCTGTCGAAGGCGAACCGATAATAGTCCGAAAAGGGGAAGGCGCCTATATAGAGGATGTGGAGGGAAATAGGTATATCGACTTTTTGATGTCGTGGGGTCCCCTAATTTTGGGACACGCCCACCCCGAGGTTGTAAGCGCTGTAAGGGAAGCGGTTGAAAACGGTCTCTCCTTTGGACTCACCAATCCCTACGAGGTAGAGCTCGGCAAAGAGGTGGTCGCCGCCGTTCCCTCTGCGGACAGGGTGCGCTTCGTAAACAGCGGAACGGAAGCGGTTATGTCCGCCATCAGACTCGCGAGGGGCGTAACGGGACGCAAATATATAGTCAAATTCGACGGCTGCTATCACGGACACTACGATAGCGTTTTGGTGAGCGCCGGCTCCGGGGTTGCCACCCTCGCCATTCCGGGAACGCCGGGCATTCCCGAGGAGATAGCCAAGCTCACCTACGTTTTGCCCTACAACGATATCGAAGCGGTTGAAAAACTCTTTGAGGAGAGGGGTGAGGAAATCGCCTGCGTTATCGTCGAACCGGTTGCCGGAAATATGGGGGTTGTTCCGCCGAAGGCGGGATTTTTGGAAACATTGAGGGAGATAACCCGAAAATACGGCGCACTTTTGATTTTCGACGAGGTGATAACCGGCTTTAGGCTCTCCTACGGGGGTGCGCAGAAATATTTCGGTATAGAACCCGACCTCACCACTTTGGGGAAGGTGATAGGGGGCGGTATGCCGGTGGGGGCTTACGCGGGTGACGAGAGCTACATGTCCCAAATAGCCCCGGAGGGGAATATCTACCAGGCGGGAACCCTGTCGGGTAATCCGGTCGCCATGGCGGCGGGATTGGCTACATTAAGGGTTCTGAAAGAGACCAACCCTTACGGGGAATTGGAGAAAAAAACCAACCACTTTGCGGGGGAGATATCGAAACTCCTAACCCAAAAGGGTATAGAACACACCGTTAACCGCGTGGGGTCTATGTTTACCGTATTTTTCACCGATGGAAAGGTCGAAAGTTACGAAGACGCCAAAAGGAGCGATTTGAAACTCTTTGCGAGGTTCTTTAAAGCTTTACTCAAAAACGGTGTGTTGATACCTCCCTCCCAATTCGAGGCGTGGTTTTTGAGCACCGCCCACTCGGAGGAGATTTTAAACGAAGCCTTAGAAAGGATTGAAAGGGGAATAAAAGAACTTTAAACGGTTTGTTCTTCGTTAGTTTCCTCGGTGGAAAGTTCTTCTTCTTCCTTTTCTCCACTAATATAGGCTTCCAATTCGGCTACGGTAGCTTCCTGAAGTTTTTCCTCGAGAATTCCTTTAATAAGTCTGTTTAGTTTCCTATCGTCACCCATCGCTATACCGTTTAGGATGCTATAAAGCCTTTTAGGTAGGGATAGGCTTACCTTTTTATATCTGGGACCGCCTTTTCTTCTTCCTCTTCTTGCCATTTTTTTACCTCCTTTTTATGGAAAAATTATGCCGAACTTTCCTTTTTTTGCAATGAAAAGAACTAAAACAAACTTTGAAGAAAGTTAAAAACAGGGGTAAAGAGATAACTTATAACCCCGCTTAAAAATAGGAATAGAATGAATATTCCCCCTACAAGGGCATAGGATTCTATTTCTTCGATATCCTTCCCCAATAAGAGTAAAAGGATTACTCCCATATCCAAAGGAGGAATGGGTATCAAATTGAGAAACCCAAAAAAGGTGCTAATGAAAACTATATATTGAAAAAGGGATTCCAAAGGGATAGCCACGTTGGAAGGAAATGGCATCAACTTTACCAAGATGTATAACCCATATGCTATAAGGGCTATAAAAAAGTAGGCAAAGAGTCCAACCATTGCCAATATTAGCGCCGCTATCCGACGGTTTTTAAATTTTCCGTAATCTATTGGAACCGGTCGGGGCCAACCTATTAGGAGGGGGGATTTAAGAAAAATAAAAATTGCGGGGAGCAGAATAGTCCCTATAGGGTCTATGTGGGGTAAAGGATTTAAGGTCAAAAATCCCAATCTTTGCGGGGTATCGTCGCCCATCCTGTATGCCGCATAAGCCCTTATATAGTTGTGAAAGGTAAATATAAATATCAGCGAAATTAATTGAATTAGACCAAAAAATGCCTCTGCCATGGATTTTAATAGCTTAATCCCTTTTTTCCAAAGGTTTACATGCGGTTGAGGTTCCTTAATGAGGGTTATCGTAGCTAATACCCCAAAAGAGTTTTTTAATTCCCTTTACACCTATGGAAAGAAGGAAACCCGAAATCCTCGCTCCCGCCGGCAGTTGGGAGAGCCTCGCCGCCGCGGTAAAGGGAGGAGCGGAGGCTATTTATTTCGGTTTGGACAAATTAAACCAAAGGAGTTTGAAAAAGAAATTCACGTTAAAGGATTTGAAAGAGATTAGGGAATTTACCGCCGAAAGAGGTGTAAGGGCATACCTAACCCTCAACTCGATGGTTTACGAAGAGGATTTGCCCTATGTCGAAGAGGTTTTGGACGCCGTAAAGGAAACGGGAATAGATGCCGTTATCGCGTGGGATATGGCGGTTGTCCTAAAGAGTCTGGAGAGGGGTATAGAGACCCATATGTCGGTAATGACCGGTATAGCCAACTCGGTGAGCGCAAATTTTTTCAAACAATTGGGGGTTAAGAGAATAGTCCCCGCAAAGGAGCTCA
>JYMV01002492.1_pt1 | contig 11260 bp, 6 predicted proteins | sample 338911 | NCBI WGS metagenome assembly JYMV01 (sample SAMN03354496, study PRJNA234377) | hydrothermal vent metagenome | biome: Deep sea; feature: Hydrothermal plumes at the Eastern Lau Spreading Center, Western Pacific Ocean; material: Seawater | place: Tonga | collected 2009 | depth 2000 m m
AACCAGAATACACGACGAAAACCACCGACCTGCCACAAGTCACTGATAAACTTTATCACATAATGTTGTATCGAGTACACCTCGCCATGAGAGGGAATCGAACGCACAACGTTAGTGGTGAAATGCACTTACTGCATAGATCGTTGTAAATCCAACTACCATGGGATCACGACCACGACGGCCCCTCGGCCAGATGTATTTGGTATTACATGTACTTGTATATAACTAAGTAAATGGTCATGGGGTGGTGGTGATATTTAAGCTAGTAGATGGTGCATATAACACATGTATAGCTAGATGATGAATAACATGGGCGTGACAATGTCAAACAAGGAAACATTTCATTAATTTGTTTATTGCTGTTGTTCTGATGCAAAAAATACCATAATAAATTATATGACAAAAAATGTGCATCTATAAGTAGCATATATTAATCGAAATCCTGGTTACGTTGCTTAATTTACAATATAAATACATGTGGATTCATATCATATTCATATCAAGCTAGATCATCGTTGAAGGTAAGGACATCTGCAAGTAATTCACATTTTGTACAGCATACTGTCTGATTTTTAAATGATGACTGAAACCCTCGACATTCTTTAATATAATTAATATTATACATGTGAAAACCTCTGTGTCACAAAGACTAAATATATTTGGCATAATATTCAAGATTCCAGCGTTCTTTAAATACAAACGGTTATATGTGAGGGTTGGTAGCACTTGCATGACCACATTATTTCACTAAGAGAGGAGACTTGCGCCCATTATGCTGGTTTATCACCGCCACATTTTATTGAAGTGCTTTAGCCAATCCAGGAAAGTGAGCGGTCATGTATATGTGTGCTAAGGGTATCGATATTGGCTCCCTCTACGATGGTTAATTATGTCTTATGATGTATATCTGTCTACTATCTAATATTTAAATAATGGTTGAAGCTATCAGCTTTCTTTTAATAGAACTACAGTTAAGCCTGTATTAAGAGATCACCTTTGGAACAAACAAAAAGTGGCCTTTTAAAAGAGGTTGAATTGATATGAAATTTACTATGACAGGACAAGAAAAAAGTGACCTTTTAATACAGGTTACTGCTTAATAGAGGTGACCTTATGGGCAGGCTTGACTGTCTTTACATCGAGGAGCAAACAATATACATGCAGTCTAATTCTAAATCGTTTTGAAATTGAAATTTACTCCAATTTAAATGTGAATTTTGTTGATTCTGATCAGATTAGTGAAAATATTCATTTGTTATTCATTACTATCGGATTTTTAGGATGCAAATGCTTAATTTTGATTGGATGATTAATGCATACCTATTTTTAATAGCTTATGCTTAATCTTAACAACGGGTGACATAGCGACGGGAAATATACCAATTTGAAATGATTTCATGCGATGACTATTCCTATGGAATAACTTTTTCCGCGTTACTTTTATATTTACCTCCCTTAAAATGGATGGCGCTGTAATCTGTTTATCGCTTGCTGTTAGCATTTGCAATTTTGATATTATTATTATATTTTTTTGAATTTGAGTGTGCTTTGTTATGTACCAAGCATATTATGGTCTTTTCCCTCGGAAACCGTTTCCCTATGGTGTTGTCTGGTGAGGTATATGAAAACAGTTCCCTGAGGAGAAGACAATAATATAATAGTATGACTTAAAGGTTAAGCAAAATGTTTATCTCACTGTATAAAAGACATGTATATTATCGTTTCAGATTGTCAGTCATGAAGTTAACGGTGTTGTTTGTTATTTCCCTCTGTTTAATTGGTAAGTTAAAGTTAAGCTATATTAAAGCGTTTGAACATACCACATTAGCAATCAACAGCCGTAAAGCTAAGGATAGACAATTCAAAAGAACAAAAGCAAATAGAGGAACAGACAAACAGTGGATCACCAAATACTACACAGAAAACACAAACATGAGTAATACGAACTCAACTAAGAAAACGGGGATGAACTCAGATCCGTGGAAGAAGTACCAGTTCCTGCTTTGCTAGATTCACCCCTCGTGCAACTCATATTCAAAAAGGAATATACCTAGACCTTTGGTTTTCATTGTTTTTTTATTTCAGAAAACAATTCTTATTCATCTATATACAATCTTTTATTAATAAAGTTGTGTTTTCTAAATTACCGTATGTGAGTTACGCTTTTATATACACAATTGAAATCTGATATTTATTTTTATAAAACAAAGTGTTTCAAAAAGCTGCAAAATGTAGTAGTGTCTCTGTTTTATATTCAGTAGTGCAATGCAGTTATTGCTATGCCTATATCTAGTGTCTAGTTTTTTGTCCAGCTTTGTAAGATAGACAAAACAGGCTATAAAAATCAAATTGTATCTACAAACTGTATTCCTAACCAAACTAAAAGTAAAATGATAAATTATGTCAGCTTCTTGTAACAAATATACGTTGTAACTTGCATAGTATGTTTAATAAGTAAATATATGTTGCATTGTAATCGCTTCGGTGGCGTAATGGTTAGCGCGCTCGCCTCGAGTGCGGTAGATCGTGAGTTCGAGCCCCGGTAGGGACAAACCAAAGACTTTAATGTTGGTATTTGTTGCTTCTCCGTTAAGCACGCAGCATTAAGGAGAAAGAGCAAAGACTGGTTGGCTCGGAATCAGAATAATGTGTCCGAGTGGAGCGACATGTCTACCCGCGGACTGTTGTTTCAGTAGTTCAAAGCGGACCTCATCATCATCTCATTGAACATTAACTTGTTCTCGTCATTATATAGCTGAAAAATTGATGAATTGGCGTTAAACAACAATCACTCACTCACTCGCTCACTATGTTGCATTGTTCCTGTTGTTTATGTTGACTTGAACTAACGGTTTTAAATTTCTTTGAGAAAATATTTATTATTGTAGCATTCATTCAGGAGAGTTTGGCTGAAGGTAAGTAATATGATTTTAATATGCATGCATGCACATGTAATCTACTAGTTGCATATTTCTTTTACGACACATTATTATATAGTTATTTCATAATAACACTGTTCGCCCGGTTGTATGTCAGGGTTCGCGGAAAATACTTGCACAATCGCATCATTTCAATAAGAGGAGAGGTTTATGCCCATAAAACTAGTTTTACGCCTTCACTATTTCTTAATGTGCCTGTACCTAAACAGGTAAGTCAGCGGTCATGTATCTGCGTGTTAATGGAATTGATGTTGCCCCTTCCTACGATTTTAATATTTTAGTTTGGAATTGTTCCGGCAGTATGGTATTTTTTTGTTTTTAATTTTATTTGTAATACAATTTGATTAATATTTTAAAGAAATATTTCTATGATTTGTTCTTGAATGTCAGAGCTGCAATCTCATTATATTCCATAACAATAAAAATGACAAACAATGACATGCAAAATACTACTCCGAAAACTAAAGCTTGAGCAACATCAAAACGGAAGAGGAACTCGTGTGCCCCGGAAGGGTAAACCTGGAGCAACATCAAAAACCGAAGAGGAACTCGTGTGCCCCGGAAGGGTAAAGCTGGAGCAACATCAAAAACCGAAGGGGAACTCGTGTGCTCCGGAAGGATAAAGTTACTGGTTATCGCAGAGAATGCGTGATATATTCAGAATTCCAATTAAGCAATGCAAACAACTTGTATTATTTGTAAATAATCTTCATTATTTTGTATCAAATATTTATTCTAACGTTATGAGCTCGAACCATGTTCATGGTGAGGTGTCTTCGACACAACATTATGTGGTATAGTTTGCGAGTGACTTGCGACAGGTCGGTGGTTTTCTTCTGGTACTCCTGTTTCTTCCACCAATAAAACTGACCGCCACGATACAACTGAAATATTGTTGAAAGTGGCGTTATCCGCCATAACCCAACCAAATCCAACAAAATATTTATTATTGACCCTGTTTATTATGTATGTCCATGACTCAGTAGTATAAAGCTGTATAAAGTAAACTGATTGAGATTTGTAATAATATTTTGATTTTTTCAGAAGTACAAGCTGAACAAATATCTCTTGGTAAGTACATGTCGATAAGGACTAATCATATTCTCATATTTACTGAGTTAGGGGAGAGGGGAACTGATTTCTCTTGTTCGAATATTCTTTTTAGACGTGAATCTGTTTTGTTTTTACAAGTTAACAAAGGCTATATAGTGAATTACAGAAAAAAATCGCCACCCCCACCCATAAAATAAAATGGTTGGTGCCTTATTGAAATGCTTAATCTATATCCAATCTTTATTGGTCAATGCATTTATTAGATATATGCAACATAGCATGAATAGTCGCCGGTATAATATTAGACCATAAATTCGTGATCGTATGGTAGTTGGATTTACAACTACCTGTGCAATCAGTGCCTATCACCATTAAAGTTGTGAGTTCGAACCCCGTTCATGACCAGGTGTACTCGATGCAACATTATGTGATAAAGTTTCTCAGTGACCTAACAGGTCGGTGGTTTTCTCAGGGTACTTCGGTTTCCTCGACCAATAAAACTGACCGCCACGATAATGTTGAAATATTGTTGAAAGTGGCGTTAAACACCATACCATCACAGCCAAGGAATGTCAACCTATTATCTACAAGAGCTGCAATAATTCCGAGAATAAAACTCAATTTTTTCAACAGTGTATTCAAGAGGATATGAGTATTATTTCCGGTCATTCTAAAGCTTATCTGAAAAGTTGATTAACTAAATTAGGATCAATTTCAAATTAATAAATCGTTAGTCTCTGTAATATTTATTTTGCAAAAAAGACGTTGTATGGTCCGCATATATAATGGACACCAAGTATAACCAACCATATCGAAATGGAATATTGCAATTTAGTTTACAATGGAAAAGTTCATTTCACTGCTGATCTGAAAAAAATATATTGAGGCCCATTTATTTCGGAATTCTTTTTATAACTTTACAATAATTCACGTTTTTTAATTCATTATGACAAAATGCCTTATTGGATAATGAACATATGTTTTTTTTTCTATTTATACAGCCAATACCTTAAGAGAAAAGAGAGCACCGAGATGGAAAGGGAACCACAAGAGGGGTAAGCAATAAAATTATTAGCAAGGAAACATCATTGTTGTTGATATTGTTGGGATGGTTGTAACTTTCTTTACATAATGTACCTAATTTGTAACAAAAGTATACTTTGTACAAGCTTACATACATTTCATTTTGTTGATATTTGTGGAATTGCTATAAAAATGTAACTTTGGTATTTGATATTTGTGTGAATATTTTTTTTATAAATCATTTCATATCAAGAATGTTAGAACACAAAATTTAAGAAGGAAATGTAACACAAGCTGAGAAAAACATGTTCTTTGTAATGCCATGTTTAAATTGATTGGTGTCAAATTCAATGAAATATACATATATATATATATAATTTTGTTTTTGTTGATCATTGTAGGTAGAAAATTTTTCGGGAAGGGATTCCATAATAAAAGACGTCTGTCGGGAAAGAAGTGGTAACAGCAGTGCTGATACTAGTGACGGTAACAGTGACAGCTGGAGTAACGAACGTTTCGATTGAGAACTTAGATTAGAACACATGTGTTCTCAGTTGAAATAAATATATAAAATAGATATATTTGTTTTCTTGTTTCTTCTTTTTTTCCATATATTAACGAGCTTGGTATAATTGAAACAGGAAAGACATACATTGAATTAAGCGACATTAACAATGCACGAAAAAGACAGAGATACAATTATATATTTCCTCTTTAGTTGTTTCTTCAGTGTTACAAGTTCGTCAGAATTAGCTAGGAACACTCAAGCAAAAAAGTAGACATTCATGAATTAATAATCAACTTATACGTACAAACACATGTATATGTAAAACCGACACAACCTTGAGAAAAAAATATATTACACAAATTTATAAAACATTAATAAGGTATGCAGGGCCAAATTATACTATATGCTTGAATAGGCTGCAGCCTAGGGCCCCTCAAATTTGGGCTTCCTTGAGGGACCATGCCAAAAGATTTTCAAATATACATGTTTTTTTAAAAATGAGTATAATATTTTAATATTATACATTACGGGAGCAGGCGAGCTAGAGGTCGTTCCGTCTGAGGGGTTCCCATAATTTCATTAGTCTAGGGGCCCCAAAAGATCATTATCCAGCCCTGAACATACACTTCATTTGACTGACAGTGATTGTCAAACAAAGAAATAGTTCTTACATAAGCTGCAAATGACACATTTCTATATGTATATAATGTATATATAATTATATAATTCATGACATGTTTACCTCTTTTTTCCGTCTTGATGAAATAACCTAACCAAATCTCTTTCTCAAAATGAGTAGAATCATTTTCGGTATTAAATGTTACACTAAAAATTGGGTTGATGTATGGTATTATTGCGGAAAACCGTTATACTGTGTTGTCCATATAACGATGTGCGTATGAACTCCAGCTACAACATGACTACAAACCAGAGACACAAGAGAAAACAATTAAAATAGACCAATATTTCATATGAGTGATTCAATACTTCATTATTGACATCCGTTGTCCAGTTCATAGATGCTAATCGTTGGTAGGTCAAATTCTATTCAAACATATATGCTGTGAAATATGAAATCTTGAATTTTGCATTGGGCTGTCTTGAAGATCCTAGGAATAATAAGATACATGAATACAAATATAATTCTGAGGTTTGAGCTAAATGTAAGAGAAACAAACAATAACAGAAACTTTGAAGATATTAACACGGCAATGACAAGTCGACGTAGTATAAGATTTAATCAATTGAAAGTTTTTTTCTGTCCCGATCTACACAGAAAAGAAGGAAAACCCCAAATAAAATAGCTTAATACCAGCATACTAATTGATCAAGTGCGGATTGTCTATTATGAAATACTTAAGACGGAAAATTATGATAGAAAATAATGTATCACATGCTGCTTACTGTATTGGCTACAGAAACTGTAATTTATTCTTAATTACGTGTATTAAACAAATATTAAGGGGTCCCCTTTAATTAAGGGTTGCTGCTTACAAGGAAGCTACTGAACCAAGGGTTACCATTGGTTAAGTTGGGGTCATTACTTCGAAAATTTTACGGTCGCCACCATGACTTGGCTAACCGTTACGGCATATCTGTGTCACAAACTACCACGGATATGTTCCACTTGTCGTAAGCACTTCCCAGTTTTTTCCTCATTCATGACTTATCACCGGATGTGTAACTCGAGTAACATGATGGGTGCCACTAGTTGAGCAGAAACTGAATACCCTTCCGCAGCACCTGAGTTCACCTCCGGCCTTTAGTGGTGTCCGTGTTACTCTTAAGTATTTTGTGCAATCTTTTGTTGAGCGTTGTTTGTCTTTTTGTCATTTTTCTGTTGGCAATTGCGCTGTCTGTCCTTGGATTTATGGATTCTGATTACTCCTTTGGTATCTTCAAACTATTCTTAGCTTAATTAATTGTCTACGTAAACTTTAATATATTCTGAATTACTAACTAAAGAAGGAAAATAACTTGTCACATATAGCTTACTGACTTGGCTACGTAAACTAATCTATGTTATTGGTTATTATTAAGACAAGTACATGTACATGTAAGACGACCGATCCTTATCGACTTCCTTCCTCTTCCTCCTCTTTCAAGCATAATTGTTTTTTTTTGCGTTATCCTTATTAATAAGAAATTATGACTGACTGATATGGTTATTGTATTAACAGAAACCATACAAATGGTATACAGAAGCTAATAAGGGAACACTTTTTGCATTGCGGTGGAAAGAAGGTAAGACATTTCATGAATTTTGTATTTTTGATTTGTAAGTGTGTATAATTGTTGAAACACAATTTCTTAACCAATACCGATCATACTATCGTTTATGATGGCAGACATACGTGCATATTACTACTGACGCCACGATATAGCTGAAATATTGCTAAAGTTGGCGTTAAACATAAATCAATAAGTCATATTACTACTGAATGACCGAACAACGTAAGCTCTCATGTTAAATTATGTGGTCTTTTAATACGACATTAGATTTGTCTTAAATTATATCTTCTTAGCTAGTTTCCTGTCTCATATTTTGGTATTTCATCAATGGCTTAATTCCCTGTGTTTATGATACTGTGATATTAGTGGCACCAATATTCGTGGTTTCTATAAAAAATACATTAATCAATGGGTTCTTGGTTTCGTGGTTTCACGAATGTTAAAAGTTACATTTGGTTGGATTTTCATTGTTTTTGGTGAACCACAATTATCAACGATAATAATATTATTACCTCACGAGTAAGAGTAATTTCAAAGTTCATATAAGGGTTAGGGTTATGGTGTTTAACGCCACTTTCAACAATATGTCGGTTATAGCATGGTGGTCAGTTTTATTGGTGGAGGAAACCGGATAAACTTGATCACATAATGTTGTTTCGAGTTCACTTTGCCTGAGAGGGACAGCTGATATAAAGGGTGATGTATTTTCAGTGGAAGGAATATGTTACTTTAGCAGCAAATATACACAGAGTGACCTATCGTAGGAATGTAATTAAATATGCATGCAATGCTCATTTCAGGTGAAGATGTCATCACAGGAAAATCTTGTTCAGGAGGATGTTATACAGACTACAAATACGGACAACAAAGAACCTAGCGATGAGGTTAAAGATGTAGAAGCGAAACTATCTTCAGATAATCAAAGCAAAGAAAATGATGAAACAACCGGAAGTTTATCTTCTAAGTCAACCATCGAAACATCAACCAATGGCGCTGTCAAATCAACTGGAGCTATAGTTGAATTGACCAATGGAAGTTCATCAACAAACTATCCCGTTGAAACAGATATCATCATGAAAAGTGATGCTACCGACTTTATAGAAATTAAGAAAGATACATCACTTGAAAGTGAAGGAGCTGTTAAATGTGTTTCCTCATTTCGACTCGAATTTAACGATGTTGCCGGGGTGTGTACTATCAGTCCATCTAAAGCATGGATCCACAACTTTCATAAATTAAAATTGGTCGATATTGAAAAGGGAGAAGTTCTACGCTCATATTATTCAGAAGCTCCATTTGGATTTGTGAATGGATTAAATGAAAACATTGTATTTCTTTCATTTCATTATGAAATTGATAGACTTAGTATCAATGACGATGACACAAATACCTTAGTGACATTACTGAACTACTCCTCTGGAATCGAGCAATCGGATCCATGCAGATTAAATGCCTTCTCTGTATCAAAGTCAGGAGATTTCCTAGTATGCATTACAAGAAAAGCAGGATGCTTATGTTTCGCCAAAGAAATATCATACATTGAACGCTTCGATAGCAGGGCAAATTTCAAGCACCGATCCAAAATTCAAAACAAAGGGAAAAATATAATCGGGGAGGCATATGATGTATTAGAGAACAACAATGGCGATATATGCATTGCTGGCGAGAAATTCTGTGACAGAGGCGAATTTTGGGTCGTTGTATTAGATTCCAAATTTCAATTCCGGTTCTCGTACGATAGAAATACGTCAACCCAGATTCATGTCCCGTCGTCAATAGCAACAGATCGACGAAATAATATCCTAATCGTCAATAAATTTAGAGACAGGATCAAACGAAAAAAGTCATCTCTGATTAATAAGAAAAAGAAAGAACTGACTTATGTCGCCATAATAGATGAGGATGGCATTTTCCGCGATCATTTACCAACAGAAGGGTTTAATATTGACGGAACTGTCATTAACATTACAACTGACAACGATGGCAAAGTCTGGATTATACTCGATTCTGGACAAGTTATTGTAGCAACATTTGACTACCTGTCGAAAGATGCAAAACAAGCTGACAGTACTTAGATGACTTTATACAAACCCAATTACAATGCAGTAGAAAACCTTGTTTCTACATTTTTACATAATGCATGTTTTACAATTGTTTTACTATTGTGGTGAAGTTTCTTAGTTACTTCAATTAAACACGTTTTAATTGACATTTCTGATATGATAATATATTTAAAAACAATTCATTTCTCTGTATTATTTACCAGACAAGACACTGATATTAAGTATAACACCCACTTGACACATACAATCTTAATGTCTACAGAGAGTCACAATCTGTAAAACAAACAAAACATGTTTAAGTTAAGGTTCAGCACAATTTCTAAGTAAAACAATGTACGACGAATCTAACTAGTCGCATCTATGCACGAAAACGAAGGCATTTGTAAAAACTATATGGAATACATATTTTGGCACAATCTAGATCTAACAAATATAATTATCTACAATATAGAACATAATAATTATATATCAAGGACCATTGTGTCAATGACATCCTTCCTCTCCTCCTTGTCAATCCTCTTGTGATATACATATTAATTATTAGTATTTGTTTCGCAAGACAAGGATTGTCAGGTTCATATCAAATGAGCTCGAAGAAATACTAATAATTTTTTTATCGGTAATTTCACAATTTTAACATAGCTTTGTGATTTTTTTTGTTGTGTTTTGACCTTTTTGTTTAATACTAATATTTTTTTATCGGTAATTTCACAATTTTAGCGCAACTTTGTAATTTTTTTGTTGTGCTTTGACCTTTTTTTTTAATGAAAGTATTAGTGACGTCACGTTAGACAGCACATGACAAATGACCAACAGCTGATAATTGCTAGTATCATGAGTCGGTGGTCAACTGAACGTTGTTACTAAATTTATCGGGTAGTAAAGATCAAAGGAAACTGAAACAAATTACCGATAATAAAAATTATTATTAAATGGACTATATTGTTAACCTATTACCAGTTTCTATCTTATGGAAGTGATCATACAGAATATATATTTATATTATTAAAAGAAAGTTTAAACATTGTTCGTCATCAATTCCAACAATATCAACAAATTGAACAATCACCTCTCATCTTAACTAATCTCACTAAAAAGATCACGACATATGACGTTGGAGTTTACAAATCCTTGCTTGAGAAAGACACAACAATGTGGCGGAGCTAAACAGGTTAATGTGATCCCAAACATCCCTATCTTGATAACTGGATCCCCAAAGGCAATATTCATATAAACAAACGAGAAATGTCTTGCACAGATTCGCTTTCACCCAAAAAGTGAATATATATATGCAAGACTCAGATCGACGTCCAGTCTCTAATCGACGTCCAATCCTCAAATTGGCGTCCAATTCTCAAATATATGTCCGTTTTTCACTTTATCAAATCAACGTCCAATTACGTCACTGACGTATACTTCAAATCACGTCACATTCGTTAGGA
>JYMV01044944.1_pt1 | contig 11258 bp, 8 predicted proteins | sample 338911 | NCBI WGS metagenome assembly JYMV01 (sample SAMN03354496, study PRJNA234377) | hydrothermal vent metagenome | biome: Deep sea; feature: Hydrothermal plumes at the Eastern Lau Spreading Center, Western Pacific Ocean; material: Seawater | place: Tonga | collected 2009 | depth 2000 m m
TGAACTGCTCGCTGAGAGCATCAAGCAGATGATCCTCCTCGATATGGCCCAGCTCAAGCAGCAGCTCACCCAGCCGTTTCCGGCGCACCGTCTGGAGTTCGAGCGTTTCCGCCAGAGTTTCTTCGTGAAGATGGCCCTGACGAACCAGTATCGCGCCCAATCGCATGTCTTCACTGCTCATTTACTCGTCGTCCTCGCTCGATGTGTCATTCCTGAAAATCACGCCCCGGTTGCCTTCAGAAGACGAAGTATCGTCGCGCGAGTCAACAGGTTCTTCTCTTGGTGATGATTCGACCGGATCGACATCTGTAAACTTTGATCGGTATACCTCTGTCGGGCGGTTCTTCGTCCGCATTCTGTGTTTCGCTTTGACTTTCTTAATAAACCCCTTCTCGAAGATCGGATCGAGATTATACGTGTAATAGTCTTCCATGCGTTTCCTGGTTATCTCGACCATGTCTTCATCCCGACCAATAATGTGAGGCGTCACCAGAATTACCAGATTCGTCCTTTCGCGACCGCTGGTTTTTCCCCGGAACAACATGCCCAATATAGGGATGTCTCCAAGTATCGGCACTTGGGACTTGACTCTGCTCTGACTTTCGCCAATGAGACCGCCGAGGATACCTGTCTGGCCGTCCCGCACGACAACCTCCGTTTGAATCTTGGACTCAAGGATCGTCGCCCCCGACGTGTTTACATCGATCCCGATCGTACCAGGCGAAGCGTTGGACGACTCTACCTCAATCTCCATCGAGACGTATTCGCCTTCGTTGATTTGCGGCGTCACGTTCAGCGTGATACCGACCTCGCGCCGGGCAATGCTGTTGCGGGACTGGAAACCGCTGTTGGGGTTGATGTCCGATTGCGACGTGGGAATCGGAATGTCCGAACCCACGAACAGGGAACCCTCCGTATTGTCTTTCATTAACAGGTTTGGACGAGAAAGAATCTCAACGTCGGTAATCGTCTCTAGTGCTTTAAGCAGGAATGGCACGTTCTGCACCGTCTGAGAAACACCGTTCACCATTATGTCTGTTGTGCCGTCAATCACACCAATCGTGCCGCCTGGCCCCTGCAAGGCAGAAGGCCCCCCCGCGATGACCTGAGCGATATTGATTACGTTTGCAAGACCGAAGAAGTTGTCGCTGTCGACAGCAGTCGCTTCCATTTGCAGTGACCAATCGGAACCCAGTTTGACCTCCATAATCAAGGTTTCGATATTGACCTGCTTGCGCGGAGTATCAAGTTGTGCAATCAATCCCTCAAGGACAGCAAAATCCTGTGGCGAGGCGATGATAACGAGAGCATTGTTATCTTCATAAGGGGTGATAGTAACCTTCTTCTCGAAGGGCTGCACCTCGCCCGAGTTTGCCGACGCCGTGGCTCCTTCGCGCGGTGCGGTGCTGGTTACGCTGTTCAGAACTGCTGCAACGTCTTCAGCTTTCGTGTGCATCAACGGCACGTAGTGCATGTTGTTTGAATCGTAGGGGGTCGGCGTATCCAGTTTCCCGATCATGTACCGGACCTGCTCCATCGTTGACGCCGACGCCACCACGATCAGTGAATTCAGGCGCTCATCAGGCACCATACGCAATGTTTCTTCTGCGCTCCCAATCACCTTGGTCTGAACCTGGCCCGGAACGTTCGCTATTCGCGGATTACGCGGCTGTACAGGTCGCGCAGGCTGCTGCCCTGGTCGCGAAGGAGCCGAAGACCCCGTGCCAAGAAGCACCTGATTCAATTGATCCGCAATCGCTTCTGCACGCGTGAATTCCAGTGGAAAAATCTCCAGTTCCGTTTCGTAGCCCGGAATATCAATTGTTTCCATAACTTCAAAAATGTTACGGATTCCGTCCGCTGTATCAATAATCAACAGCGTGTTCGTGTTCTGAAACACGACGAACTCAGCGTTCGGCGAACCCACCCGCTGCAGGAAATCAGCAGCCTCCTGTGCCGGGACATACTCAAGCTGAACAATATGTATCGCGAAATTGTCGAAGCCCATATGCGGCGTACGCGTATTATTGAATATCTCCAGCTTGTCAGAACCGATATTCGCCTGTCCGCCTGCTGGCTTCGGCACGATCCGGACCAGGTTGCCATCCAGCGTATCGACCATCGCGAAATCGTTCGAATACAGGATGGCTTCAAGAAGATCGTACGCCAGTTCCGGCGGGATTTTGTGGTGCGAAATAATCGTGACTTTTTTCGTTTTCAGACTGGGATCAGTCTCGAAGTTTCGTCCCGTTAGCGCTCCGATGGTATTCACCACCTCCAACAGCGTGACATCATCGAAGTCGATGTCAATCGGCTCCAGCGGAGATCCGTCCTCCCTGGTCGGGCGATTATTGCCAGGCGTCTCCTGCGCCTGTACCCATGAAGAATACGCCGTCAGCAGAATCAGAGCCAGAAACGTCCCGCTCCGTCCGCATCTCGAAAATCGTAACAGTGCCATAGTCGTCTCGCGCATAATTACTCCTGCTCTCGTTGGTTTACCGCAATCGGTAAGTGAAATTCATGGGCTTGCCGTCGCGAAGGATGCCCACACGCACGACTGTTGAATTTCGATATTTGTTCGCCAGTGCCGCCATCTGATCCTGGCCCGTAACCTTCTCGTTGTTCACCGAAACAAGTATATCGCCGTTCCTATATCCAAGCTCGTTCATCACACCAATCGACTCAATGTCAGGTGTAGAAATCCCCAGAAGGTTTCCATCATCATCTTTCACCTCAAGTACGTCCACCGTTGAAGCAAGACGTTCGTACTCGTCTTCAAGTTTTTTGATGATCGTCTTGCGATCCAGCGTCACCAGCTTTTGCTGCGTAGGACGACCGCTTGATGCAGAGCGTACCAATGCTTCCTTGCGCGGGGCCCTTATCCCTTCGCCCGCTTCAGCCGATTTTTTCGCACCCGTTTCAAGATCAAGCTCGTGTTTCAAGATTTCCTGACGGTTCGCACGTTTATTATCAAGCAATACCTCATTCTTCGAAACCTTCAGCAGGAATACCCGATCAATAATCTCAGATCCAATGAAAAAGGTCTTCATCCCCATGCCTTTTTCACTGACCAGAATATTCGCCGACGAGAACTTGCTGTTCTCCCCTGCATACAGCGTCCCCTTCAAAGTAAGCGGCAGTTTCGAATCTGTAACAATCGGTTCCTGAGGTTTCTGGACCACCTTCTTCGGCGGTTTCGGAGCATTGTGTATATAACTCGCCGCTTTCCCGAATATTTTGCTCGCCACGATACTCTGATACGTCGCCCGCGAATCCACCGGTTTCAGCAAGGTCAGCGTTCCCGAGTCCGAACTGGCAACCCGGTCCCCGCTTCCATAAGACGCCTGAGGAGCATACAAGTCCCGAATCGCAAAAACAGCGATTCCAATGATCACGAGACCCAAAATGCTCTCCGCAATCATAAAACCCTGACGCATCACCAATCCGCGTAACATAAACAAACCTCCACACGCACTCAAAACACCCTCAAAGTATCCTCAGCACGACCAAAATCCTACTGTTTCACTACCCATAACGCCCAAAACACCCCCCAAGATGACACAGAATTACCCAAATATATGACATTTCCTCACCCAAATTCCTCCCAATATCTCCCCGTTATTCCTCTACCGGACGGATTCCCTGCAGCCCGATTCGCAGATCTTCGATCAACCCATGATCCACATAAAACGTTTCAGGCCTACCGCTTACGCGACCAAAACGGTCCCGTGACGAACGCGCAGTAAGGTTACCCAGCGTCAATGGGCCCACGACTTTTTCCCCGTCCGGCGTCGTATACGTCACTTCCGCTTCAAAAAACGGCTCCTCCAATCCCATAACATCAATTGCTGGAACAGGTTTCACAATATCGCGGGCGTACGCTGATCTTAGCTTCATAAGCAAAGTGCCTACATCTTCGATGTTTTCGACTGCATGATTCGCGGGCTGTAAAACGTTCCAGACACCATTCTGTTCTTCGAGCGAGTAGGTAATTCCATCGAGACGAATCGATAACGCCGTGGCACTTCGGGGATCAAAGCTGAGGAGGTCTCGTTTTCGGAATCGGAATGGTTTCAACTCAAGGAATTGGACCCATGGAAACTCAATAGTGGTCACCGAACCAAAGTCCTGGCGCACATAAAACATTACCGGATTTACCGAATCTGGAACGGTGCCGCCGATCGAAATCGACGTGCTTGGAGAACCGTCCTTATAGTGAAACGTAAACTTTATCCGATCACTGCCGAAATTTCGCGCGACTTCATCTTCATCGGGAAACCTGCTGCCCGCAATTCGTTTCATCAGATCAATCACTTTCGACACCGCCAGATTGTCAGTATCTGAATACGCAGGGTCCGTTAGCATCCAGCCCTGCACGTCGTCGCTCGTCAGCGTGAACTGTCGGTTCATATCGGCGTATTCTATCGAAGCGAGATTTATCGCTTTTCCAGTAAAAATGTGATCTTCCCGGTAGTCCAGGGGATCTTGCGGAAGGTAAGAAAGGAACGCGGGATCAATGGTGAACACTGCTGGATTGCCCTCGATCGCGGCGAACATCCGACCGTCATCCGCCATGTCGTCGTGCCATCCGAGCAGCAGCGTTTGTTCCGCTTCTTCTTTCGTATTCATCACCGACAGTTTTGCCCAAGGAGGGTCGAGTCCGTAGTCTCCCAGCGCGTCAGGCAGAGGAATGAAGTCAAAGCTTGACAGATACTGAACCTGATTCGTCAGATGCAGCATTTCACCCTGGAAGGCCAGTACGTCAATCGGCTGGATAATACGCCATTCGTCGTCGTCACCAAGCACATACTCCTCGTCGATGCCAGGTATCGGTTCCAGCCCGTCGTCGGGAACATCTACCGTGAAACGCTTATAATGAATTCGGTCTACGGTATAGTCGACCGCTGGAAACACCCGCCTGTCGCGAAGTTCGTCCATCGAGCGATACAGCGCCTGCGCCATTGGCGCCGGGAGTAAAAACACTTCACCGGAGGCAAGTTTTGCGTAGTGATGGTTTTGCGTCGGATCGGCTGTGCCTACATCGAGCTGAATCAAATCCTTCCTAGAAGTTCCGATTACGATAGTGAGCGGCGGGTCATCAAGTCCGTATAGAGCAAGTTCGTCGGGTGAGGCTTCAATGGATCGTTGATTGATTAAAAGCGGTACGTTTTCTGCGAGATTCGTCCATAGCGCGTGATTGGGATACACGTGTGCGTAGGGCTCGTCCAGTTTCCATTCGTTCTCGCCCAGGCGCTTTGCTTCAATGGCATCGTTTTCCCGGGTCGTAATGGAGAGCCAGACCACATCTTCGCCTTCAAAGTCGAACAATCGCTTCGCTTCAAATACCGCACGCTGTTTTTCTTCTTCGAGCGTACCGGTATACCAGTATCCAGCAATAAGAGCGATGCTCAACAAAACCCAGGCTGCCGCAGAACGTGTTTTCATTGATAGCGCCTCCGATACAGGAAGGTCAACATGCCAATCAGAACGATAACCTGCAATGTACCCAGCACGGAAAGCCAAACGATCCCGCGTTGTTCCGCGACCGTAAGACTCAGTACCTGTCCTTCACTGCCTCTCGGACGGATGGCAATAAGGTCTTCGTTCTCGGTGAGCCACGCGATCGTATTCAAGATCAAATCCGCTGTACCCCCCGCAAGGAGTAGTTGGTTCAAGGTCGAATCTGCATCGCCGATCACCACGACACGCGCATCCTGGGACCGGCCGCCTTCCATCGTAGCCCGTTCGGTGTGATACGTTGCAGCGACAGCTACACTATTTGGACCATCAATTTCGTAAGCGTCACGACTAATTGCTGAACTATCGTCCAACACCGCTGGAATGTCACTTTCGCCCCAGGTATCCGGTGTCGTCCGAAGCAGCGTTGTACCGGTTACCCGATCAGGCGGCGGATCTTGAATCTGCACGGTACGCAGCCATTGCATATCAAGTCGCACATCAATGTTGCGGGTGATAGGGTGGGTCGCGTGGAAACTGCCGCGAAACTCGACTGCGTCTGGCGAAGTGTCTTCATAATCCTTGATGCTGCTGAAGTCATCGATTAATGCGAGCTGAACTCCATTTGACAGGGGCGAGACAATGAGGTCCTGGTAGACATCAATTCCGAAACGTGCCAACAGCCACGGACGCAGCCGTTCTTCACTCTGGACCACTTGATCAACTTTGATACCAGGATTTATGAGAAAGAGCATGCGTCCACCGTCCTCAATGTACTGATCGAACGCCCCGATTTCGTAAGGTGTCAGATCTGAAGTGTAATGGTTGATGATGAGTACCGAACAATCGTCGGGGATAGAGGGTGCTTCGATTGGAATGATCAATTTTTCGACTTCGTAGGCTTCGTGTTGAAGAAGGCTCTTGAACAGATGACCGCCCGTCGTCGGGTCATCGTCGTCAATATCGTGCCCGCCGTGCCCGTCAAGAAAATAGACCTTCGGGGTGATGTCGCGCGAGACGTTAATCAGAGCATTCGTAAAATCACGCTCCTCGAGACGTGCGTTCACATGCGACAAGGCAATTTCTTTCTGTCGCGAACCTGATCTGATAACGATCGTACCCACGTCCGTAACGTGCAGTACTTTCATGGTTTTCATTTGAATCACGTCTTTCTGAGGGTCTATCACTTCAATCGTTATATGATCCGTCAAGTCCTGACATTGCTCCAGAAACCGTACCGTTTTATCTTGCGCAATCATCGAACGACTGTCGCCGGTTTTTACAAAGATGCAGAAAATTTCGACAGGCTTCGTTAAACTTTCGAGTACGAGCTCGGTTTGAGAAGCCAATTCACGTCGTCCCTCTTGAGTCAGATCCAGCGAAATATCCATCCGTTTCACAAAAGCGTAAGCCGTGATACACATCACGAGAAAAGCGAGGCTCGCGACTGCAGAATTGAGTCCGTAGGGCGTACCATACTGCTTATCTTTCCGGAAGAGTCCGGTGAAATAGACGAGCAGCCATATTCCTCCTGATCCTGCGGCCACTCCAAAGGAATTCAGTACGCTTTTGGTGAATACGGACTCGTTTAAGATTACGAAGTTCAAGCCCACACATACTGCAACGATTGCGATAATACCTGCTAGTGTTCGAATCCGTCGCATCGCCTATCCCCTCCACTTTCGCATTTCGAGCGATCGGAAGGTCAGGAACAAAAAGAACAGGATAAACAAGACGTAGTAGGCGACATCGACGGGCTGGAAAATGCCCTGCGCCATCTGCCGCGCGTGTGCGTCTATGGGGAGTTCTTTTACAATGGTGCGCAATCCTTCGTAACCCGTATTCGCATAATCCCGGGACCGTTCAGACCAATCCGACGGTACAGGCAGATCCTCCCGCATATCTTCCGCCATATAACCCATCATAAAGAAAACGAAATAGGCCGCAAAGGTCAGCGTCGCAGCCGTGATTTGAGTGCGGCATATCGACGATACAAACAGGCCCATGCTCAGGAAGGCCGCGCCCATCAGGAAGAACGCGAGTAAACCGAAGAGCAGTACTTCAATTTCGACATCGACAAAGTAGTAGGCGATTCCCATATTCACGCTGGTCACGACAAACATCAAGCCCAGGATGGAAAGAGCCGCCAGATACTTTCCAAAGACGATATCGCGATCACGCAGCGGATGCGTCAGCAGCAACTCAATCGTACCCTGATAGCGCTCCTCGGCGAGCAGACGCATGGTAATGAGCGGGCCGATAAACATCATAATTAGTCCGCAATACACGAGGTACTCACTCAAGAATGCTTCTTCAAAATCCGGAACCGCAGGTAGTTTGTATTGACCCGGAGCTTCAGTCCAGAAGCTGTAGAGGATAAAGGAAAACGAAAAGCCCAGCCCTGAAATCATGGCGTAGGTACCCAGCACAACATAGCCTACGGGGGTCGAGAAGTAAGACTTGAATTCGCGCTTGCATACAACCCAACTGTTACCCATGCGCAACCTCCGCCTCTTGCGAAATCGCGTCAATGAACACGTCCTCCAGGGTCCCCGACTGTTCCTGCACCTGCACGACCTCGATTTGCGCGCCGACCAGCGCTCTGACAAGGATTGGGCTCACTTCCTGGACCTTCGCATCCGCGGAAAGTTGGACGGAGTAGCGATTGCCCTGCATTGACGTCTTGTCTACCCCTTCGACTTTCATAAGCGTCTCTTGAATCGTTCCTGCCGATCCGCGAAGTTCAAGGTTAAGTGAACTACCGTTCGAGAGACTGTCCATGCTTCTCTCCGCGACGATTCGACCCTGGTTCAGGATCAATACACGCTTACAAATCATCGACACCTCGGGAAGTATGTGCGTACTCAGCAGCACTGTATGATTTTCTGCCAAATCCTTGATCATCTGACGGATTCCGACGATCTGTTTAGGGTCCAGGCCTACTGTCGGTTCATCCAATATCAAAACAGGGGGATTACCCAGCAACGCTTGCGCGAGGCCCACACGCTGGCGATACCCTTTCGATAGATTCTGGATCAGACGCTTCTGCATATGGAGCAGTCCGCAGCGCTCCATAACGTCGGCCACCTCTTTTTTGCGTTGAGCGCGCCCAATGCCTTTCAACTCGGCTACATAAGACAAATAACTTGATACAACCATTTCGAGGTAAAGCGGTACACTCTCCGGCAAATATCCGACCCGCCTCTTTACTTCCAGCGGTCGCTTGTGTACGTCAAATCCCGCGACCTGTGCGTTGCCGGCAGTGGCTGGATGAAAGCCCGTGAGGATGCGCATGGTCGTCGTCTTGCCAGCGCCATTGGGGCCAAGAAAGCCCACGATTTCCCCCTGCTCAACATCGAACGAAATATCATCAACCGCATGAACAGGGCCGTATGCCTTGGTTAGTTGTCGAACTTCAATCATACGTAATATTTCCCCCCTCACTGCGATTCCGGTTGAGAAAAAAATTGACCGATCCCGGAAAAAAGTTCTCGCAAAAAATCATGTCCAGTATACCCGACACGGGGCTACTATCCATCGCGCAAGTCTATGCAAAACAAGGGGCTTAACGCAACACAGCCTATGCCAAGAAATATCGGCACACAAATTGCCAATGTATCCGCGCGGAAGGGGAAACCCTTTTCTGGAGGGCGGGGAATCATGAGACTCATGATTCCTCGTTCTCTAGTCGATAGATCAGATCGTAAGGAGTTAAACGATGACAGTTCAATGCTGCGTATGTCGCAAATATCGAGTCGACAACGACTGGAAAAAGAAAACCGATGTTGAAACCGACATCAGCCATACCTATTGCCCGCCAAGCAAAGAGAAAGCATTCGATTCGATCCTTGCTGATCGGGAAGCGTCGGCCGCCGCGAAGTAGCTACGTAAACACCAAAAAAAGGCCCCATCGGAACGACGGGGCCTTTTTATTTTGCAACTACTTTACGAATGTACTACATCATGCCGCCCATGTCCGGAGCACCAGCGACTTCGGGCTGCGGGATTTCAGCGACCAGAACTTCCGTCGTCAGAAGAAGCCCGGCAACGCTGGCTGCGTTTTGGAGCGCCACGCGAACTACTTTCGTCGGGTCAATCACGCCCGCTTTCATCAGGTCTTCAAATTCACCCGTCGCCACATTGTAGCCTAAGGTACCTTTTTTAGACTTGACATGCTGTACGATCGTCGATCCTTCGTCACCGGCATTCGCCGCAAGCTGACGTATCGGTTCTTCGATAGCACGCTTAACGATAGCAGCGCCTATGGCTTCATCGCCTTCAAGATTCAACTTATTAGGCGCGTTTTGGCAGCGAATCAATGCGGTACCCCCGCCAGCGACGATACCTTCTTCCACTGCAGCGCGAGTTGCATGAAGGGCATCTTCCACGCGTGCCTTCTTTTCCTTCATTTCGATTTCGGTTGCTGCGCCTACATTGATCACAGCGACACCGCCCGCCAACTTAGCCAGGCGTTCCTGAAGTTTTTCACGATCATAGTCGGAAGTCGTTTCTTCGATTTGGCGACGAATCAAGTTGATGCGACCCACAATATCGGAGCTTTTCCCGGCACCTTCGACGATGGTCGTGTTGTCTTTGTCGATCACGACGCGTTTCGCACGACCCAGGTCAGCCAGTGTAATGCTCTCGAGACTGCGGCCCAGATCCTCAGTGATCGCGAGTCCACCTGTGAGGATGGCGATGTCTTCGAGCATTGCTTTACGGCGGTCACCAAATCCAGGAGCCTTGACTGCAGCTGCCTGGAAAGTTCCACGGATTTTGTTGACCACCAGAGTAGCCAGGGCTTCGCCTTCGACATCTTCTGCAAGAATCAACAGCGGTTTACCGGATTTTGCTACCTGTTCGAGCAACGGAAGCAGGTCTTTCAGATTGCTGACCTTCTTTTCGTGGATAAGGACGTAGCAGTTTTCATAAGAGACTTCCATCGTTTCGTTGTCCGTTACGAAGTAAGGAGATAGGTATCCTTTGTCAAACTGCATGCCTTCTACAATATCGAGCGTCGTTTCAATGCCATTTGCTTCCTCTACCGTGATGGTTCCGTCGTTTCCAACTTTGTCCATCGCATCTGCAATAATGCTTCCGATTTCATCATCACTGTTCGCGGAGATAGCAGCCACGTTCTTGATCACATCGCGGTCATCTCGTACACGCTTGCTCTGTTTGCCCAAGGCTTTGACTATAGCTTCGACGGCCGCATCAATGCCGCGCTTGATAGACATTGGGTTCGCGCCGGCCGTTACATTCCGGAGTCCTTCGCGGTAGATTGCCTCAGCAAGCACCGTTGCAGTCGTAGTGCCGTCACCAGCGACATCTGAAGTTTTGGAAGCGACTTCTTTGACCATTTGCGCGCCCATATTTTCATATTTGTCTTCGAGTTCGATTTCCTTGGCGACGGAAACACCATCTTTCGTCACCGTTGGGGAACCCCACTTCTTGTCCAAAACCACATTACGACCCTTAGGTCCCAACGTCGCCTTTACCGCGCGACTCAATTTCGCCACACCGTTCAGAATTCCACGGCGCGCGTCTTCACCAAATTCTATCTGTTTTGCGCTCATACTTAGTTATCCTTTGATTGAGGTTGAGTTCAAAGTTTTGTCGAATAGATTCAAGACTATTCAATGACCGCAAGAACGTCGTCCTCGCGCATGATGATCAGCTCATCACCGTCCACCTTTACTTCGGTACCGGCATATTTACCCATCAAAATGCGGTCGCCCTTTTTAATTTCCATCGGCTGATGTTTGCCGTTGTCATCGATGCGGCCTTTGCCGGCAGCAATA